>Ga0315899_10001440_pt1 | contig 27054 bp, 14 predicted proteins | sample LakEriMetagenome_2_FD_203518 | JGI IMG/M metagenome (GOLD analysis project Ga0315899, IMG submission 203518) | Freshwater fungal communities from buoy surface, Lake Erie, Ohio, United States - Buoy 4 MA112 | ecosystem: Environmental > Aquatic > Freshwater > Lake | place: USA: Lake Erie, Ohio... | reverse complement strand
GGCGTCGCAGGCAATGTCGGCGTTCTCAACAATGGCTCGATCGCAACATCGGGCGACAGTTCGACCGCTATCATTGCCCAATCGATTGGCGGTTCTGGCGGCAATGGTGGTTTTAGCGCTGCTGGCGCGGCCAGTTCCAAACTGGCTGGCACCCTCACCCTCGGTGGGAGTGGTGGCGGCGGCGGCTCCACAGGGGCGGTGACAGTCAATTCCAGCGGATCAATTGCGACTGCGGGCCTGAACGCGGGCGGCATTCTTGCGCAATCGATTGGTGGCAATGGCGGCAATGGCGGTTTCGCATTATCTGGCACGCTGGGCACAAGCGAGACATCGTCGGGTAGCATCACGCTGGGCGGATCGGGCAGCGGGGGCATGTCAGCATCGACTGTCACCGTGCAAAATGTCGGCACCATCTCAACGGCACAAGCCAATTCTGCTGGCATTTTGGCTCAATCGGTGGGCGGCGGCGGTGGCAATGGCGGGCAAGCGCGCAGTTTTGCGCCGCAAATTTTTTCCTCGTCAGCCCAAAATTCGTTTGCTCTGACGTTGGGCGGCAGCGGCTCCGCTGCAGGCGATGGCAGTGCCGTCCAAGTAACGCAGACGGGCTCCATCGCGGCGTTGGGTGATCTCTCTTACGGCATCTTTGCGCAATCGCTTGGCGGCGGCGGCGGTAATGGCGGCAATTCCGATTCCAATGTGTCGTCAGGCAAAATGTCGGCCTCATTGAGTATCGGTGGGTTTGGCGGTGGCGGCGGCGTCGGGCAAACCGTCGTTGTGAATGCGAATCAAAGTGCTTCGCCGACGACAACAGCTATTACAACGCAAGGAGCGCAAGCTGCCGGGATTGTTGCACAGTCAATTGGTGGCGGCGGCGGCAATGGCGGCAATGCAAATAGCAATAGCAGCGGCACGGGTTCATTCTCGCTTGGTTTTGGACTTGGCGGTTTCGGCGCTGGTGGCGGAAACAGCAATACTGTTAATGTTTTTGCAGGCGGCAGCATTGCAACCAATGGCGCGCAGTCAGCCGGTATCTTGGCGCAGGCGATTGGCGGCGGTGGCGGCAATGGTGGTGCATCGTCCAGTTCAGCCACGCAATCGGCGGCGTCATCATCAGCGGGCGGGGTTGTCGCAAAATCGGGATCGGGCAGCACTTCTGGAACAGCTTCAACCAGCAGCACATCGGCAGCGGGAAGCGACGGCACAACAGCTAAGCCCTCCGGTACAGCGTCATCGTCTGGCGGTATTGCAGCAGGGCTAAGCATTGGCGGCTTCGGTGCCACTGGTGGAACGGGCGCTGCGGTCACTGTCGAAGTCGGTCAAACCTTGTCGGCAACAATCTCAACGCTCGGCGATCTGTCGTCTGGCATTGTTGCGCAATCGATTGGCGGTGGCGGCGGCAATGGCGGGTCGAGCCAATCGAAAGGCGATGGCGCTAAATTTGGCGGTTCGTTTAGCCTCGGCGGCATGAGTGGAACGGGCGGAGGATCGGCTCTCGTCACCGTCACCAGCGATGCGCAAATCACCACGCAAGGAAATCAATCGTCTGGCATCGTTGCGCAGTCGATTGGCGGCGGCGGCGGCAATGGCGGCGCGTCGTCAAGCAATTCGCAATCAGGTGGCCCGGTTGCTCTCAGTTTTGGGATGGGCGGTTTCGGTGGCACGGGTGGTATTGCAGGCGGTGTGACGGTTGGGAGCACCGGCCTGATCGTGACCGGCGGGCAACAATCCTATGGTGTCTTCGCACAATCCGTCGGTGGCGGCGGTGGCAATGGCGGCGCTTCGTCAACGGCCTCGACGGCCAATGTACCCGTAACGACCAGTTCGCAAGGCAGCGCATTGACTGGCAATATCAGCTCCACGACGGCTGATGGCGCGTCTGGCAACAGTGCAGCGGCAGGGTCGAACGCGGGACAAACCGCATCGGGTAGCCAAGCAGGTGCTGATGGCGGCATTGCAGTCGGCTTCAGCATGGGCGGCATGGCCGCGTCGGGCGGCACAGCCAGCAATGTTTCTGTCACGCAAAATGGAAGCGTGCTCTCTGGTTATACAATCAGCGGTAGCACGGTCACGGCGATGACCTTTGGCGCGGATAACTCTGCTGCCATTTTCGCGCAATCTGTGGGCGGCGGCGGCGGCAATGGTGGCGCGTCGACTGTCAACAATGATGCTTCGAAGATTTCGGCAGCGTTCTCGCTCGGTGGCTTTGGCGGTGCCGGTGCCAATTCTGGCGCTGTATCAGTGAATGCAAACATAGGGGCCGATCCGTCGGTCAATGCCATCAGAACTGTGGGTGGCAATTCTGCTGGCATCTTCGCACAATCTGTTGGTGGCGGTGGCGGAAATGGCGGCACGTCCAACACGAACGCAACAGGCACTGGGTCTGTATCGCTAGCCTTCGGATTAGGAGGCTTTGGCGCAGGCGGTGGCAGCTCTTCGACGGTGGGCGTGAATGCGGGCGGCACGATTTTCACCAACGGTGATCAGTCTGCTGCAATCTTCGCGCAATCGGTTGGCGGCGGTGGTGGCAATGGCGGTGCGTCGACAAGTTCTTCGACAACATCGACGTCTTCATCGTCCTCAGGCGGGGTGGAAGCCAAGACCGGTATCGGACAGACGATGGGAGCGGCCAGCAATGCGTCTTCGGCTGGCAGTTCGACGACACAACCAACGAGCGGCGGTAGCACCAATGGCGGCGTTGCCGTCGGTCTTAGCGTTGGCGGCTTTGGTGCAAATGGGGGCAGCGCGGATGTCGTCACCGTAAACTATGGAACCTCGACAGCGGCAGGCATCATCGGCACCACTGGCGCGCAATCGGCCGGTATTCTGGCCCAGTCGATTGGCGGCGGCGGAGGCAATGGCGGCGCGAGCCAATCGAAGGGTGACGGCTCAAAATTCGGCGGCTCGTTCAGCCTTGGTGGTTCCGCTGCAGCCGGGGGTAATGCCGGCAATGTGTTCGTGACGAGCTATGGGGCGATTTCCACTCAAGGCGACCAATCAGCGGCAATCTATGCGCAATCGCTGGCAGGCGGCGGCGGCAATGGCGGATCCTCGTCCAGCGATGCATCAAGCGGGGGGCCTGTCGCGCTCAGCTTCGGCCTTGGCGGTTTTGGCGGGAATGGTGGAAGTGTCGGTACGGTCACGGTGCAGAATACCGGCGTGATCGTGACTGGTGGCGCGCAATCCTACGGCATCTTCGCCCAGTCGGTTGGCGGCGGCGGTGGCAATGGCGGTGCTTCCTCGACAGCCTCGACGGCCAATGCGCCCGTTACGAGCAGTTCGCAAGGCAGTGCAGCAACGGGCGACATCAGTTCCGTGGTCGCGAATGGCACGTCGGGCAATAGTGCAGCGGCAGGGTCGAACGCGGGACAAACCGCATCAGGTAGCCAGGCAGGCGCGGATGGCGGCATCGCGGTCGGATTTAGCATGGGCGGCTTTGGCGGCACTGGCTCGGCGGCCAACACGGTCAGCGTCACGCAGACGGGCTCGATCTATACCGGCATGGAAGCGAGTGGCGGATCGTTGACGGCTGTCACCGGTGCCAACAATGCGGCTGGGATTTTCGCGCAATCGGTAGGCGGCGGCGGCGGCAATGGCGGTACGTCGACTGTCAACAATGATGCATCGAAGATTTCGGCAGCGTTCTCGCTCGGCGGCTTTGGCGGTGACGGTGCCAATTCTGGCGCTGTCTCAGTGAATGCAAATATAGGGGCCGATCCGTCGGTCAATGCCATCAGAACTGTGGGTGGCAATTCTGCTGGCATCTTCGCACAATCTGTTGGTGGCGGTGGCGGCAATGGCGGCACATCCAACACGAACGCAACAGGCACTGGGTCTGTATCACTAGCCTTCGGATTAGGAGGCTTTGGTGCGGGCGGCGGCAATGGCGAAAACGTCATTGTGAATTCCGGCGGTTTGATCAACACAAGCGGCGCGCAATCGGCGGGAATTTTTGCACAATCTGTGGGCGGCGGCGGCGGCAATGCCGGGGCGTCGACAAGTTCTTCGACAGCCTCGACGTCTTCTTCATCCGCCGGCGGGATGACAGCGCAAACCGGTGCTGGCCAAGCAACCGGGACGAATATGACGAGTGCGGGAACATCATCCACGGCAACATCGTCTTCTGGCACAACTGATAGCGGCCTCGCTGCGGGGTTCTCCATTGGCGGTGCAGGCGGTCCAGGCGGCGATGCAGGAACTGTCCAAGTCACCAGCAGCTCGTCCATTCGGACAGGCGGTGACCAAGCGGCGGGCATTTTCGCACAATCGATCGGTGGCGGCGGCGGCAATGGTGGTGCAAGCCAGAGCTATGGCGACGCGTCGAAATTCGGCGGTTCCTTCAGTCTCGGTGGAAGCGGCGGCACCGGCGGATCAGCCGAAGCGGTGACAGTCACGGGCACGGGCGCAGCGATCATCACAGATGGGGCGCAGTCGGCGGGCATTTTCGCGCAATCGGTTTCGGGCGGCGGTGGCAATGGCGGCTCATCTGCGAGCAACGCAACAAGCGGTGGAACAATCGCTCTTGCGTTCGGCCTTGGCGGCTCAGGAGCAAGCGCAGGCCAAACAACAGGGGCCGTGACGGTGACCAACACGGGCACCATCGTGACCGATGGTGCGCAATCTTCCGGTATCTTTGCGCAATCGGTGGGCGGTGGCGGCGGCAATGGCGGCGCTTCGGTTTCATCGGCGACAGTGGCAGCATCAACATCGACGAATTCGCAGTCGAATGCATCCGCGGGTACTTTCACAAGCGGCGCCAATGTCAGCAGCGGCAGCAGCGCAGGTGCAGGCCAAGCGGGCGTCACATCATCAGGGACACAAGCTGCCGGCGATAGTGGCGCATCGATCGGCCTGTCATTGGGTGGCGAAGGTGGTGCGGGCACGTCAGGCAATGTTGTCACTGTAATCCAAACGGGTTCAATTTATGTCGGTCGCAAAGTCGATGTATCTGGCAATTTGCAAGTATCGTCCGACCCGTCTGCTTCATCGGCAGGTATTTTTGCGCAGTCTGTTGGCGGCGGCGGCGGCAATGGTGGCGCGTCATCGGTCAATAGCGACGCATCGAAAATCTCCACGGCATTTTCGCTTGGTGGCTTTGGTGCCGCGGGCGGCGACGGTGCGTCGGTAACCGTTACAGCGAATTACTCACTTGCCGCACGCAACTCCACGATCGATGCGCGGGGCGCACATTCCTACGGAATTTTGGCACAATCGATCGGTGGCGGTGGCGGCAATGGCGGGTCGTCCCTCTCAAGTTCGAGCCAAGCGCAATCTGCGTCATTTGCCTTTACGCTCGGTGGTTCGGGTTTAAGCGGCGGGAGTGGCGGCGTTGTTGAAGTTTATACCGGGGGCACGATTGCTACGATTGGCGCTCACTCGACCGCGATCATGGCGCAATCGATTGGCGGCGGCGGCGGCAATGGTGGGGCGAGCACGGCGACGGAGGCAACCGGGACGGGCTCTGGTACACCGACAGCCAATGCCGCATCAGGATCAGCTGGTGCGTCCGGACAAAACGGGGTCGCATTTGCAGCGGCGTTGGGTGGTGCAGGCGCAGCGGGCGGCGATGGCGAGCGCGTCGGCGTAACAAGCATCGGCACCATCACGACGAATGGCGCCCAATCGATGGGCATTCTGGCCCAATCGATCGGCGGCGGTGGTGGCAATGGCGGCGCGACGACAAGCAGCGCTGGCACTGGCGCCTATGCCGGCGCGTTTGCGCTCGGCGGCTCGGCGGGCGCTGGTGGGACCGGCGGTGAGGTTGAGGTAGATTTCGCCGGTTCGATGACCACGCGTGGCGCACTCTCGACCGGGATTTTTGCACAATCGGTCGGCGGTGGTGGCGGCAATGGCGGCGCTACAACAAGTGGCACAGCCACAGGCGCAGACTATCAATTTGCGATGGGATTGGGTGGTTCTGGCGGTACGGGCCAGAATGCGGGTCAGGTCCAAGTGCGTGTGACGGGAGATGTCACCAGTATTGGCGCAGGTGCCACAGCGATTCTTGCGCAATCCATCGGTGGTGGTGGTGGCAATGGTGGCGCGTCGAATACGCATGTCGCGTCTGCACAACAGGTCTTCAATCTATCTCTCGGTGGTACGGGTGGCGTTGCAGGCGACGGCGCTGCTGTCAGCGTCAATGTTGGCTTAGGCGGAAATCTCTCGGCCACTGGATCGCGTGCGATGGGGATTTTTGCGCAATCGGTCGGCGGCGGCGGCGGATCGGGCGGGGTGAGCCAAGGCTCGGTCGGCGCAAGTGGAAATGCATCCGCAGCGTTCACACTCGGTGGTGCAGGCACATCGGGCGGTGCTGGCGGCGATGTGGCCGTTGTCAACCGCGGAACGATTTCGACGGCGGGTGACAGTGCGCGTGGGATTTTTGCGCAATCGGTCGGTGGCGGCGGCGGTGAAGGCGGATCATCCTCTGCACTGACGAGTGGCGCAGCGACCTACACGATTACGGCGGGCTTGGGTGGCTCCGGTGGTAGCGGCGGTGCAGGCGGCGTAGTCAGCGTAACGAATACCGGCGACATGACACAGATCGGCACGGATGCCGTCGGGATCTTGGCGCAATCGGTGGGCGGCGGCGGCGGTGTTTCAGGTGCAGTTGTTTCGCAATCAACGGCAACGGGAACAGCGACGATCAGTGCAGCACTCGGCGCCTCAGGTGGTGCAGGCGGATCGGCGAGCACAGTCGATGTCAACAATACCGGCAGGATGGTCACCATCGGTCATGGCGCTACGGGGCTTGTCGCTCAATCGGTTGGAGGTGGCGGCGGCTATTCTGGCGCAACCGTTGGTGAAAGCAGCGTGAATGCGAGTTCGAACCTTACAATTAATTTGGGCACACAGGCTGCCGCCGGCGGCAACGCCGATACGGTCACTGTCACCAATGCCGGCGTTATGTCCACCAGAGGTCATAATGCTATCGGCATTCTCGCGCAGGCCGTCGGCGGCGGTGGCGGCTTTGCCGGCATTGCGACAGGCAGTTCAGGAACCTCGTCGCAAAGTGGACAATTCACATTAGGAGGCGCAGGCGGAACAGGCGGTAATGGTGCCATCGTCGATGTGACGAATGCAGGCATAATCGCGACTGTTGGCCGTAATGCGGTTGGAATTTTTGCGCAGTCGGTGGGCGGTGGCGGCGGTGCAGGTGCTATCGTGGCCGCGGATGAGATTGCGAGCGGAACAATTGCAACCAGCCTCGGCGGCTCTGGCGGGAGCGGCGGCAATGGCCTTGCTGTCACCGTGCGCAACGCGGGTGTGATTGTCACATCAGGTCTCTCGTCGGTTGGGATTTACGCACAATCGGTCGGCGGCGGCGGTGGTTTTGGCGGCGTTTCCTCCGCAAGTTTGGCGCTCGGAGGACAGGGGGGATCAGGTGGCAATGCCGATGCCGTCACTGTCCGAAATTTCGGTGTCATCTATTCATCGGGTGCTTTGTCTGACGGTATCTTTGCACAATCAGTCGGCGGTGGCGGTGGTTCTGGCGGCGATGTGGTGGGTGTCATTGCGCCGCTTGTCGCCATGGCGCTCGGCGGCACCGGCGGCGCAGGTGGCAATGCCGTTGATGTGAACATCGTCAATACCGGGCGTATTGAAACGGTTGGGCGCAACTCGATTGGCATCTTCGCGCAATCGGTTGGTGGCGGCGGCGGACGCGGCGGGAGCGGTTCGGGCGATGCATCGTTTGGTGCATCGGGTGGCGCTGGCGGCAGTTCAGGCAATGTCCTTATCGTCAATGATGGAACGATCGTTACGTTTGGCGCGGATTCGCCCGCTTATGTGATGCAATCGATCGGTGGCGGCGGCGGCATTGCAGGCAGCGGCTTCGGCAATGTGGTTCTTGGCGGCACATTTCTCGCCACAGCGCCGTCAGGTTCAGGTGGAACGACAGACATCATCAATCGCGGTTCCATCCGCACTTATGGTGCGAATTCCGGCGCGATCATGCACCAAAGTGTGGGCGGCGGCGGCGGTCATGTTGGCAATGTATCCGGCGATGTGACCATGGGCGCTATGACGACCGGTCCCGACCCGACATCAACGCCATCGGCTCTCAGCGGCGGCAATCTTCGCTATGCGAACGCTGCACCCATCATGACCTCTGGCGTCGGATCAACTGCCATCTTTATTCAAAGCATCGGTGGCGGTGGCGGTCGCGTGGGCAATGTCGGCGGTAGTCTGTCATTCGGTGGTAATTGGTTTGGCGAAAATCGCGGCGGCTCCGTGGTTGTAACCAACTCTGATGCGCTTTTGACGGAGGGCGCAACGTCCAGCGGCATTTTTGCGCAATCTGTCGGTGGCGGTGGCGGTTCTGCAGGAACAGCGCTGTCGTCAATTATTTTCGGCGGTGCAAGTTCCGGCGATGCATCGGGCGGTGAAATTGTCGTGGGCAATACCGCACCAGTGCTGACCTTGGGTGCGGATTCATTTGCACTGTTTGCACAATCGGTCGGTGGCGGTGGTGGTTTCGCTGCTGATCCGCCAGCCGACATCACCTTGGGCGGATCGGGCGTTGGCACGAGCATTGGCAACTCCGTAACGGCAGTGAACACGGCTACGCTCTCAACGAGTGGATTTGGCGCGGGTGCGATGTTCAGCCAATCGGTTGGTGGCGGCGGTGGCGTTGCAGGCACCACAGGCGGCAATACATTCTTTGGCGCAAGCAATTGGGCCATCAGCGATGGTGGGACGATCAACAGCGAAAATATTGGCTCGTTGTACACGCAAGGCGATTATGCGTTTGGCTTGTTCGCCCAATCATTGGGTGGCGGCGGTGGTTTCGTCCCCGGCCTCTCGCTCAATGTTGAAGCAGGCGGCACTCTTCTGGGTGCAGCGACAGGTGGCGATGTCACTCTTCGGACGTTCGGTACAATTAGCACGACGGGTTCAAATTCGTCTGGCGTGTTTGCTCAAAGCGTTGGCGGTGGCGGTGGGGTAGCATTCAGTTCGAGCGGCCAAGTCACGCTTGGTGCCACATCAGCAGTTTTGTCGACGGGCGGTGCGGTTGCGATCACATCAGCGGGAAGCGTTGCAACGACAGGCGCTGGCTCGTTTGGCATGTTCGCACAATCCATCGGTGGCGGTGGCGGGTTCGTGGGTGGCCAAGCAGGAGACGTCACGCTCGGCGGATCTGCGGGTGGCGCGGGCGGCGATGTTTCCGTGCTGAGTGCAGCTAGTATCACGACGACAGGTTTCTCGGCACTCGGGCTTGTTGCGCAGAGTATCGGCGGCGGTGGCGGTTTAGCCATTGGATCGGGCGCAGCACAATTCGGGACAGGATCTAGCGATGTCGGGGATGGCGGCACTGTCAATGTGACGAAAACAGGCACGATCCAAACCAGCGGCATTTCAGCTTTCGGCATTCTCGCACAATCGATCGGCGGCGGCGGTGGCGCGGTGTTGGCCGCCAATACCACCAGCGGCTCGCTTGGCACGACACTCGGTGGCACTGGCGATGGCGGCGCGGTCGCGGTGCGTGTTGATGGTTCGGTGATAACGACCGGAGCAAACGCGCATGCCATCGTTGCCCAGTCGATTGGCGGCGGCGGCGGTTTGGCGAGCGTGAATGGCTTGGCAACGCCAGTTGTCGCAAATGGAACCGGCATTGCGGGCAATGTTTCGATCTTGGTCAATGGCACAGTGGCTGCGTTTGGCGACAATGCTTCGGCCATTCTCGCGCAGTCGGAAGGGGCGACCAGCAATGGAACGATCACCATCACGACGGGCGTATCCTCCACTCTCATCGGTGGACTCAATGTGGGCGCCGTGGCCTTCCGCGCAGGATCTACCAATGCGCTCATCAATAATGGGACGATCTCCTCGACTGATGGTCTCGCAGGAACAGCCATCACTGGTACGACTGGCAATGAAACCATTACCAACAATGGCATGATCATTGGGAATGTCTTGCTCGGTACGGGAACAAGCACCTTCAACAACGAAGTTGGTGCTAGCTATTATGCAGGTCCTATGACCGATCTCGGCGGCGCGGGGCTGTTGAACAATCAAGGGCTCTTTGCACCTGGTGGCGCTGTCAGCCTGATGGCTGCCCGCCTTGAAGGATCGTTCGTGCAGAGTGGCGCTGGCACGATGGATATTACACTCGATCAAAAACTCCGCGCCACGGACTCTGTCACCGTTTCAGGCACGGCGAGTGTGGGCGGCACCCTACAAATTGGTGTCATTCAAGCCAATTATGCCAAAAGTGGTTCGTGGACTAATTTGATTGTTGCAACGGAGCAGGGCCTCGATCCCAACACGCGCCCGGCCCTGGCCTATGCACCCTCTGCTGTCGCATCTTATTCTCTGATCGATCCGGATGGTTACAATCTCTATCTCGCAACAACGGTGAATTGGGTGCCGGCTGGTCTGAACTGGAATCAGACGCAAGTCGCCACAATGGTCAACTCGCTTCAATCGGCGGGATCAACAAATGCATTTGCGCCCGTATCGAGTGGACTTTATGCCCAGCCGACTTTGGCTGCCTATGGCAGTGCGCTATCGACGCTCTCGGGTGAAGGTGTTGCCTCTACGCAAACCGTGGCGCTGACCGCCGGTGGATTGTTCGCCGTCTCCATGCTCGATCAGGCCAATCTGTGGCGCCAGAATAGCGGCATCGATGTGAATGGCATCACGGATAAATTCGTCCGCGATGGGGGCGGCGATGACCTGACACGTTCGACATTCTATGGCGATCGTACTTGGCGGTTGTGGGCCACGCCTGCATCGGGTTACGGCACGCAGGGTGGCAATAATTCTGTTGGATCTGCTACATTCTCGCAACGCGGTTATGGCCTCTCGGCGGGCCTCGACATCCAAGAAAATCGTGAACTCTTGTTTGGTGTTGCAGTCAGCGGATCGTCGAACCGCTTCTCCGTTCCGCAACGCGCGACGACCGGCACTGTCAATTCCGGCTTTGCTGGAATTTATGCGATGAAGCAGCGTGATGATTTCTATGCTACCGGCACATTGTTTGGGGGCATCCAGAAATCGGATACACAACGTGTGATTTCTGGCGTAATGGCCGACACGGAATTTGCCAAGGGTCGCTTCAATGGAGCGCTTTTAGGTGCGCATGTCGAAATGGGTTATCGGATTAGAGTTGGATGGATGTCCGTCGTTCCCTTTGCGGCATTCCAACCCTCGACCTATTGGCAATTGCGTGAGAGGGAGCGCAGCACAACAGGTTTGGGCGCGCCTGGTGCAGCGGCGCTGAACTTCGATCCTGTCTCGGCGTCGTCGCTGCCCGTATTCTTAGGCGCGCAATTCGAGACGGAATTCGCGATGAAAGACGGCTCCGTCATGGTGCCTTACGTGCGCCTCGCTTGGATGCATGATTTCACGCCTTCCCGCTCAATAAATGCCGGCTTTGTTGCTGCGCCAGGCTATTCATTCACGGTGCTTGGCGCCTCCCAACAACGTGATGCGTTGGTTGTGCGCTCGGGCGCACAATTGAAAATTACCGAGCTTTTACGGCTCTTCGGAAGTTTTGACGGCATTTTTGGTCCGCGTGGAACGTCGCTGGCTGGTACGGCTGGTCTCCAAATGGCGTGGTAAAGCGGCGGTTCGTCAAGATGGGAGCCGGTGGTTGTTGCGCTTCCTGCAGCCGAGCCAATTTGAAGAGTGCCCATGGTGGCTCTGTGGGCTGGCTCGAAATCCGTATGCGGATCAAAAGCGTCAGGCGGTACCTTGTGGTAAGGTCTTGAATGACTTAGGTCCTGCCTTGCCTGTTTCCTGCAATGGGCCTGAAATAACCTTTCTGCTCCTTAAGTTTGCCGAATCTGGGCAAAATGATTATATCTTTAGTCATTCTAAGGGAGTTTTGCGGCGTGAAGCGCACGAAGTTCTGGGTCCCCATGCTGTGTCTTGCCGCCGCTTTGGCGACCGATGACGCTGTATGGGCTGCAGGCCCTCAACCAGCGCCTGCTCCACCTGCGAAAGCATCCGGCGCGCCCGACCCTTCCGCAGCTCTGAAGGCGCGGGACTTGCCCGAGGCGGCACGCCAAGCGCGCTTGCAAGCTGAAGAAGGTAGTCCCGAGGGGCAGTTCAATCTTGCCCTTTTCTTTTGGCACGGCGTCGCGGTTCCGCAGAATTATCAGGAAGCCCTGCGCTGGATTACCCTTTCAGCCTTGGCTGATTTCCCGCGAGCGGCGGCTGCACGCGCTGAGATGCTGAAGGCGACCGACCCATCCTTGGCCAAGAGTGTCATGGATTGGTCCCGCACACGTCTCGTGAAAGAAGCAGAGGGTGGCGACAATCGTGCGCTCGTCCTCTTGTCCAATTCTTTTGCTCCTCAATTTGGCTTTGAAAATCCGGTTGAGAGCTATTATTGGGCGCTTCTTGCCGTCACAGCCGGACAAGTCGATGCCAAACGCCGGCGCGATGCTCTTGTTACGACTCTCAAACCAGCTGACGTCATTAAGACGCAGGATAAAGCGGCCGATTGGTATGCTAAACATCGCCAAGGCTCTGCTAAAAACGCGTCTGCACCGAAAGGTTGATCAACGATCATGTTGAACAGCGGAAAATGCCCCCCACAATTCGTCTTTGAAATGCTGGCCGCTCAGGCCACGCGCGAATTTCTTGAGGGGCAAGAGACTGCCGAAGAAATCGTGGCCCGCATCGTCGCAAGCTTTTCGGACGTGTACGATGTTGAGGGGCTTGAAAGCGACCTCATCAGATCGATGGAGCGCGTCCTTGTTTTTATCGAGTCGGTCGAAGTCTCCGACATTGATTTGATGCTTCTGTCCTACATCTGGTTCCAGATTAATTACGAAGATCTGGTCAATAAGCGCAACAAAAAGCCGCTGTTCGGCGGCCTTTTGAAAGGTCGCGCAAAGCAGAGTGATCGCGTTTATCTAACGGCCAAGAATTTCAAGACCTATGCTTTCGCACTTGGTAATGGCAAGGTTGCGCTCAAGCCGGATGATTGGGATATGACGACCGAAGTCGAATTCGAGCCGGTCTTGAAGCTGCTGTTTCCAGCCGCATTCACGAAAGACGAAGAGGAATGAAATCTGTGCGTGCAGTGCGCTCCGGCGCGCTGACATCATCCGCTTTAGGCGCAATCACGAAAAGACGCTCCAACACGAAAGCCAAGCGATGCTCGCGCCATTCGCTTTGCTCAAGACAATGGCCGATGAAGGCGGGTGCGTGAGCTTCTGATATCAGGGTGTCTATCGAACGTGCAGCTGCTACATAACCGGCGGGGTTGCCGTCGCGCAGGGCATCGATAATTTGCCGATGCAGATGATTATAGAAGCGCTTGAAGGCAGCATGGAAAGGATCTTCCGGCTTGTCCGCTAGACTTTCCCGTAGAAATGCGATGGCACCTAGAACGCGATGGACGCGCGCGCGTGTCGCCTTGGTTGAACCAGCATGATGTCCAAGCCCGCCCAGCATGGTCCGGATCAGCGCAAAAACCATCAGGACCCGTTCTGACGTTTCAGCCTCGCGAACGACGCCACGGAAAAGGTCCTGTTTTTCCAGAAAGTCAGGCTCTTGCCAGATCGTGCCCATCACTAACCCCGCTCATGATCATGAAGACGGGTTCTCGGGGCCTTTATTTAGAACCTGATGGGATAAGTGGATTGATAAAGGGGAATTCCGGAACGCGAACGTCAAATGCTGCGCGATGATGGTCGATGAAGCGCAAGACACCCCGCATCCGCCCCGAAGGCGTTTGAAGCGGGCAGCCTGAAGAATGGGTGAAGCTGTCCAGCCCCTTGATGATGGGTTGAGTTCCGTTCACACCCGAGCCATGGATCTCATAAAGCTTGTTGTTCTCGTCATGCACGATCCAGTGGCGCGAGGTCAGATAGATCTTCACTTCGCCGAGATTGTGGATCACGATTTCAAAGGACCAATAAAAATATTTCTTCTCGGCTTGAGAGCGATCTGCCTGGTAAACGGGAAAGACGTCGACGCGCACACCATTCGTCGTTGCGCTGTACATCTGTGGTGTTTCATTCGCGGTCATGACGCATCCAAAAATCCCTGATGGACCTTAGGTTAGATCAAAGCCGATGGGGATTTCCACGGTCCGCGCCCCGAAATGGGTCGATATGTCGGATGAGTCTCAGACTAGGAATGACGACAAACCATTCGTCTGTAGTGCGGTGATGAGAGTATTCGATGGCGTGTCGCTGCTGGTGAGCGAGCGCAACCGTCCGGCTGCCTTTAGGGCAACGAGATCTGCGATACCTGCCGCAAGATTGGTCGATGTATCTGTGACCTGAAGACCAGACAGCAGCTTGTTTGAGAGCCGCGAGGCGTTGACCAATTTCGCATCGTTGACGGCCAAAGGCCCTGTGGCAGAAATAGAGATGATTGCCGCAAGGTCGCCGTCAGTGAAGCCCACTGCGCCGCGTGCTTGTACGATGGTCGAAATTGCAGATGCGCTGTCGACCACCTTGACGGGTGAGGCCTTATAGTTGCGCGCTGTTAGCATCATCACTTTTTCAAGCGTCGTCGGTGCCGTAATGTTGACAGACGCGATGGATGACTTGATCGCATCCAGCGTGATGAGCCCATTTGCAGTCACATCAGTCCCATCGGTTTCGACGACGAAATTGCCCACGAGACTAAACGTACTCGGTTGATTATTGGTAGGCCTTGCCAATTTTGAAAGTTCGATCGCCTGCGCCATGTTCGGTCGGTCGGTAATTTGAATTTTTGCTGTTACGTCAAGCGTACTGAGTGACTTTCCTAAGGCTATGGCAGCTTCGCTGGTTAGCGAAATCACGGATGTGCTTGCATCAGTCATTTTCAGCGAGCGCACTTTTCCAGTATTGCAAAGCGCAGCAATGCCATCAGCGCCGTTCACCAAATCGGCAACGGTGCCTGTCAGATCAATCGATGTCGCCAGCTTGTTTGAAGCAGCCTCTGTAAAGTTAGAGTAGGTCGATATTGCGTACGGGGCATCGCTTATAATGATCTTACGATCGGAGATTTTCTCAATAATTGGGAGATATTTCTTGGTTTCTTGCGCGGTCAGTAAAAGATCGCCACTACCGGGGATGGTGATATTAGCCAATGGTGTTTTCGCGTTGAAGGCCGTGAGCGAATCCCAGTTTGATCGAAGTCCAGCAAAGCTCGTTGTTACTGCGATTGATCGTAATTCGGGGACATTTGCAAGTGCCGTAAGCCCATAGATTGGCACATTTGTCACGTCGACAAAATTGGTGACATCGTTCTCGCCGCGTTCCAGTAATCCGATTTGCATATTGCCCGAAAAGGCTGGATCTGCTGCGCTTAGAGAGATCTTATTACCGCTTGAAGTTACGGCAATGCCGTCGAAACGACCGTCTTTTCTTAAGGCTTCATCGACGGCCTTGGCGAGGATATGAACGCGCTCTTGCGTCGGCATTGCCGGCGAGATGGTCAATGGGCTCAACGGAATCGTAACGGCGGAGCCCCCGACCGGTGCTATCTCAATCTTGAAATGATCACGATTCAAAAGCTTGCCGGCAACGCTAACTGCTTGAGACACATCAGTGTTATTGGCGTCCGTAGTGAAAGCTGCCGAGATTGTTTGACGGCTCATCCCCTTAAGCAGTGTGTATCCTGAGATAAATGAGGGGTAATCCAGACTGAAATCAAATTGCTTGAGATCCGTATTGGATGTCGTCCCCGCTGGAATTCCATCGGGTACCGAGAAGGACAGGCTGCGATAATTGTTCAGAACACGCAGATCGTTCCACACCGCGCTCTGCGTCACGCTCGCAACACTGTCTGAAACTGTCAGAGCACCGCCATATTTAGCCCAAACAGCCGGCCCGAGTGCGCGTACTGCGGCGGCCGATACGGATGCGCTTGTATCAGAACCCGCAATCGAAAACTTGGTAAGCCTGTCGCCAATTGCGCTCCGAATATTCGCTAAAGCACTCAGATTATCCGCACTGGTCAGTTCGGTCGGGGTCAACTCCAAAGAGAAATTGCCATCAACCTTTTTCAATAGGTCAGGCCCGATCGTATTTGCCGTTGTCAGGTCGAGTTTTGTCGATGTACCGCTTGGCAGGCGAAACGACTTGATCGATCCGCCATAAGCGTTTGAACTCGTCATGTTGGCGAGGGTACTACGCTGGGCATTCGTGAGGGCGGCAAGGCTGCCAAAGCCGCCAGTTAACTCGATGGTAGCGTCGGGAAGCCTTGCATTAGCGGTCGCAGCCACATTGAGCGCATCTTGGAGACTTGTTTTCACGCCTGAAGCGAGCTTGGTCTGAGCTTGCGATGAAATCGCGACCCGTGTTGCCGATTGGTAGAAGCTTGCTGTGGGCGCTACTTGCGAGCCAATCTTGGAATAGACCTTAGCCGTCACGCGCTTCACCGCCGTCGTTGCCTTCGTGGCAGACGTTGAGGTTGAGCGATAGGTTCGCGTGGACGAGTCGTAGATATAGGACATGGCGTGACCGGACAGATGACAACACCTGCAATCAGCAAGCGCCATGCCAAGCCCACAGAGAACCTAACCCATTCAGATCATAGGCTAATTTAGATGTCTTGGGATAGCCGAGGGGTCATCTCACCTAACGGAATAAAAGGCTAGCCACCCCCTCAGCCCGGCGGCTCCATGCCCTTTTCTTGGAGAATGGCTTTAGCCGCGGGTGACTGCATCAACGCGATGAATGCCGCTGCAGGCTCGCGGTTCCCGCTCTTTGCCGCAAGTCCCGCACGGTAGACCGTAAAGTTCTGGATCTCTGCAGGGAGCGGGCCAACCAACTTAGCGCCTTTGACAGCAATGATCTCACTGATCTGATGAAGCGCAAGATCGGCCTCGTCGTTGACGAGGCGGGTTGCGACCAAGCCACCCGGCACTAAGACCAGTTTTGGCCTGAGCATATCCGTCATGCCCCATTTTTGAAAAAGTTCCGCCAGATAAATCCCGCTTGAGCCGCCGGCCTTTGGGTCGATTACAGCAATGGCCTTAGCCTTCTGCAAAGCCGCCTTAAAAGCGTCGGTCGTGCCGATTTCAGGCACAGGCGTTCCCTCTTTCACAGCAACGCCGATACCAACCCGCGCGACATTGGCTTGCCCTTCCGAAGCGACAAGACCTTTGTTGGCAAGCGCTCCCAGCGCCGCCGGGGGAAGAAACGCCACGTCGAAAGCTTCGCCAGCCTCGATGCGTTTGGTGAGCCCGCCGGCCGTGTCATTGTCGATGATCAGCTTATGCCCCGTCATTTGCTCGAATTGCGGGGCGAGTGCAGTCACAACAGGCTTAAAGGCTCCTGCCGTTAGAATCTTGACCTCCGCGCACTGTGCAGCATTGTAAGTTAAACCAAGATACAAGGCGGTTAAGAGCGCTGTACGCATTGTCATTTGTCCATCACAAGAAGATCGAGTAGCAGACCCCGTTTGGCCTGTTAGGTCAACAGTATGTGGTGGGGCCGTTCTGATCCAACCATGCCTGAGTAGCCATCCCGCCGACCCTGTTGCAAACTGATGCTTCGCCATCCGGCGGCGAACGATACGGGAAGTCGATGATGGATGCATCCATATCCCTTGCTCCAGGTAAAGAGTGCGGCACATGCGCTATGTGCTGCAAGGTTTACGAGTTTGCTGACCTCAAAAAGAAGAAGGGCTGGTGCGAAAATTTCAAGCTCGGTGTAGGGTGCACGATTTATGCGACACGGCCCGAGCCGTGCCGGGCCTTTTATTGCAATTGGATGTTGGTCGAGGCGTTGGGCCCGGAATGGAAACCCAATGTCTGCAAGTTCGTTATGACTTACGACCCCTCGCGTTCCATTCTTGTGCAGGTCGATACGAGTTATCCCACCGCATGGCGCGCAAAGCCCTATTATGATTCATTACGAGAATGGGCTGTACGCCTGAAGGCAGAAAAGCGCTTCATCTTCATCTTGGTTGGGAAAAATTTGACGGTGATGACTGCTGAGGGCGAATATGATCTTGGCTTTTTCGATTCCAGTCATGATTTGAAGATGCGCACCGAGAAGAAAGGATTTGAAATGATTGACGTGCCATACAAGGTCAAAAGTGATAGTTCTCTGGCCTGAGGTTTGACGGAAAAAATTGATTAATTGTGCATGATATGCGCGACAGACTTCGTATTAAAAATAGTTGATGCGTATGCATCTTCAGAAAACGGCGTGGTCGCCCCGGTCATCCGCGATTTCATTCCGGATCAGCCGTTCAAAGTAATTCTGAAGTGTGTCCTGTCCCGTTGATGGCGTCACGTCGCCATTGTAGCGCCCCGTCTCAGGATCCAGAACCAGCATGGATTCAGTTCCATAATAGAGACCAATGGCTGCCATTTCAGCTTTATCAGCCATACGCCCATTGAAGCGTCCCAGGAGAGATAGTATTGCCCGAATAGACTTGAGAAGTGTAAGCGGGACGCTTTGGAATTTTGGTGTGCGGCCAAGGGCCGCAAAAATCATTTCACCCTGTTCGCGTGACGTAATCGGCTGGCCAGGGCCGCCAATGGGGAGAATTTTGTTTTGTTTATTAGAGTCATGGAGACAGCTTGCAAGATAATGGCCGAGATCTTGGTCGCTAATAGGCTTGCAAGATGTCAACTGGCCATTCCCAAAAATCAGATAGGGCTTACCCGACTTTACGCGTCGAATTTGACCAGAAAGCGATTTGAAAAACGCAGTCGGGCGCACGATTGAATAAGTTAATCCGGATGCCATGAGCTCGCTTTCGAATGCAAGCTTGGCGTGTTGAAAGGCGAGTCGCGGCTTTTGAACGCAGAGCGCCGATAAAAGTATAAACTGCCTAATCTGCATTTCTTCGGCAAGCTTGAGCGCACTCAGATGCGCGCCGTAATCAACCGACCATGCTTCAGTTGGTACGCCTGTCCGTGATGCAAGTGTCGATACGACCGCATCGAAAGATTCGCCCCGGAATCCTTCGTCCCGAAGGGACGAAGAATCGAGAACATCACCAATTCGAATTTCAGCGCCTGCAAGGTCTGGATTGGAGAGGGCATTGCGGCTGCGAACAAAGCAGACGACATCATGGCCTTGCGCAACAAGAATGCGCACCGTGGCCCGCCCTATGGTCCCCGTTGCACCAAGGAAAAAGATACGTTGCTTTGGTATCGCAGTCATCGATGCCTTTTTGCCTATGGTTTAACTACCCAGAAAGCCGAATATCATAGCCTATCTGGAGTATCGTCTACGCTGCAGCAAAAAATACAATGGTGCAACGGCTCCCTTGCCAGTGCACTAAGCACCATACCTAGGGGCTGATGTTTCAAAAGCCTCGATCATTACTTTTCGCTGTGGGGCGCCAAGTTCAGATCGATGATCGGTTGCCCTTGTCAGTGGGGCTGTGCGCCTAAACGCCCAAAGCGACGCAATAGTTCGGCCGTTGCAGCATCCGACAAGAGATCGCGTTCCATACGGCTGGGATCGTTAAAGAACAGACTGCCTAATTTCCGATCTGTCAAAACAGTCTGCAAAACCGCAAGAGCCTGATCGTCCTCAAATATGTTCTCGATGTAAATCACGCGTTCACCCATGGATTTTTCGTTCCATGAGAAGAGAAAATACTGTGATTGAAGATTGCCTTCTCGCGCTGTTTTCGGGCCGGTAATAACAGCCATGGCACGCGTCCATTCGTCAGGCGTGAGTTGCTTAGCAAGTGTTTTGACTGCCAGATCGAGGCTTTCAATCTGGGCATTGGCAGCTTCCGTGGTATTCGCAAGAACAAGGGGTGCCATGGAAAGGCTATACGTTTTCAAATCCGCGGAATTCAAAATGCCATTGCTGAGTGCGCGGTCGATAAAGGCGATTGAAGCATCAATGATTTGAATTTGACGAGCCTTTTGCATTGCACTGAAAGAGGCTTGATCAATCCGGCTTTTCGCCAGCTGAGCTTTCGATCGTAAATCTCCTAGCAGCATCTTCCAAGAAAGATCGCCGGGTGTTTCAAGGGCTGACAATCCGGCTCCAGCAATTCCAAGAGTGATATGCGAAATCGACTTCAGCTGTTCATAGATGGGTGGCGTATAAGAAATAGCACCGAGATGCCGTCCTTTTATAAGTGTCACCTTATCGCTCACAAGAAAGACAGGCGTTTCACCATAGAGCGATCTCTCCTTCAGCTTGGCGTATGCCGAGCGGGCCGACATGTTGAGGTCTGAAAAAATTTGGGGATCGCTCTGAAACGCCTGTGTTTGAAAAGGAAATATTACGATTGAAAAGATGACGGAAATCGTACGAAGCCATTTGAGCATCTTGTCGCTTTCAGCGGAATTTTGTGTCGTCATAGGAACAATCGCTAAAGCGTGGGACATCATTATTCGACTTTCGCTTCACATTAAAAGAGCACTCTTAACCGGCCACCAGCGCCAATTTCTCGACCATATGTATTGATTTGACCGACGATGCCTGCGCGCAGTGAGATGGCGTCTGTAATTCCGCCCTGTAATCCCATTCCAAGCTGAAGACCGTTGGGGCCCATATTGGCGCCGATCTGCGTGAATGCGCCATAGATGGGCGATTGCGCAACAACTTCATGTGCTGAGTTACTGTTAGCAAACCAATCATAGCCGTAGCGCGCGATACCAATCACAGAGAGAGGGTCCTTTGCAGCATTCGTAACAGGCAGAACAAAATCGATACCAACGAACGATACGGCTGACTGTCCGGTAGAGGCATTGATAGAGAAGTTAAAATCGCCCCCGCCAGCCTCATTGATCTTGCCAACCCACAAACGAGAGTAAGTCTGACCAATAAAGGGCGTTATGATCATACGACCGAATGCTGGAATCGGGCGCGACAGTTTAATCGCGCCAAACGCACCATCCGATGTATAAACGTCTTGTGCAGTACCCCAGTAAATGAGCCGACATCAGGTACTATACGTTGTGCATTGGTGCTGGAATGCATATAGCCGATCGAACCTGACAGCCGGAGCTCTTGAGGCAGAAAAGTCGCGCCGTAAAGTCCGCCATAACCATTTGTCGAGTTGAAGGTTTGCCGAACTTGATTGCTTTCAACCATTCGCGATGTGCCGCCACCGACAAAGATGCCGAGCCCACCGAGATCGCCGCGATACAGATCGAAACCTGCCATGATGTCGGCAATATTGTACCCAAAGCCGGCAAGGTTCGAATAATTATCAACGAAACCACGCGTGCCAGAAACTTCGGCCCACATGAATTTATCATGCTCATTCTGATCAGATTTGATACTGGCCGTTCTTGTCGTTCCAGCGCCATGAATACGATCCATGACGGCATTAGAAACGCCAGCCATCCGCTCCATCAGGATCGTCATATTTGAAGAATAGCCTTCAGCATGCGCGTTGATGAGTGTATCGACCTGCGAAGAGGTCAAGCTCTGGACCGCGCCAGAGAATGATGCGCCATTAACAAGAACGGGAGATGCACCTCCATTGGAAGCGGTCACAGCCGCATTGGCAATTGCATTGGCCAGTGATGTTCCTGAACTGCTACCCGGGACCACGGGGTTCGTGCTTTGAACGGGGGTAACCTGTGTCACCAAATCCCAATCTGTTCCTCTATTCGTCAGATACCAAGGGATTTGAGTGATCATCGCAACCGTGCCCAAGCGCCCTGACGGAATGGTACTGCCACTAAAATTGGCTTGTGTGATGCCAGTCATCACATTGCTATAGGTCGTATTCGACGACACATGGGACGTGTTATAAATTCCAAAATTTGTAGTTCCAGTGGGTGCTGTAACGATCAGTTGGCCGTATCGCGTGCTATTCGTTATAAGGATATTATAATTGGTTGGTAGATTGCCACGATAGGTTAAATTGCTCTGAGCATTGACGAGCGTATCGATTGAGCCGGAATTGTTAATCCCATATCCAGAGCCTCCTGAGCTCTGAAAGGAGCCTCCGTTGACCAGATTACTGACCACAGAATTTGCATCAATACTAACACCGTCCCGCGTACCAATAATAGAGCTGGTATTTCTTAGTGTATTAATTTGAGAATTGTTAACGGAAATTGCATCGGCTGTTGAGGAGCCCGATGCTTGGATGACGCCACCATTGATGATGCTCACAACTTGGCTGTTCGATAGCGAAATCGCCGTTGGTAATACAGATCCAATGCTTTCGATTGTACCTGCATTCAAGATTTCACTAATTGATCCACCATAGTTGTAGATTGCCGCGGCAGATGGCCCAATACCTCTGATTAGCCCAGAGTTGACGATTTTCGTATTGTTCCCAATGGCAGAGATCGCAGAGTGAAAGCCGTTTGAGCCATCGCCACCAATGATGGAGCCAGATGTTGTATTGAAAATGGTTACATCAGAGCTGGAGCCTCCAATAAAAATGGCGCCTGGATAAGTGACGGCGTTTGATGCCGTGCTTTGATAGATTGAGCCGCTATTATTGATCCTCAGATTGTAGGTGGGGCTATTGTTGTAACCCGTCACAATCGTCCCAACTGTATCAGACGAAACGATAGAGCCACCTGTCTGGTTGCTCAGGGCTGAAGCGGCCTGGGATGTGCTTCGGTGGCGGAAAAGAATGGCTCCGATATCGGAATCCTTCGTAATGCTTCCATTATTCGTGATCGACCAATTGCTTCCGTAAAACATAATAGCAGATACACCATTGCTCGGATCGAAGGTGCCGTTATTGACGAGTGTTGTCGGATCGCCAGGGAGACCCAAAGCCCAGCTACCTGAGCCATTAAAGCCATCAGAGGCGCCGGAACAAGTCATCGCTGATCCCGTCGTAGAGCAGTCTGCGCGAACAGGATCTATAGAAAAAAGGAACACCGCAGAAAATGCTACTGCGGCTGCATGGATGATGAGTCCATGGCCTCGCGCGGAATGCTGATGACTCAACGGTCGTCTCCTTGAGTTTTTAAGATAGCCGCCTTTAAGGAACAGCTTTTGTAGACGCTCATGATTCTCGATGGAGTGAGAATTCGAACAAAATGATAACGAGTTAGGGTGTTGTTTGCGATGGCAGATGTGAGGCCGCACAGAACGTTTTCCGATAAGCGCTTGGTCGCACTTTCAAGCATATTCCGTTACGTAATATTAAGCCAAGATCTACGTTGTGCGCCAAGTCTGTGCCTTTAATCTATTTTCCATTCTTGGCTCGACAAACGGTCGTTTCCAGGCGCTTTAGCGCGCAAAATCTATGCAGAAAAAATCTCAAGCCAGACGGGATGAACTGATCATCGTTGCCGTACTGCTGAGCTTGGAGGTTCCAGAAGAACAAGTCATACACGGCTGAATGCACTCTCTTCGTCACTTTATGATTCGAGCTGAAGGATCGTAAAAAGCATCCGACGAGGGCGCAACTCCGCGTGTTAGGCGTCGTAGAAAGCACAACTTCGATGCGATGCAATATCTGCGACCTAAGAGGGGTTGCAGTTGTTGACAGCGTGGGATCATTCAACACGGGATCATATAGAGTCAAGGTGGGCCCCATGAAACAGCTGGCCTCGTAGGGGGCGCTGCCCTGCTTTTGGTGCCCACCTCGTGCGGCCATCCGGCCTGCTGCCAAATGATAGGTTAGGTCCTTCAAGCAACGAAAGCGCTGCGCCATTTATCCCAGTTGTCGGCTCATTCCGACAAGGCTAGGCTTCTAAGAACGAGTGGAGAAGCCACCGTTGAAGGGAGAGAAAGAATGACTGATTTAACGCGTCGTGGGTTTGTCGCCTCTGCAGCCGCCGCTGCATCGGCCGGCCTTATTGCCAAGCCGGCAATTGCGCAATCGGCATGGCCGAACCGGCCTGTCACAGTTATCGTTCCTTGGGGAGCGGGTGGTGGTACGGATGCGACAGCGCGCATCGTCGCCTCGATCCTTGAGAAGAATATGGGTCAACCCTTTAACGTCGTGAACCGCACAGGCGGTTCGGGCGTGGTTGGTCATTCGGCGATAGCAACAGCTGCGCCTGATGGTTACACGATTGGTATGATTACGGTTGAGATCACCATGATGCATCATCAGGGGCTCACTGATCTCAAGCCAACCAGCTACACGCCTCTCGCTCTGATGAATGAAGATCCGCCCGGCGTTCAGGTGAAGGCGGATGGGCAGTTTAAGGACATCAAGCAACTCGCCGATTTCATCAAGGCCAATCCCGGCAAGCTCAAAGCCTCGGGGACGGGGCAAGGCGGCATTTGGCATCTCGCCCTTGTGGGCTGGCTTAACGCCATGGGCCTCAAGGCCGATGCGGTTCCGTGGGTGCCTTCAAATGGTGCGGCTCCCGCGATGCAGGATTTGGCTGCAGGCGGTATCGACCTCGTGACGTGCTCGGTGCCAGAAGGCAAGGCGATGATCGATGCAGGCAAAGCGCGCAGCATTGCCATCATGGCGGCGCAGCGGAACCCGCTCTTCCCGGATGTGCCGACACTGAATGAAACGCTCGGCATCAATTATTCCGTTGGCGCATGGCGTGGCCTTGCTGGGCCGAAGGGCATGCCGGCCGATGTCGCGGCCAAGCTCACCGCCGAGCTCAAGAAAGCCTATGACTCAGCCGAGTTCAAGGATTTCATGAAGTCGCGTGGCTTTGGCGTTGTTTGGGCACCGGCGGACGGTTTCGCCGAATTTATGGCCAAGGGTGATGCTTCCATGGCCTCAGCGATGAAGGCGGCCGGTCTCGCCAAGTCATAAGGTCTACGCGAGCAAATAGAAAAGGGGCGGATATCCGCCCCTTTTTTAATGCGCCAATTTTGGCTTCTGTATTTTCTTATAGATCCAATAAAGGGCCGGCCAGATCAAAAGCCCAATCGTCATTGTCGCCAACACGGCGGAAACCGGACGTGAGAAGAAAGGCAAGATCGAGCCATCCGATTTAATCAGCGATGTGACGAAATGCTGTTCAAGCATGTTGCCCATGACGATGCCTAAAACGAGAGCGGCAACGGGAAACCCATATTTTTCCATGATGAAACCAAGCACGCCAAAAAAGGCAACTGTAAGTACCAGGAATAGATTATTGCCTGTTGCAAAAGAGCCGACGGCACAGAGAAGCACAATCACAGGCATGATGAGATAGCGCTTTACGCGCAGAATATTGGTCGCAAGCCGGATCATGATGAGTCCCAGAGGGATCATGATGATATTCCCCAGCATGAACACGATATAGAGCGCGTACATGCTGGACGCTTTTTCAGTGAAAAGGGTTGGCCCTGGATTGAGCCCCTTCATATAGAGAACGCCAATCGCGATAGCGGTAATTGTATCGCCCGGAATACCAAACAGCAGCGATGGCACCCAGCCGGATGCCATCGATGCATTGTTCGACGCTCCCGCTTCAATGAGGCCTTCGGGATAGCCGGTGCCAAATTTTTCAGGTGTTTTCGAAAAACGCTTTGAGATGGCGTAAGACACCCAAGCGGCCATATCGGCACCTGCGCCGGGCAACACGCCAATGATGATCCCCACAATATTCCCACGCGCTTGTTGCTTGGGATATTCCTTTGTCAATTTCCACTGGCCGGCAAGAATGGACCCAAATTTGCGATAACCCACATTTGGGGGCTCTGCGACTGTCATCGCACGCATCACTTCAGCGACAGCAAAACACCCGACAAGGGCTGGCACGACTTCAATGCCACCCAGAAGGTCAACAAAACCGAAGGTAAACCGCGCGACGCCGCCGGGATTTTCAATGCCGACACATGCGACGAGCAAACCCAGAAGCATGGCTGCGATCGCTTTGACTGGCGACGAGCGCGCCACCACGGTTGCGCACATAAGGCCAAGCAAAGCGAGCCAGAAATACTCAAAAGTTGAGAAGGAAAGGGCAAATTCAGCCAGCAAGGGTGCCATCACAATCAGCGAGAGCGTGCCGGCAATGCCGCCAAGGGCTGAGAACCAGAGGCATATGCCCAAGGCCAGTTCCGGCTGTCCTTTGCGTGTCATCGCAAAGGCTTCGTCGGTGTAGGCGGCCGAGGCTGGTGTGCCGGGAATGCGAAGCAAGCAGCCGGGAATGTCACCCGAAAAGATAGCCATGGCGGAAGCGGTGATGATGGTTGAAACCGCCGCGATCGGTGAGAGGTAAAAAGTCACAGGCACCAAAAGGGCGGTTGCCATGGTGGCGGACAGGCCCGGTAGGGAACCGACGAGCAGTCCATAAATGGCCGATAGAAAAATCGCCAGCATCACGTCAAACGTGAATACAAGGCCCAGTGCATCGATGAAGGTCGAGATCATGGCGTCACCACGGCATAGGCAATAGGCCGTGCGGCAAGGGCACGCGCAGCAATTTTGCAAAGATTAAATGCACGAAGATCGGTGCAATCGCCCCTAGCATCAGGGCCCGTTTGATGGGGCCGCCAAGGGCGATGCAGGCAATGAAGATCATGATTGCGGCGACTGGGATAAAGCCCAGCCGATCAACAGTCAGAGCATAGAAAATCAGAAGGAGAGGCGGAACCGCTGTGCGCAACAGCACAAAACGCACGGGGGTAACCGCATGCGGGTCTTCCGACTCCTTGCCGTCAGCCGAGACAACGACCTCATGAGGCTCTGCGAAACTATTGCCGATACCGAAGATGATGGCCAAGCCGCAAAGAACGAGCCCTATGCCAATGACGGCGGGGAATACATTGGGACCGACATTCTGTCCGGGAACCGGTGGAAGACTGGAGCCACCCCAAAAAGCGGCTAGGCCGAGGGCAACAATAAGTCCGCCTCCGAAGAGGTCGCTACGATCCCGCATGGACGTCCATCCCATGATCATTCCGCCGTCGATAGCGGCTTATTTTTGATCTGCGCCCGACTTGCTGCTGGAAGCCGAAAACAGATGACATTGCCATGAGTGTCCACTTTTCAATCGATAAAAGTCAACCTAACGCTGGGATGGCTTTGGGCATGACCTGCGTTTTGCAGTGTCGGGGAGCAATATTTTGAAGATAGGCTTTGTATGGCGTTGCAAAAAAATTTTGTGGCGCACAAGGGATGGGGGTGGCGGCTCTGGCCCGCGGATGAACCGTGTGCATCGAAGAGACATTTATGCCCTGTTGCCTCCTGCCATGGTGTCCAGCCCCCTTGTTATGTACCGGTGCTTTGACGGTTTTCTAAGATTGTTTCTGGTGCTGGCGGGCGCATGCGCAGGGCCTGATGAGGTCGGATTTG
>Ga0315899_10001439_pt1 | contig 27059 bp, 18 predicted proteins | sample LakEriMetagenome_2_FD_203518 | JGI IMG/M metagenome (GOLD analysis project Ga0315899, IMG submission 203518) | Freshwater fungal communities from buoy surface, Lake Erie, Ohio, United States - Buoy 4 MA112 | ecosystem: Environmental > Aquatic > Freshwater > Lake | place: USA: Lake Erie, Ohio... | reverse complement strand
GCTGGTGTGACTACAATTCAGCTGTATTATGCGAGCGATTTTGTGAATGGTAAGCAGGGGCTGAGAACTGCCGCTAATCCCGGAATTGTAACGGCAGATGTACTCAATCATTCTTACATCGATAACTTCACGAACCCAACAGACCTGCCAGCCGCGATCGAGTCCAATGCGAGATTGGACTTCACCGTACAACGCGATCAATTCACCAATGTGGTTGCATTGAATAATGGCACTGGGGCATTACCCCATATCTATGGACAGTCATACAACTCGATCGTGGTTGGTCTCTCGAACGGTAATCATAGCCGAGGACAAACCACCATCGGCGGTGCAGGTCGTACCAAGCCAGATATCGTTGCACCCGGAATTCTTGGGGCCACTAGTTATGCTACCCCGGTCGTTTCTTCAACCGCAACGCTACTTCACTCGGCAGCCAGCTCATTCGGATTCAACGATGCCCGAAACCCAGAAGCCATGAAGGCAATCATCATGGCTGGGGCCGACAAAACGGCAGTGCCCTCATGGTCCAATACCAGCATGCGGCCTCTGGACAGCGTCTATGGAGCTGGCCAAGTCGATGTGTATAACAGCTATCGCATTCTCGAAGCTGGCCAGTTTGATGGAAGCACATCCTTTACCGTCAGCGACAGCGCTTTCAAAGGCTGGGACTACGGAGAAATTAACGCATCGCAGGATTTGTTTTGGAACTTTGATACGCAAGCAACTATCGATACGGCCTCAATTTTGGTTACTTGGAATTCAGACTATGCGGATGCAAACGGCAACTTTTCGTTAGGTGATTTTCGGTTGGCCAATATGCGTCTGTCACTCCATAATTACAACGGCAGCACTCTTGGTAATGAGCTCTTCTTTAGTGACTCGCTCGTCGATAACGTCGAGCACTTGTATTTGAGAAATCTCGATGCAGGGCGATACACCTTAAGGCTCAGTTCGAATTTGGATTCCAAATTCGGGATAGCGTGGGGGATTACAGCCGTGCCTGAACCAGGCACTTTCGTTCTGCTAGGATCAATAGCGGGACTCGCTCTTTTACGTAGGCGGTTCTACCGGAACGTGCACGCTGCCCCAATTTTGGATCATTCCAATGGTCATTTGTTGGATGTTGATTCAGCGGCGTAGACTCGTACGTTATCAAACTCATTCATGTCATCAAAGGATCCGATGCCGATGGTGCCATGCAGAAACGTGGTGTCTTTGCACTGCATGATTGGCTCAGTCATGTTGTCAAAAAAGACCTCAATCAAACCACTTTCTGCATCGCGTATCAACATGACGTCATGCCATTGGTCATCCCAAGCAACTGGCTTCTCGTTTTTGGTCAATGGACTTCGTGGGGCGTTGTTCACGATCATGATTTGTCCACTAGCCGGATCCGGTTTGGCTCCCAAGTGAACGTAATAAAACTGGTCTGCGTTTTGCTTCGAAAAGAAAATGCAGCAGTCCCGATGATTACCGGTGTCCTTTGTGCTTCGCACCTTTACCTTGATCGCGAAAGTTCCAAGAGGTAGGTCTTTTAGCCATGCAATATTGTGGGGAGATCTATGTTTCGGGGTGTAGTTGCTAATTCGCTTGTTGATAGCGAGGGTATGATTACCCTCGCCTTTTACAACATCCCACGATGAGTCATCTGTCGTCTCCCATTTGCCACGTCCATTTTCGAAATCTTCGCTAAAAACTAATTTCATCCCACGCACAACATCTTCTGCATGGCAGGACGGACCGAATGAACAAAGGTTTAGGATGAGCGATATGTGTATCGCAGACGCAATTAGTCCGAATTGGGTTCGAAACAGCATGGATTAACTCCCAATAAGCATGCGAGAGAGGATCGACTATCTGAGGACCATTATAACCAATATGAACGGACGCATGGGGCGAGTCTACCTAAAGGTTTCCTCGCCCAACCTCTTTTGCAACGCCAGCTTTTTCTAGATGATCCATCTGGTTTAGGGTCAACAAGCTCCATTTTCCGTCCCATGCAAGCCGACTGATTGAGGCATTGAACAAACTGAACGGGTTTGTTTGTGGTGGAACTCGCAAAAGCCCTTTCAGTGCAGCGCACAAAACGCCACCGTGAGCAACAACAGCTATTCTCTCGAAAGGAAGCTTTACGATGTGCTCAAAGGCTCGTACACCGCGATCTTGTAACTGCCTCCTCGATTCGCCATTAGGAATTACGAAGTCGTATTCCATATTGTTCCAGCCAGCGGAGTATTCGGGATATCGGTTTTCAATCTCGCTCCACAATAATCCCGAAAAGATGCCTGCATGAATTTCCTTTAAATCATCAAGCGTTTGTAGTTCCAGATTTAGCCTTTCCGCTAGCGGGCGGGCTGTATGGTAGGCTCTTTGAAGTGGACTACTTATGATTGCATCAAGATCGCCTGGCTGAAAACATTCAGCAATGGCTAACGCTTGTTGCTCACCAAACGGGCTCAATGCGACATCTGTTTGTCCTTGGATGCGGTTTTCGCGATTGAATAAACTCTCGCCATGTCGAATGATATAGATCAACATCGCTATAGAACTCTTGCGATTGTGCACTTGAGATAATCGGACTCAGGGCAATTCAAGCTGACTGGGTGATCCGCCGGAGCTCCTCGTTCCTCAAGAATCTGAACTTCTCTGCCGGCCCGTTCCGCGACTCCTTTTAACATGTCCCGAAAATCATCGCGTGTCACCCGACCGGAGCAGCTACATGTTACTAGAATTCCGCCTGGCTCAAGCATCCGGATCGCCAAGTAGTTTATTCGATGATATGCCGCCATGGCGCGTCGCATGTTATCTCGCGAAGATGCCAAGCGAGGCGGGTCAAGAACGATCATGTCAAAGCGTGCACCGAGATCTAGTTCATTGGACAGGTAGTCCATAAAATCGGCTTGTACAAAATCGACTCGATCTTGCAACCCGTTTCGCTCTGCGTTGGCGAGTGCTGCCTGCAAAGCTCTTTCGCTGCTATCGATTGCTGTAATAGATAATGTTGTTGCATGCTTGGCAATAGTCAACGCAAACCCACCCAAATAAGTACACACATCGAGTACTCGAGCGTCTCGCGGTGTCCAGCGGGCTGCTGCTAATCGGTTGTCCCGTTGGTCCAGATAGTATCCAGTCTTCTGGCCATGGGCTAAATCAATCTTCCACAGTAAACCGTTCTCTTCAAGCTCGATGGGCTCATCGGGAACACTGCCCATCAAGGTAGTCATGCCCGATTCCATACCTTCGGATTTAGCCGACTTTTCGTCTATCATTTGCACGATACTGAGTGGGCGATAAATCTCGAATAGCCTTTGAGCTATCGTGTCGATAAAGGGTAACATCCCTACGCTATTGACTTGAATGACTAAATGCTCTCCAAACTTGTCAACGATCAAACCGCTGAGCTGGTCTGCCTCGCTGAATACGAGCCGCATTGATTGGTTGTTCGCCGAAGGGCAAAAATGAGTTCTAAGCGAAATAGCGCGATCGATTCTGCGACGAAAAAAATCGTCGTCAATGCGTTCGTCTTGTTTCCAGGTCAAGAGTCGAACTCGAATGCGACTGTTGGGATTGTAAAATCCGGTACCAATGAATTTGCCATCCTCACGCACCAACTCGACAATTTCCCCCGCTTCTGGTTGCGAGGCGGGCATGTGAATGGAGTGATCCAGAATCCACGGATGATGGCCACTGAACGAATGTTTTTTTGATTGATTCAGGATCAGTTTACGAAGGGGTTGCGCTAGTTGTGTCACTGAGAAAAGCCTATCGATTGTTCAACGGATAATCGCTGCTGAGGTGCATTGTTTTGTTCGGTGATTTTATCCCATGCCTGCGAACATTCCGCTAGCAAGGATTTCGTTTGATCGGGAGATTTTATGCAAGCCAAAAGTGTTTCACCGAGCTTCTGACGGTAAAGGTGTGCATTATTGAATCGAATCAGCAATGATGTTGGTTCAGGCCGCCCATCTCGGTTGATAAGGGTGGTGTATAGCCTGTAGTCGCTGCGTCCTGAATTTGGGTCCATTTGTTTCGGCCATAGCTCAATGCGGCTATCCAGTTTAGAGAATGTAGCTCGCTGTTCGGGAGCGGAAAGCCACAAGACAAATTGGTTGGAGACGGCTGATTGTCTTGTCTTTTTCCCAACAGCCATAAGGAGGCCATGATTGGGATTCCAAGAAACATTTGCTAACTGGAGAACCGAGTCATTCTCAGAATCGATCGGGTCTGTGGAGGATGGGTATCCAATCGCGATTGCCCCGCCTTGGCTCGTTCGGGTCTGTTCCCACGCATCAGGCGCGCTCGAGAGTATGGATTGCGGGGCAACTCTCCAAAGCTCAGCCAAGATGATTGACGATTGAATTAGATCATTCGAATCCAGCTTTGACGTCATTTTAGAGATGTCGAACAACCCTCGGTACCGAGCATTTGTTGTCGAAGCAATAAACAGAAAGTGATCCACCAATCGATCCAACTGCGGTTGATTCCATTCGAGGGTTTCGGGGGGATTGACAGTCGGCAGGTCTTGAAGGACTTTGAGCCATGCTTCACGAGCCTTTTGAGAGAGTTCTTCCGAGCGTCCAACGGTGGGTTCTGCGGCACTTATTGGCCCTAGATCTAATTTCTTGGAAAATAATGCTAAGGGTTTTGCCCCCAGCGGCATGGCGTAAACGGTTCCTCCGTATCGCGATGCCCCTCTCCATCGAGCCGGCCACGGATCCGCGGAGGACTCGCCTTTTACGGTTTGGATATCTCCATCTTCGGCTGGTGGTTTTCCGTATGCGGCTTGCGGAAGCGGTCCAATTAGTTGTTTGCTAATCATTTCGCCGAGAAGATTCGCAGGGAAAATCCAGATGTCTGTCGCGTCCTGCTTTCGATCCTTCAAATCAGAAAACGATAAGTTCTCAATGACCAACGGTTGTTCGGAGGATGCTTGCCACTGAATATTAAGCTCCTCGGCAAAACGACCGTCCACCAGAACGACCTTGAGAGGAGGTCTATCTTTCGCAGAAACAACCTGTTTCTCGTTCTCGGCACCAGACTTTTCTTTGGCGTTTGGGCTGCAACCCGCAATCCCTAGCCCCAGGAGGCCCAGCAGCCCGAGCATGAAATACCCTGGCCTTAAATGCATCAGCTTCAGGAATAGTGGACCGATCGGTTTCTTGTCTTTCATTAGGCTTACAAGTTGTGATGAGAGATTCTGCAATTCGCCACGGAACAGTATAGTATCGAGCTACGGACGGTTCCTAGAGTTCGTTCGACTCAGTTTCATCGAATCATAGTTTTCAGCGAGATAAAAATGGCTTATTACATCGGGATCGACATCGGTACTTCTGGCACGAAAAGTCTTCTGATCGACTCAGCCGGGAATATTCTGGCCGAGTCCGCTGCCGAATATCCTGTCCACATGCCCAAACCGATGTGGACCGAACAAGACCCCGAGGACTGGTGGACCGCTGTCAAGAAAACGGTAAAAGCCGTTGTTAAGGCTGCAAAAGTCAAGAAGCAAGATGTCAAAGCGATTGGTCTGTCGGGCCAAATGCACGGCTCGGTTTTTCTCAACAAAAAAGGGAAAGTGATCCGTAAGGCATTGCTTTGGAACGACCAGCGAACGGCCAAGGAATGCGACGAAATAACAAAACGAGCCGGCGGGCGCGACCAGTTGATTGGTATGGTCGGCAACCCAGCGCTAACCGGTTTTACCGCCCCAAAGCTGCTTTGGTTACGCAACAATGAACCGAAAAACTACGATTCCCTCGCTCATTTGCTTTTGCCCAAGGATGACGTTCGACGCCGGTTGACGGGGGAGTTTGCGACCGATGCCAGTGACGCCAGCGGTATGCTGCTTTTAGACGTAAAGAAACGACAATGGTCCAAAGAACTACTAGGGAAGCTTGAGGTAGACGAATCTATCCTGGCCCGTGTATACGAATCGGAACAAGTCACCGGTCATCTACTGCCCGAGGTTGCCGAGGAACTCGGACTTACCACGGATTGCAAAGTCGTTGGTGGTGCGGGAGACTGCGCCGCCGGGGCCGTAGGCAACGGTATCGTAAAGCAAGGGATTCTCACGGCATCGCTTGGAACATCAGGCGTTATGTTTTGTCATAGCGATACACCTCAATATGATACTCATGGTCGATTGCATACGTTCTGCCACGCCGTTCATGGCAAGTGGCATATGATGGGGGTTACTCTCTCTGCTGCTGGTTCACTCCAGTGGTTCGTCAATCAACTATGCGTCGAACTCAATGCGAAGCGCGGTATCGATCCGTATCAAACGATCAACGCCGAAGCAGCAGCTGTTCCAGCAGGCTCCGAAGGGCTATTCTTTTTGCCTTACTTAGCAGGTGAACGGACACCACATGCTGATCCGCATGCGAGGGGTTGTTTCGTGGGACTAACCAACAAACATTCTCGAGGACACATGGCTCGCGCGGTCATGGAGGGAGTCACGTATTCGCTAAAAGAAAGTCTTGAGATCCTCGACCAGCTACAGGTGCCGGTAAAGGAGATTCGAGTCAGCGGTGGTGGATCCAAGAGCCCCTTGTGGAAACAAATTATGGCAGACGCTTTTGGTCAAAAAGCATGCACCATCAATGCAGAGCAAGGCCCGGCGTTCGGCGTCGCACTCTTAGCCGCAGTCGGTAATGGTGAGTACAAAAACATCGAGGAAGCATGCGCGGCAACAATCAAAGTTGTGGAACGAACAGCTCCTAAGAAGCAATCACAAAAAGTTTACGATAAGGGCTTTCCGGTTTATCAGTCCCTCTACAAAGCCCTCAAGGATAGCTTTGCAGAAATCTCTAAGCTGTAAGTCGTTCGACAATAACGCGGTCAATTATGAGAGCTCCACGTTTTCTTGTTCCTGACGTTCCAGATTCCGCAGTGGTTTCTTTACCGGAGCCAGAATCGCATCACGCAACCAAGGTTTTGCGAATGAAGGTCGGTGAAGAAGTAGAACTCTTCGATGGTGTTGGAAACGTTGCAAGTGGCGTCATTGTGGAGTTGGATCGGCGTGATGTGGCAGTGCAAGTGTCACAAAAACGGTTCGAACCAAATGATCATTATGGCCGATTGACATTGGCGGTAGCGCTTCCTAAGGGGGACCGTCAACGTGGCACTATCGAAAAGCTTACCGAACTCGGCGCGGACCGTTTAATACCTCTAGAAACAAACTTTGGTGTTGCAGAAGTCACAGATCGAAATGCAGGGAGGCTTGAACGATACGCAACCGAGGCGTGTAAACAAAGCCGAAGAAATCGAATGCTGCAAATTGACGAGTCAATGAGCATGGACAATTTCTGTCGTGAAATTCTAGATCTCTCAGAGTCTGGTTTTCGAACTTGGGTTCTTCATCCTCCCGATGCTTGTAATGATTTCGATTCCATTCAAAACCTAACACTACAGTTTCTGACAAATCCACTTTCGGGAGTCATCTTTGCAATTGGCCCGGAAGGAGGCTTTTCGGACGATGAAATCGCTAAAATGAAGCAAGCTGGTGCTCGGGTGCTGAGCCTCGGTGAACGGATACTACGCGTTGAAACAGCGGTCACCGTCGCATGTACGCTCGGTAGCGTGTGGGTCGGCGATTATCCCCCTCGTCAATAAGGCGGACACACCCCCTATCGTTCCTAGGTTGATCATGATCCCGTTACTGAGCTAAAAAGAAGGAACACTCCGATTAGGTACCTTACCAAGTTCGTTACATATGTTTTGATTTCCGGAGTGCGATTTTATCAGCGAGGAATAAGCCCGCTTCTGGGGTCGAATTGTCGATTCTCCCCCACGTGTTCTCACTACATGATTGAGGCTATTCAAAAGTATGGACCGGTAAAAGGTGTAGCAAAAGGACTTTGGCGGATCTGTAGATGCCATCCATTTTGCAAGGGTGGATATGATCCACCTTAGGTAAACGTGTTTTTTGCATAACTTCAGTAGGTGACCCATCAGAAATGCTTGCAATCTTTCTTGGCACAAGATTTCTGCGGTGATGGCTTCTTTTGGTGGCGACACTTGCCATACGCTCGAACAAAAGTCTGCAAAATCAACCAAGCTACGGTTTTCCGTAATACAGCTGTAGCGATTATGCCGATCGGTTGGGAACAGTCACCTTGCGACACACGTCAAGAATTTGATATGTCACTGGTAACGTAACGCCTCACGAACTGATGCACGCAATTACCAAAGGTCACCAGTGTTTGGAAAAAAAACGCGAAACCCAAGAATCTTCCAAGCCCCGATCTTTTGGTCGGTTTGCTTAGGTTTGATTTTCACGGTCGTTTTCTACAAACTGTTGAGTGTAAATCCGAGTCGCATGGCTTTGTTGCACCGTTATGCAACATGCCATGAGGTAGCGTATGTCTCGGTTGCATTTTTCTTCACAGCCCTGTGTGCGCTCATTTACAAATTTTTAGAATCGTTAAACCAAGAACGATTAACAGGTCAATGCGAATCCGTTGTCGAAGACATCAAGATTGCAAGATCTTCCGAATCTCTAGAGGATGAATCTTCGCAACTAAGCTGGCTTGAAGCTGTTTGGAAATCCCAAACCGTTGCAATATATACGAGTGGATTTGGGTCTCGGGTGAGAGAAATTCTGGGAGTCCAAAATCGCCGCCGCACTTTTGCTCACCTTGATCAAGATCTAAAAAGCTCCGAAGAGTATTACGCAGACGAGCAACATGACAGCTATGCGATAGTTCGCATCATCACGTGGGCCATGCCAATGCTTGGCTTCCTAGGTACCGTTATTGGTATCTCAGCGACTTTAGGGCAAATGGATGCTAGCAAGCTCGCGAGTGGCTCGCAAGAAGCGATGAACGATTTGACCAAGGGCCTTTATGTCGCCTTCGATACCACTGCGGTCGGGCTAGTTTTGACGATGATGGTCATGTTCTTGCAGTTTACTGTGAACAAGGCGGAGTTGAAACTGCTTCAACGCATGAACCGGTTGATAGAAGAACTGTTCGGATGCTGCCTGACAACGACTCATAAAACGCCCCATCTACCGGGTGTAGATCTGGCCTTCGAGCATATGTCGAAGCGACTTTTGGGTACGGTCGAAAAGCTGATCAAGAAGCAGGCAGAACTTTGGCATAACTCTATGGAACTGGCTCAAACAAGGTGGTCCTCCATGGGTAGCGAAGCAGAATCGATGCTCCGCAATTCGTTGACTCAATCGGTGCTTAGTGTTCAGCAGTTAGCGCACGCACCTTTACTCGATCTGCACAATGAAATCGCAAGCAAGCAAACACAAATACTAGGGAATCAAACCGAGGTTCTCGAAAAGTTTAGCTCTGCCCAGCTCTCTTGTTTGGATCAGCTGCGAAACGATGTACTTGCGTTTCAAACCAAGCTCTCAGAGCAAATCCAAGCTACGCTTGAGCAGCAGGACGCTATACAGCAACTTACCAGACGGATATTGGATCTTAGTGAAAGCACTTCGGTTATCTCGTCGATGGAAGAACCCATCCAGCGAGTGCTACATCGCATGACCGACATAGACCGATTCCATGATGCAGCAATCTGCCTAACAGAAGCCGTTGCCGTATTAGGAACACAGCTTGAGCGTCATGGGTATATCGGCAGAACGGCAGCACGTCGTCGATCGTCCGAGGTTGCAGAGGCGATAGAAGATACCTCCACTGATCCAAACGTTATTCCAATGAGAAGGAAAGCGGGATGAGTCGCCGAAAGCGCCGTAGCGATACCATGGCGCCGGCCTTGTTTCCCTTCTTGGCGGTGCTCCTCTGTACCATTGGCGCTCTTGTCATGGTGCTGGCAATAACAGTGACGAGTTCTCATGCTTCTGCGAAAAAGGAAGCTGAGTTAGCTCTTCTCGAAGCAAAAGATCAATCGAATCTTATCAAGGCTCAGTCCAATGAGTTAGCGTTTCGTCGTGAAGAGATGAAACAGGATATCGAGCGTAGACGTCAGGCTCTTCAAGACATCGAAGACCACCTCGCACGCTTGAAAGAGGAACTCAGGTCTCTGGAAGATGGGCTTGAGAAGCTGAATGACGAAAACATCTCGACAGAAGTCTCCGTTGACAAGAAGATCAAGCGAGCGGAAGAATTAAAGGATGAGATTCAATCAAAGAAGCAGGAAATAGAAGCCGAGATCGCCAAAAAGAAAGATCGCCGTCCAGCATTCGCTATCATGCCCTACACCGGACGTAGCGGCACGACGCGTCGACCGGTCTATATCGAATGTGTAAAGGGCAAGGTGGTCATTCAGCCCGAAGGGATAGTCATAGAAGATAAGGATCTCGTTCCTCCCGGTCCTGGCAATCCTCTAGCGACGGCTCTAAGAGTTTTGAGAAACGCGTATACCGAGCGAGATTCTCAGTACGGATTCACGCAGCCTCCATATCCACTATTGATCATTCGCCCTGATGGTATCGAGTCCTATGCTCGAGCTCGAACAGCTATGAGCGGCTGGGACGATCAATTCGGCTATGAATTGGTGGAAGCGGACATGGAACTTGCGTTTCCTCCCGGTGTGCCTGGGTTAGACAAGACCTTGGCCGACGCTGTTGCAGATGCCAAACAACGACAAAAAGCATTAGTTCTTGCGAATCCTCGATTGGCTCGAGAACAAGAGCTTGGATTGGATTCGTGGGACGATCCTGTAACCAGCAATAGTTCGATTAGTTCTGGATTTGGAGGAGCCACCAAACAAGAAGCGACAAGCCAGCCGCCCGAAGGAAATTGGCGTATGGTTTCTCCGGTCGTTGGCTATCAAGGAAACGCCCAAGGAAGTCCTCTTGGACAAGAAGGGCGATCTGGAGAATCAGGATTTTCCAACAATGGGTTAGCAGCGGGCTTCGCAGCTACCGACGGGGCCAACACTTCTTCGAGCGCAGGAGGGGGGGACGGTGCAAGCAGCGGACAAGGGTCCGAAACAGGCTCATCATCAAGCAGTTCCACAACCGGGGGAGTTGTTGGAGGTATGGCATCCAGCGGAAGCACAAACGCCAGTTCACAACCGTCTACTGGAGCCAACTCAGGCAATAATAATCAGTCAGTCGGATCTGTATCGAATCAATCTGGATTGGCATCAGGATCTAACGGTGGCTCGGGTAACGATCCCAACAACAACATGCCCAATGATTTCCGAGACCAACGTGGATCGAACACGCCGGGATCGGTGCAGCAAAGTGCTAATCAGAAATCCGCAGAGGATCCTGAAGGCACAGACTCAAGTTCGACTAACAATAGCAAAACCAGACACGTTAGCAGCGATGGCGACTTAAAGCCTATATCCGTTGGTGCGGGTAAGAACTGGGCGCAAGCAAAGGCGGAGGGCAAAGCTACTCCGGTCACAAGAACCATCAAGATTATTGCATTAAAGGACAAATGGCTCGTTGTTGCTGACTCTTCCAAATTGGAAATTGAGGCCAACATACTTCATCATGAAAAGGGTCCACAAATCGCATCCGAGGAGCTCGCTAAGGCGATTCGCTCACGAGTTGATTCTTGGGGGCCCTCTGTCCCAGGCGGATACTGGGTACCCACGGTCGAAATCCATCAAGCCAGTGACGCTCAATTGAGCGTTGGACGTATGGAGCGGCTTCTCGAGGGTAGCGGTGTCGAGCTAAAAATCGTTCCTCTGCAATTGCCCCGTAACTAGGTATTGGTATGGGTCGTAGACATCAAGAAGAAGAATTGGCAGGCGAGGATTCCTTCCTCGATACCATTGCCAACTTGATCGGTATTATCATCATTCTGGTCGTAATTGTCGGAGCCAAGAGCCAGTCTTCAGCCCGAGAAATAGTTGGTCAAGAAATCGCCTTGGAACGCGATGAACTTAAAGATCCCTTGGCAAAGGCCCTTCAGCTTGAGGATGATTTAGCTAAACAAGCCGCCGAACTGCAACGTTATGAACTGGAGCTAGCCTACCGTTCTAACGAACGAATGATGACGCTCGATCAAGTGAACGTGGCAAAAAGCAAAATAGATGGCCAAGTCAATGAGCTTTCAGAAGAAGAACGAAATCAGTTTGAGATCGATCGGGAACTGAGCGAATTGGAGCAACAGCTTGCAGATTTGATGGGGCAACAAGGCACTTTGCCCGATAGCGAAGTACCACCTATCGTTTTGCACCATCTGCCAACTCCGATGGCAAAAACTGTGTTCGGGCATGAAATCCATGTCATGATGACGGAAAACAAGGTGTCGGTTATTCCATGGAATGAACTAGTGGACTCACTTAAACGTGAAGCACGTGGTGCCGTCGAACGGAATACCCAACGCGATAGGTTCACGAACGAGCTTGGGCCGATCGGTGGATTTACGATGAAGTATACCTTGAAAAGTCAGACTGGTATGATGAGCGATGGCGCAAGAACCGCGATGGGTCGAATGGTCGAGCTGGATAGATTTGTGCTGACACCGGAACCGGATCTGATGAAAGAAACAGTAGAACAAACGCTAAGCACCGGTGGACGTCTGAGAGCAGAACTGGCAATGCATAAGAATCAGAATACAACCGTCACGGTATGGGTCTACCCCGACAGTTTTAGTGCATTCCGAAAATTGAAAGACACACTCTTTCCGGAGGGATTCCTTTGCGCGGCTCGCCCACTCCCGTTTGGAGTTCCAGTGGGTGCATCTCCTAACGGATCGTCTTCAACCGCCCAGTGATTTCAGCGTTCCAGTAACGCCTCTTATTTTGTCTCAACGACTTAGTGAGTAGTGGGCTGCAAGCGTCTTAGGGTCGATTTTCATCCACTTATCCCACAAGTCTTTGTTGACGCTGGTTAACGATTCGGATAGGTGCTTTTTGCAAGCATCATAGTCATATAGTGACTGAAAAAAATCAGCTCTGTCTTCTAGCTCGACTAGTCCATCATTACTTGATCTATCCAACTCATCATATTGATACTGTAGCAGAGCTTCAATTTCTCGAATTATGCCTTGCGTAAACTGGTCGATTTGCGATTGATAATCATCAGGTCGAAGATCACGGTTTGCGTTCGGCTGAACCTCCATCGCGAATCCCCGGCTGAATACCCCTCGTACCATGGCTTGTAAACGCGGGTCGGTAGTGATGGCCACATGATCCATTTCATGTTTCATCAATCGGTCGTTCCAAGGTTCAGGGGGTAAGTACGTCGTTGGGATGATGACGGCATGGTTAACGCTGAAATCCCGTTTGGTGTAACGAACATCGAGCATCAAGATTTGCTCGCCGTCTTTTATGGTTGTTCTAGGAGGTCGGTAGATACACTTGTAGTCCAGCTTTATTTTAAATCGTGTTAACGCCGCTTTACGGTAGGAAGCCAGTATCGAATCGTCGACTTGGATTACGACATTGCCGCGATTGATTAGTCGCAAGTATTCACCGGGAGCCATGGCCAGCCATGGATGAGGTTCAGAGCGTTTTGTGGTATCGGACTCATCCGGCAATTGCGAGGCGAAGCAATCGACTGCTAGGTTCAAAGTGCAGAGCAATGTCAACAGAAGCTTGGTCATCGAAGTTACAAATTTTTGACTGTCCATAGAACTAGGTTTTGAGCGTAGTTGAGAGATGAGTTTAAGGCATTGTAGACGAGGTGCGCCGCCGTATGGGTAGTGCCAGGTGGCCGCGAACGTATTTTGCACCTGGACGAATCGCAAAAATCGCTATAGTGTGTCTATCGTCCACCCTTAGAACCCCGCTTCCCCCCTCCTGACCCTGGTGCTACGTTGTCCCAAATCAACTCCAGAAACTTGAACGATCAATCACTTGGAATATGCCGCTCCGCATTGGGCCACGCTCCATCGTGGAGGATCGCATCTCATACGCTAGCTTGCGGGGCGACGGTCATCGACTTCGGCGTTCAAACGACGGGCGGGATTCTTGCTGGCCAGAACCTGGCACGGATCTGTCTTGCCGATCGAGCCAAAGTGACCGTGCACCCCGCAGATGTTTCGCTCGGTCCGTGGCCACTTATACAGGTCTACACGGAGGATCCGGTGAACGCTTGTATGGCGAGTCAATATGCAGGTTGGCCTGTCCAATGCGAAGGTTTTTTTGCCATGGGCTCGGGACCGATGCGAGCCAAACGAGGCCGAGAACCGGTTCTAGAATCATTAAAGGTAACTGATGAAAGCGAGTACGCAGTTGGTGTTTTGGAATGCGATACGCTTCCCGATTGCAAGGTCGCTTCACTCGTTGCTGAAGAGTGCAAAGTACCTCCCGCAAACGTATTCTTGTGTGTTGCGCCGACGCGATCGATCGCTGGTACCGTTCAAGTAGTCGCTCGGTCAGTGGAAACGAGCCTACACAAGCTGTTTGAATTGGGATTTCCTCTTGATGCCGTCGTGCATGGTCATGGAGCGGCCCCGTTGCCACCTCCCGCACTGGATTTCGTTGAGGGAATCGGACGGACCAACGATGCGATATTGTATGGAGCTCACGTCACTCTTTGGGTCCAAGCTGACGATGGACTGATTGAATCAATCGGTGCCAAGGTTCCGAGTAGCCACTCTAAGGATTACGGTCGCCCTTTTGCCGAAACATTTCGCAGTTACAAGTGTGATTTCTACAAAGTGGATCCAGGCTTGTTCAGCCCTGCGATGATCACGATCGTCAATTTGAAAACGGGCAAGTCATGGAGGTGGGGCAAAACACGTCCCGATCTTTTGCAACAATCTTTTGGTGAGCTCTATCAAGCATAGAGTGCTGCCTCAACATTCGATCGGTTATGTGGTAAACTGGTGGGAGAAAAACACCTCCCACCAGAATCACAGGATTGCATCATGAGCCTCCCCAAGAAACTAAGTCGCCGTCGATTTGTATCTAGTCTCGCGGCTACCTCTGCAATGATATCAACGGTAGCCAGCACCCGCCCGACGGTCGCTAGAAGCGTCTCGATGTCGAATGATGAAATCCGTCTCGGATTCATCTCTTGCGGTGGTCGAGCCAATGAACACTTAAGCACCTTCACAAAATTCAAAGGTGCCGCGGTGACAGCGCTGTGCGATCCGGATAGCATCAAAGTGGAACGTGCGCGTTCGCAATTTGCACCACAGGCAAAAGGATACTCGGATCTACGAAAGCTTATCGACGATCCTAACGTCGATGCCGTTGTTATTGCGACTTGCAACCATTGGCATTGCTTGGCCGCCATCTGGGCCATGCAAGCTGGCAAGGATGTCTACGTGGAGAAGCCTCTTTCCCATAGCCAATGGGAAGGCCAACAAACGATAGCGGCCGCCCGCAAGTACAATCGCATTTGCCAAGTCGGAACACAGCAACGTTCCGATCCAATGCAAAAAGAGATTAAAGCCTTCTTGCACGAAGAGAAGGGAATCGGTGAAATTCTATCTGCTAGAGTCAACCGCTATGGGGTGCGTAAATCGATTGGATTACGTTCGACTCCATTGCCTATCGATCCCAAAATTGACTACGACCTCTGGCTTGGGCCCGCACAAGATCGGCCTATATTCCGCGAGAACTTCCATTACGACTGGCACTGGGATTTTAATACCGGTTCCGGCGAGATGGGCAATTGGGGTGTTCACGTTCTTGATGACCTTCGCAACAACGTGTTCCTCGATAAAGTCAATTTGCCGAAGCGAATTTTTGGCGGCGGTGGCCGTGTGGTTTGGAATGACGCGGGAGAGACTCCCAACGTTCACTTCGTGTATTTCGATACAGGAACCATTCCCGTTGTAATCGGCCTTAGCAATTTGACCGAAGGTACTGGCTCGGACAAGCAACCGAAAGTAAAAGGCCCCGGCAGTGGCTATATTGCTTACGGTCAAGGAGGTAGGCTCGAAGGACAGCGCGGAGGCGCGGTCGCCTTTGATGCTAAGGGAAAGGAGATCAAACGCTTCCGAGGAAACAGTGGAAACGGGCTTCACCAAGAGAACTTCTTAAATGCGGTCCGTACGCGAGATGCATCTATATTGGCAGCAGACGTACAGGTGGGCCATGATTCGACCGGTTGGTGTAATTTGGCCAACGTCGTATATCAAACGGGCGAAGCCTTCTCCATGGAAGCGGCCGAACAAGTCAAGTTGCCTGAATGGCGATCGTTACTGGGTGAGATGAAAGATCATTTGGCCGCTCATTCGCTTGAAATGGAAGACGCAAATCTTCGGATTAGCAAAATGCTAGAGTTCGATCCAATTAAAGAAGTCTTTGTTGGTGACGGATCTCAGGATGCAAACAAATACCTCAAACGTGAGTATCGTGCACCTTATGTAGTTCCTGAAATTACCTAAGTCACAATCGCTAATCTCTCGATTCTTAAAAACAGTTCTCTAGGAGCTTGAATTGGACGGACAACCAAAAGAACTTCGGTCCAGCCGATGGTTTGTAAAAGATGATCTGCGTAGCTTTGGCCATCGTTCTCGATTAAAGGGGATGGGGTTTGACGATGCAGATTATCTTGGCAAGCCCATTATTGCGATTCTGAATACCTGGAGCGACTTGAATACGTGCCACTCCCACTTTAAAACTCGGGTCGACGAGATAAAGCGTGGCGTGTTGCAAATGGGGGGCTTTCCCGTCGAAATTCCGGTTGTGAGTTTGGGCGAAATGCTCATGAAGCCAACAACCATGCTGTACCGTAATTTGTTGGCGATGGAAACCGAAGAGGTTTTGCGCTGTCATCCAGTTGATGCGGCAGTATTGATGGGTGGTTGCGACAAAACGGTACCAGCCATGATCATGGGAGCGATTTCGGCCAACATTCCGTTTGTGTTCTTTCCCGCTGGCCCCATGCTAAAAGCTCGCTGGAAAGATCAAACACTAGGTAGTGGCACTGATGCGTGGAAATACTGGGCGGAGCGGTGTGCTGGCAACCTTTGTGATGGCGATTGGAAGGATATCGAAAATTGTATCGCCAGGTCTGCTGGAACATGTATGACTATGGGCACGGCATCGACGATGGCGTGCATTGCGGAGACCCTTGGGGTTACCCTACCGAACGCGAGTTGCATACCTGCTGTTGTATCGGAGCACAGTCGTCTAGCAGTGGCCACTGGGCGAAAAGCGGTTCAATTGGCGACGAGTCAAATGGCACCGCTGTCGTTCTTGACTAGAGAACATTTCGAGAATGCACTCATCGCGCAGCTAACCCTGAGCGGCTCAACCAACGCCATCGTGCATATGATTGCCATGGCAGGGCGTGCGGGTATTCGGTTGACGCTGGAAGATTACGATCGCATTTCACGCGAGATACCGGTGCTGGCGGATCTGCGGCCTAGTGGACGATTTCTGATGGAGGATTTTTATAACGCAGGGGGATTATCGGGATTGCTCAATCGATTGCGAGATAAACTTCATTTGGGCGCGATCACCATCAATAATAAGACTTTGGGAGAGCAAATTGAGAGTGGATCGGTTTTGGATGACAACATAATTCGAACTCGCGACAATCCGCTTTGGCCCGAAGGGGGAACGTGTGTGCTGCATGGAAATTTGGCACCGAACGGATGCGTGATCAAGACGGTGGCATCAGATCGTAAGCTGCACAAACACAAAGGGCGTGCGGTGGTGTTCCGATCGTACGGTGATCTTAAGTCACGTATCAATAGTCCAGATCTAGACGTTACGCCCGAGAGCGTATTGGTCATGCAGTCGGGAGGGCCGATTGGTGCTCCAGGATTCCCGGAATGGGGCATGTTACCATTGCCGGAAAAGCTTCTTAAGCAAGGCGTAAGAGACATGGTTCGCATTTCCGATGCCCGAATGAGCGGGACTAGTTACGGGACTTGTGTGCTGCACGTTTCACCAGAATCGCACGAGGGAGGCCCCCTAGCGCTCGTCGAAGATGGCGATTACATCGAACTAGATGTCGCCAATAGATCTATAGAATTGCTTGTGGATGAAACGGAGCTTGCGAGAAGAAGAGCGAAATGGCAAAAACCAGCACCGAAGTGGGAGCGAGGTTATCTGAAGATATTTTCTAACCACGTCACCCAAGCGCACGAAGGTTGCGATTTCGATTTCCTACACGGCAATACCCCCGACCTAGAACCTGAAATCTAGGCCATCATCTGGTTATCACCGCAAGTAAATCTTCGTTTAGCCTACTGCCCATTGGGCCGCGTTAAGCGTGCCACCATTGCACAGGTCGCGAGGCTTACCATCTATTACTTGAGCACGAGTAGCAAGTCACCAGTTTCTACCTGGCTGCCTGACTTGACGTGCAACTGAGCGATTTCACCGTCTCGCTCTGCCGTTACCACAGTCTCCATTTTCATGGCTTCCAATGCTAACAACTTTTGTCCCTTCTTGACTTTGTCGCCAACCGCAATAGTTACGCCAATCACCATGCCAGGCATACCAGCAGCGATGTGAGTAGGATCAGCAGGATCAGCCTTAACTCGAGATGCCGCTTGACCCTCGATCGATTTATCTTGAATCTCAATCTCTCGTGGTTGTCCATTTAGTTCAAAGAAGACGACCCTTGTTCCGTCTGGTCGAGGATCACCGACTGTCAAGAACTTTACGATTAGGCGCTTACCTGTTTCGATATCGATCGAAAACTCCTCGCCAACCTCGGGTCCGTAAAAGAAGATTGGCGATGGAAGAATAGACAAGTCACTGTAAGCGCTGCATTGCTTGAGGAAGTCATCAAATACCTTCGGGTAAAGAGCCGACGTAACGATGTCTTGCATGGTCGGCTCAATTTTGTGTTTACGATGCAACGTCTCCTTAATTTCTTCGAAGTTGACCGGCGGCAAACTCTCCCCAGGTCTCTCGATCAATTCTTCGCGGTCCTTAAGAATCGCTTTCTTGACGTTCTCGGGGAACCCACCAGGTGGTTGCCCCATGTTTCCACCGACCAGGTCTATCACGGATGCTGGGTAGGCTATCTCTCGTCGATTTTCTGCGATATCGGCTGCGGACAATTGGTTCGCAACCATAAATAGCGCCAAATCTCCGACAGCTTTGCTGGTCGGTGTAACCTTGACGATATCACCGAGCAGTTGATTCGCATCCGCATACTTCTTGCAGACCTCTGCCCATTGATCAGCCAGCCCCAGAGCCTTTGCCTGTTGATAGAGGTTTGTGTATTGACCGCCTGGCATTTCGTGTTGATACAGGTCCCCTGCGGCCACGAGCGATTCACTTTCGAACGGGGCGTAGTATTGTCGTGCCGCTTTCCAGTACTCGGAGATCTGAGTAAGAGTATCGGTATCCAGCTGGCTCTCTCGAGGAGAAAACCGAAGCGCCTCCACCAACGTGTTTAGATTGACTTGAGAGGTCCCACCCGACATGGCCGCAAAAGCGCCGTCAGCAATTTCGAGACCTTCATCTGCAGCATTGAGAATCGAAGACGCTTGGATGCCCGCTGTATCGTGAGTATGAAAATGGATCGGTATTCCGATTTCTTGTTTCAACGCGGCGACAAGCTTTCGCGCAGCTATTGGCTTACACAGACCTGCCATATCTTTTATGGCCAATATATGAGCTCCCATTTTCTCAAGCTGTTTGGCTAGATCGACATAATATTTGAGGGAGTACTTGGTGCGATTCGGATTCGTGATATCTCCCGTGTAGCAAATGGCAGCTTCGCAAATCATGCCTGAATCTATGACGGCATCCATCGCGACCCGCATATTCTCGGTCCAATTGAGCGCATCAAAAACGCGGAAGACATCAACGCCCGCTTCGGCCGCTTCTTTCACAAACGCTTTGACAACATTGTCCGGATAGTTGGTATATCCCACAGCGTTTGAGGCACGCAAAAGCATTTGAAACAAAACATTTGGAATCGCTTGTCGAAGCTCGGCTAACCGACTCCAAGGGCTTTCGGATAGAAACCGCATCGACGTATCAAACGTAGCACCGCCCCACATTTCAATGGAGAACAATTTCGACGCGAGTCGCGAATACGCATCAGCAATCTGAAGCAAGTCGTAAGTTCTAAGACGGGTCGCCAAAAGAGACTGGTGTGCATCTCTCATGGTTGTATCGGTCAACAAGAGCTCTTTCGAACCTCGAATGGAATCACAAAATCCCTTCGCACCAAGCTTCAAGAACTGATTTCGATATCCATCAGGAATCGGTTGTCGAACATCTAGCTTCGGAACAGGTGCAGGCTCTCGGCGGATCGTCTTAATGTTCGTACCGACCAATTGGTTACCGTTAACAATTGTTTCGGCGATGTAGCTCAACAGTTTCGTAGCGCGATCGCGGCGCTCGGTCATCTGGAACAATTCCGGTGTTTTGTCAATCATTCGTGTCGTCGCATCACCGGCCAGGAAGGTCGGATGTGTGATGAGCGAAATCAAGAACGGAATGTTTGTTTTCACTCCACGAATTCGGAACTCTTGGAGCGAACGTTCCATACGCGCTGCAGCCTCTCCGAGATTTCGACCTCGGGCCGTCACTTTAACCAGCATCGAATCATAAAAAGGATTGACCACTGCACCGCTAAATGCGCTACCCGCATCGAGTCGAATACCGAGACCACCAGCACTTCGATAGTGAGTGATACGACCGTAGTCAGGCCGGAATTGGTTTGCAGGATCCTCTGTGGTAACCCGACATTGAATAGCAGCTCCCATAACTTGAACGTTCTGCTGAAGCGGCAAACCCAAAGCGTCGTTCCCCAGTCTCTCTCCTTGAGCCACCAGTATTTGTGACCGAACAAGATCAATTCCTGTGACCTCTTCGGTGACCGTATGCTCAACTTGGATACGTGGATTGACCTCGATAAAGTAGAACTTGTTTGACTCCGTGTCATACAAAAACTCAACAGTTCCTGCGCAGTGATAGCCTACTTCTCGACCGATTGCCAACGCAGCCTCGTGCAACTCCGCAGCAACCTTGGGGCTCAGGTTCGGCGCAGGGGCTAGTTCAACTACTTTTTGGTGCCTTCGTTGAACGGAACAATCTCTTTCGTGAAGGTGAATCAGATTGCCATACTGATCACCAAGAATTTGGACTTCCAAGTGTCTTGCTTTTCCGACAAGCTTCTCAATAAAGACCTCATCGCTGCCAAACGCATTCTTAGCTTCACGCTGGGCTTGTTCCAAATTGATTGCGAGATCCTTTTCTGATTCGACGACGCGCATACCGCGACCACCTCCCCCTTTGGATGCCTTGAGCATGACGGGGTAGCCCATTTTGCTGGCGGTCTGCATCGCTTCATCTAGGGACTCGACCGCCTGTGCCGAACCTTCTAGCACAGGAACACCGACTTTTTTGGCAATCGCACGCGCCGCCACTTTATCGCCAAGCAACTCCAAAGCCCGAACACTCGGGCCGACAAATGTAATTCCTGCTTGTTCGAGAGCTCGCGCGAACTCCGCGTTCTCGGACAGAAACCCATATCCGGGGTGAACTGCATCAATTCCGTACTCCAGACAGAGACGTACGATGCCATCTATGTCGAGATAAGAACGAATCGGCTCCCCTTGTTTTCCGATTTGGTATGCTTCATCAGCTTTGAAACGATGGAGTGCGAAGCGGTCTTCATGCGAGTAGATGGCGACGGTTCGGATTTTGATTTCGTGAGCACTGCGAAAAATTCGCGTAGCGATTTCGCTGCGGTTCGCGGCTAACAACTTCTTAATCGGTCGCATGAATGTCTGGTTTCTCTTAAGTGAGTGTTGCATTGAATCCACAAAGACATGCTAGCATCGCACGCAACGCGGACATCGTGTTAGGAGGATAACGATGCGTGGGAATTGTAACTTAAAAATGGAGTGTTCGGAGAGACCTTACCTAGATTCAAAGCTTCGTTTCGGAGTAGCATAAGAGAAAGCAATTTGGCCACTCCCGAATTCCTACTTTACGACCTTTGTTTCCATCCTTCCGTATTTTGACACTATGACTTGGAAGAAGATATGTTCGTCCCATGAATTGGGAGAGGGGATGTCGAGAGAAGAGCTCTTAAATGGCGAGGTTGTCGCGATCTTTCGCAATTTAGGGGTGCTCTATGCATTAGATGGGGTATGTATGCATCAAGGGGGGCCCATCGCGAAAGGTTGTGTAAGTAATGGCGTTGTGACATGCCCCTGGCATGGTTGGCAGTATGAGTTAAAAACAGGCTGCAATGCTGCAACCAAGAAGCACATGCTAAAAACCTATCAAATTCGGGAAATTGATGGGCATATTGAGGTTGACGTACCTGAAACCTAATTCCTAGCATCACAGCGGTTAATCAAGGTCGCCAAACGGGATGTTTGGTGGTCGTATTTGTTGATTCGCATGGTCAGGAGGCCTCGCAGTGCAAACCTTGAAGACTGCCTTAGTGGTTGTTCTGTTATTGTTCGTGATTTATGGAGCGTTTGTCGCAATAAACGGCAGCAATACAGCGTTAAATCCAGAAATTGCGGACATGGTGGACTTGGATACAAACACTCCCGACATAGGTGGAGTTACCGGTCCATTCCTGTCTAATTCGACACCCCCAACTTCGGGCGCAGCGGCTCCTGCAGCAGACCCGTGGGCACAATTCCAAAGCAAGCCAGCTGCCGGTTTTAATAGCCCAGCACCTGACAACCCCGAACCAGCGTTTGGAGCAACTCCACCTGCATTGCCGACTCTTCCAGAAAATGGAGGTACCGCATTGGCAACTGCTCCAGTCTCGAACCAGAGTACAACTCCGAACTTACCTCCACTCGACACTTCAGATCTGCCTCCGTTACCTCCATTGCCCCCGATCATCAGCGCGGATAGCCTCTCAAAGGACGCCAGCGAGCCAACGACAACTAAGGCTGCAACATCGCTGCCACCTTTGCCTAGCGCATTACAAGAATCACCGAGGGGAACTCCATCTGCCAACGTAGTCGCAGACGCGGATGTCTCAAAGACCCAGACACCAGATTTTGGCCTAGCAATACCCTCGGCTCCGAACGGTTTAGGGGCAGCAAAGCCAACTCAAGACAGCCCGAGCCTGACTGCAGCCGCAAGCTTACCCTCAACTGACCGCGCCCCGAAACTACCTAATGCGGAATCCAAGGTAACCGAATCACGCCCAAGTTCCGGAAGTACACCAGTTGTAACCAGCAGAGCTTACGAAAATGCGAAAACAGTTGCGAGCGATCAAGCAGCTAAGGGGCAATTGAAAGACGCTCTTGCAACCTTAAGCGTCTTTTACAACTCGACAGATCTTAGCGAATCTCAACGCGTCGATCTTGTCGATTTCCTAGATGCTCTTGCCGCGCAAGTCATCTACTCTACAGAACATTATTTGGATCTACCGTACACGTCGGCAGCTGGCGAAACGCTGGATCAGATCGCTCGAAGATATCAGATCCCAACCGAAGTTCTCGCCAGAATTAATGGAATGGAGCCTACTACGGTGATCAATGCGGGTACGAAGATAAAGGTAATCCCTGGCCCATTCCGTGCCGAAGTTGACCTCAATCGAAATGAGCTGACTTTATTTCTTGGAGAGCTTTATGCCAGTCGCTTTCCAATCTCCACAGGATCAGATCCGAATCCTCAACCCGGTAGCTATTCCGTTATTGCGAAAGATCGAAACAGAAATTACTACGGCGCAGGTGCTCCAATCATGGCAACCGACGCGAACAATCCGTACGGCGGCTATGTGATCGATCTCGGAAATCAAATCAGCATTCACGGTGCATCCAGCAGCAGCAACGATAAATTGGGCTGCATTAGCTTGTCGCCAGCAGATGTCGCCGATGTTTATGGTATGCTGTCTAGTGGTTCACAGGTAACCATCAAGAGATAAACACTGATACTACTAATTGCTGCAGGCTCCCATGTGCACTCAATGGGTCCAGAGAAAAGATAAGCCAAACAACAACAAACACCGCGTCTCGATATGGGCTGCGGTGTTTTGTTTTTGTATGGCTTTCGCTATGACCACTACGGAAAGCTCTCAGAAAGCTGCCGAAACCGACCAAACCATTGAATCCCAACAATCTCCAACGCTTCAGTCGCCAGATCAATGGACCTCTCTAGATGGAACTTCCATCAAATCTGGATGGTCATTCGACAATGACTTCATTAGTCTTTCGCAACTCGGGCCTGATCAATCGGAACTCGCAGGGGGGCACATCATCACTAAGGATGAGTTTGAAGACTTTGACCTCGAGTTTGAATGGAAAATTGAAAGGAACGGAAACAGCGGAATCAAATACATGGTTCAGCGATATAGCGACCGACATCTCGGACTCGAGTATCAGATATACGATGATGACGGTACCCACAGGGTAGAGCCAGAGAATTCCACGGGAGCGATATACGATCTATTTGCTCCTACTCAAGACAAACCGCTAAAGACTGCCGGGCAATGGAACAAGTCTCGGATCGTTGTCCACGATACTCGCATACAGCACTGGCTAAACGGTAAGTTGATAACCACAGCCACGATGCACAACCGGGAATGGAACGACCGAGTAGCAGCGAGCAAGTTCAATGACGTTCCGAACTTCTGCAAGAGTCGTCGCGGGCGACTCATGCTCACAGATCATGGGAGCAATGCATGGTATCGAATTCTTAGCTTTAAAGCCGGCCAAATCTCGAATGATCCTTAATCATTCTGAATCTCGATCACTCCCGTCTCAATCATTTTCTTCGCATGCTCGACAATTGGCTTTAGTTTGGAGGTTTCTTCAGGGCCCAGGAATGCAACGTTCATACCCTTAACGTACCTTAAAACCTTGCGAGGCTTTTGTTCGCTCAACCAAATACGCAGCAATGCAGCTTGCATGGCAAACCGGTCCTGGTCGAACAACTCGACATAGATCTGGATCAAGCCTGCGGCTTCGGGGTAACGTTTTGATTTGAGATAACCAGCGATAATTCGGTGCAATTCCTTTTGTTGCCATTGGATAGCTGGGTTTTTCGAAGCTAGTTTCATGTGGAGTCGGTGAGCCAACTCAAATTCCCCTCGATCCAACGCTTCAGAGACCTGAGATTGAAGCTGCTGTAAATTCTCTGGACTCGGCGCGGTTGCTATCTTGGATTCTTCCAATTGCCGTTTCCGTTTTTCTTTTTTTGATTTCTCCGTTTGTTTTAGGATTTTCGAATCTTGTCCCGTTCGGCCTTGAAGATACGAGAAAACATCCCAGCCTTCGCAATCAACGTGCCCTGCTTTAACCATCCACAACCCAACCGGGAGTGCGACCAGAAAACCCATTATGTGGAGGAGCTCTGAACTCATCCGAAAGCCCTGCAAACCGAAAAACACAAACTCCTTGACAAAGAAAAACGCGCCAAAGGTGAGGATGCTTATTTCTGACATTCCTCCGTAAAAACCGAAAAACCAAATTGTCTCGAATTCATTAGCAGGCGCCCAAGCAACACATATCGCGAGCAGCCCAAAAATAGCAGCCGATGCACCGAGCGCTACCCCTTCGTCCATTCCAATGATCACGGTTCCCATCTGGAGCAAGAACCCATAGATTGCACCGACTGCCAGGTATATCGCAGAAAAGACAAGCCACCCAACTTTTCCCTCGACCACGATACCGAATGCCCAAAGGAACACTAAGTTGCCAATCAAATGCAGCCAGTCTGCGTGCATAAAGTTATTGGTAACCCACTGCCATGGTTTAAAGGCTCCGAATTCTAAACATAGATTTCGATGTAAAAATCCCGTTTGCACTTTCAGCCGTGTGTTGCCATCCACGCCCCAGGCTGAATCATCTTGCGGAATATCCAGTCCTTGCTCATTGCCGCCTTGATCGTCTGCCCCTTCTTCCTTGAGCACTTCATCCCACGCCTTGCCATGATCGTTCTGCTCGGACGGGGAGGCTTCGGAGAAAGACGTTCTAGGATCTTCAACTTCGATCACTTCAATTTCTGGGTTTATTCCTACCCCGATAAACATCAGGACGTTGAGTACCATGACGGTTACGGTTGCGATCGGGTAATGATAGAGCGGAGCGTCGGTCGAGATCGGGATCATTTCGGAGCGGGTGTTAGCAAACTTCGTAACGGAGGAACGAGTCGGTTAGTTTATCTCGAAGGGACCTGGTTTTGGGCTGGAATTGGTCCGATTTGGCGAGGTTCTGGCCATGAAGAACCATGGTTTATTTTAAACATCGCCATTTTCCGGCAGGTCTACCCCAATTCAAAGCAGTGGATTGGCAGGGAAACGAGCCTGTCGAAAAAATCCGTTCAACCGAGAAACTGACTAGAAACAAAGCTGGAAAAAACAAGTTTGTTGTCTATGATTCGTCCCTGTCCTCTCGGCCCGATTTTGTCATCTGAGACCTTTTTAAGATTCGACTGGCTATGCTCACATCTCTAATAGTGGCTTTTTGCATCGGATATTTGCTTATCATCTTTGAACACCAGCTTCATATCAACAAAGCTGCATCGGCCATTCTTGCCGGCGTTGTTTGCTGGTCGATTTACGCAATAGGACACGAGCAGCTTGTGCCAGAAAAGCCGTTCCAAGAATGGCTGGCTCATCATCCCGTTGAAGACGGCGGTTTGTCCGCAAAACTGCATTTCATCACCGAAGGCCAGTTACTTCATACCGTTGCTGAAATTGCAGGTATCGTTTTCTTTTTGTTGGGTGCAATGACCATTGTAGAATTGGTAGATGCCCACGAAGGTTTTTCAATCGTCACCTCAAAGATTCGCGTACGACGCAAATCGTCGTTGCTTTGGATCGTGGGCTTTGTGACGTTTTTCTTATCTGCGATCCTGGACAACCTCACCACAACAATCGTGATGGTTTCTTTGTTGCGAAAGTTGATCTACGATCCCAAAGATAGATTGCTTTTCGTAGGGCTAGTAGTCATTGCGGCTAATGCTGGGGGAGCCTGGACTGTTATTGGTGACGTTACCACCACCATGCTTTGGATCAAAGGCAAGATTGACGCACAAGCGGTGATGGTGAACCTGTTCCTACCCAGCTTGGTTTGCCTCCTTATTCCCGTTGCAATAGCCTCCTTTGGTCTCAAGGGTGATTTGGAGCCAGTTGTTGATAACAAAGAGTCCGAACACGAACTTTCCATTGAAACATGGCACAAAGTCCTCTTCTTAATCTTGGGGGTTAGCGGCTTGATCTCCGTTCCGATCTTTAAGGCGATTACACACTTGCCGCCCTTTGTTGGAATGATGGGTGCGTTGGGCGTTCTCTGGATTGTTTCTGAACTCGTTGGTCACACCATGGACGA
>Ga0315899_10001438_pt1 | contig 27069 bp, 20 predicted proteins | sample LakEriMetagenome_2_FD_203518 | JGI IMG/M metagenome (GOLD analysis project Ga0315899, IMG submission 203518) | Freshwater fungal communities from buoy surface, Lake Erie, Ohio, United States - Buoy 4 MA112 | ecosystem: Environmental > Aquatic > Freshwater > Lake | place: USA: Lake Erie, Ohio... | reverse complement strand
GCCAGTGTTTCATAACTTGCAAGCGGCACAGCAGCGATACGAGACTGCTCGTCGAAATTATGCCGACTCCGCTAAGGGACTCAAGAACGCGCGCGCATCTTGGAAGAAGACTTTATCGCAGCTTGGACTGGCTGCGTCGCTTTCCCCCAAAAGTATTCGTGTGTTGGCAGAAGGCTACGAGTCATTAACCACAACTCGCAGGCGTCACAAAGCACTCGAAGACGAACTCGGGCAACGTAAGATTGAACTCTCGACAGGTCTGCAACGCATCGAAGCTTTGTCGCTGCAGTTAAAGGTTGCTATCGAAGAGAGTCGCGAGGGAGTTGAATCTTCGAAGAAGGTTTCAATGCTGGATCGTCAATCCGAACCAGCACGCGATGTTCGTCAATCAGATGCTCGACGCCAAGATGATCGTCGAGACAGAGACCGAGATCGCCGAGATCAACGCAATCGGGACGAGCAGCTTTCGTTGCGAGCCGCCTCGGCAGCAGCTAGTGGCGAGGTTATGGATGGTCCACTAGTCAAATTGCAAGAGCTTACCAACACTCTCGCTCAGCATAAGCAGTATATCGTTGAGAGAAAGCAGCTTAAATCGCAAGATGAAGAGTTGGCCAAGAAACAAAAAGGCTTCCAGCGTTCGATGGACAAATGGGTACGCGCTAGACAAGCTCATTTGGCAGATCTCGGCGTTGAGAATCAAACGCAGCTCGAGGAACTCATGTCTCTCAAGCAGCAGTTCTTGGCATTAGAAACAGAAGAAAATGAGCTATCGCAACGCATAAAGAGCATTGTCGGAGGATTGGTTCCTTACGAGACCGTGGTTCGGTTGCTCGAGTCCACGACCGGTAGTGAACTAGAAAAACGATGGGACACACTCGGTCAGCGAATACAGCAGGCGGAAGAGCGAATCGCAGTATTGCTGCAACGACAAGGGGAAACATCGCAAGAGATGAAGACCTTGGCTGCCGATCGTCGATTGTCAGAGGCAAAGCTCGAGTTGGCTAGTTTAGAAAAGCAAATTTCAGCCTGTGCAGACCATTGGCGAACGCTTGGGGCGACATCCGCTATGCTCGAAAAAGTTTGCGAAGTTTATGAAACCGAGCGGCAACCAGAGACATTGCGAGAAGCATCGGCGTTTCTTAAGCAACTGACGGATGGTAAATACGTTCGCGTATGGACTCCATTAGGCAAGAACGCATTGCGAATCGACAACGACAAAAATCAGAGTTTGCCTCTCGAGGTGCTTAGTCGTGGTACAAGAGAAGCTGTCTTCATCGCGTTACGCTTATCATTAGCGGCCGCGTACTCTCGAAGAGGTGTGACTCTGCCGCTCGTACTAGATGACGTTCTCGTCAATTTCGATACTATCCGGGCCAGATCGGCTGCCAAGGTTTTGCAAGATTTTGCCGCGCTCGGCCATCAAGTCGTAATGTTCACATGCCATGAGCATATCATGCGTATGTTCCATGATATTCACGTTCAAGTTCGCGTGTTACCTGCTCACGGACAATCAGGGGAAGCTCGTATTTACCAACCACATGATGTGCCAGTTGTAGTCCCGGTAGAACCAGCCAAGATAGTTGTTCCACCAGTTGTACCTGTGCTGCAATCAGAACCGGTTATTGAGATTGCGTTAGAGCCTATGGTGGAAGAGCCTGAATGGGTTGCTGAATACTCCCATGTCGAACCAGAAACCACTGAGCAAGAAATCACCGAGGCTAATCAGCCTGTCGAGGTCAAACGACCGATTCGCAAGAAGCCTCGGCGACAAGTTGCCGTGCCAGTGGTTGTTGAGCAGGAATTCGTTGAACCGAATTACAACGAACCCTTTTCACTTTGGTACGAAGAGGAGTCTGTTAGCAAATCAGAACCTCAAGAACCGACGGATCGGCTTTGGAATGAGCTGGATCGAATTGATTTACCACTCGAGGGAGAGCCACACGATTTGTGGTGGAGTCAAGCTCGCGAGTAATGGTACTAATCGCAATGGCGTTCGGTTAACGTCCGTGAACCGTGGGCTACGTCACAGTGTCCGAATCTTTTTGCAACCCATGTTCTACTAACGTAGGACGGTCACTCCTGACGCGCCCGTGTTGTTTAAATCGGGCGAGATTACCCAACCTATAAGGGAAACGCCCAACCTAAAGAAACGGTGGAAGATTTGCTAAGAAAGAAGTCTTTCTGTGGCGAGATTTTTTAGTGTTAGTTGAGTCTTTCAGGCTAACAAAATGTCGCAGCGTTCCGTAATCGGTACTTCTACGTCTTAGGAAAGCACCTTGGGTCCGTTAATAAGCCGTTAAAGTCGGCCTAGGTTGCCAGGATTGCCTGGCTGCGAAAAAGTCCTTGCGTTTCGCAGTTGCGGGATCGGTTCTCGCTATCTCTAGACCAAGTTTCGATTATTCTAGTGTTTAATCAACACACACACATATCAGAGCTAGTCGTCTCACAATCGCCGAACCTCGATTCGGAACCGGACATGCAACATTTAGATCAGCTGAAGAATTTAGTCATTATGGCATCCGCAGATGGTGCACTCTCCGAACGAGAGATCGCGTTGCTGGTAGACCGATGTAGTGAAATGGGGCTCGACGAAGCCGACCTTGGCAAAGCGGTTGAGTTTGCGCTAAGTGACCAAGCATCATTAAAGCTTCCCAAATCAAGAGACGAGCAGATTGCAATGCTCGAAGACATGATGAAGGTTATGGCGGCTGACGGCGTTTTAAGCGAAGTCGAGAAGCGGCTCTTTGCCCTCGCAGCTGCGAAGATGGGAATCGACAAAGCAGAACTCGAATCCCTCATCGATCGACTAGTTGGAAAAGAATAAGAGCCATTGCAAATGAAGGTCGTAGTAAGCTTGCTTAGCTGTTTGATGTTATCTGCTCCCGTTCTTGGCAGCGAATTTCGTATTCTCGCGTGGAATGTGGAAAGCAATCGACCTGAGTCCCCTCCCGTCAGCGACGCGAATGTTATTGCGGAGGAGCTTTCGGAAATGCTGACCAAGCCCGAAACGGCATCGCAAATTGTCGCTTTGACAGAGGTGGAGCCTAAAGAGTTCGAGATCTATCGCTCCTCAGTCGCTAAGGGACTCGGCAAAGAGGTGGATTTTGTTACCAGTGCAACGGGTGGATTTCGCGAAAGCGATTCCATGATGTTGCTCGTTGATGCAACCCGCTTCGAAATCGATTCAACGATTGAATTGCATCGATTTGGCGGCATCAGAGGTAACTTTAACAATGCGGAAGACTCGAGCGCGCCGGAGTACGGCAGATATCGAGCCCGTTCGCCGTTGGCCGTTCGCATTATCGACAAAAAGACATCTGCGCCTTTTTGGGTCATCGTCAACCATCTGGCTCGCGGCGAAGCTGAACTAAGAGCTGATCAAGCGAAGATGCTGGTAAAGTGGGCTGAGAAAATTGGCGAGCCAGCGATTTCGGCGGGAGACCATAATTTTGATTTTGATTTCAAAACGCAAAAGGGGAATCCTGGTTTCGATGCCATGATTGCTGGTGATGTTTGGAGTTGGGTCAAACCAGAACCATTGATTGACAGTAACTGGTCCGATGATCGGCGAGTAACGGACCGGCGAGTAGATCGTTATCCAGATTCGATTCTTGATTTTATCTTTGTTGCCAATCAAGCCAAAGGCTGGAACCCAACGTCGAGCGTTGTTGTTCGCCCTGGTGATTTTCCAGACAGTGACAAAACGAGTGATCACCGACCAATCCTAGGCACGTTTCAGATCGCCCCCAAGTAGTCCCTCTACATAGTGGTCGAGGCCACGAGACCGCTTTCGTAGTGGTCGAGGCCACGAGACCTTCTTGGTAGTGGTCGAGGCCACGAGACCTTCTTGGTAGTGGTCGAGGCCACGAGACCCGACCGACTGGCACGAATCCTTTCTTTCTTCATCTTCGGGCCGTGTTCTGGCATCAAGACCACGCTACGCAATCGCAGTCGGTTGAGTGTCCTAAACTTGGGCTTTTCCAAAACGAAAAAGCTGGGACGGATCAGGTGGAATCCCATGCGACTGGCCTCCTAGCGTCGTCCACTACGATGGACTGGCCTCCTAGCGTCGTCCACTACGACAGACTGGCCTCCTAGCGTCGTCCACTACACGGGGGGATATGTGTAGCCGCTCGTTGGTGATTCGTCTATAATCTACTTGGCCGTGGTGAGATCTGCACGCTCGGTTCCCTCCCAAAACATGGCCCACGCTCCCACTTCCCACCCAACGACCGCTAGTCGTGACATGATTAAAAATCCCAGCTGGCACTTAAACCTAATTGTAAGATTGCTCGCGATTGCGATTCCAATGCTTGTTGCCGAATCCTTGTCAGCGGACGATGCGCAAGCCTGGACGAAATGGAAGTCCGACTACGACTCTTCGGTTTTGCCGATCATCAAGGCGAAATGCAGCTCGTGTCATAACAATGAAAACGCTGAGGGGGAATTGAATCTGGCCAAATACGAGAACGGAGAGTTGGCCGAAAAAGCTGGAGACATGTGGGAACGGGTAGCCAAACGGGTTCGGCAAAACGAAATGCCGCCTCCTGATAGTCCAGGCTTAACGGACCCGGAAAAGAGCGCGTTTCACCGCTGGGTCGATTCGCGTCCTCGCGAGGATCTTTGCAATCAAATCGCAACCGATGAGACGCAGAGTTGGTATCGAGGTTACGTCATGAGTCGACGGCTGTCCTGTTACGAATACGGAAACGCAATCCACGATCTTACGGGCTTGAGACTTGCGAGTGAAGACCTGCCACCTGAGGATGGCGCTGGCGGAGAAGGTTTCGACACAGCTGGGGACGCTCTTTTTACTTCCCCCATTCACCTCGAAGCCTATATGCGTGCCAGCGACCAAGCTATCACGCATCTGCTAAGTACCAATCAGATTGATCGTTCGGCACCAATGATAGCGATAGAGCAATTTGCGCGACGGGCATGGCGTCGACCGCTTGAGGGCTTCGATCGCGACCGTCTCGCAAAGCTCTATCAGTCTACACGGGACGCCTCCGGACAAGAGGAAATGGCACTCAAGCAATCCTTGGTGGCTGTTTTGTTATCCCCTCATTTTTTGTTCTTGGTCGAATCGGACTCCGGTGCAATGGGTGTTCAAAGAATTTCACCGCATCAGTTTGCCACACGCATGGCGATCTTGGTCTGGTCATCGATTCCGGATGAGTCCTTGCTTGATCTAGCCGACCAAGGAACTATTTTCGAGCCTGATGTCATCAAGACGCAACTGAGACGCATGTTGTCGGATTCTCGTTCGAGGGCGTTGGGAGAAAATTTCGGCATGCAGTGGTTGGGGCTAAGAGATTTTCTGCAGTCTAAGCCGGACGCATCTATCTATCCCGAATATACGCCCGAGCTGGCACGCGATGCGCAGGAAGAGGCGATTCGATTTATCGCAAACGTCTTTCAAAATGATAGACCGCTCACGGACTTGATCGATGCTGACTATACCTTTTTGAGTCGTGGATTAGCCAAGCATTATGGCCTATCGTACACGCATGACGGCGATTGGGAGCGAGTCTCGATTGACAAGCAAGCGTCGCAGGAGCGAGGTGGGATTTTGACGATGGTAAGCACACTGACCAAGTCCTCTTATCCGCGTAGGACGAGCCCCGTCTTACGAGGGCGTTGGATTCTTGAGGATATCTTGGGATCACGCGTTCCTCCACCTCCACCTAACGTTCCTGCACTGGAAGAATCGGAACACTTGGATAAGCCTCTAACGCTCAGAGAGAAGCTTGAGCTTCATCGGCAGAAGCCAGAGTGCGCATCGTGTCATGATCGCATGGATCCACTCGGGTTCGGGCTCGAGAACTACGATGCTATCGGTCGATGGCGATCCGAGGACAACGGGCTTCCGCTCGATACCAAAGGGACTTTACCATCGGGAGAAACATTCCAAGGGCCACAGGAGCTAAAGCGATTGATTTTGAATCGCAAGGATGAATTCCAGAGACATTTGGTCCGCAAACTTACAGGCTTTGCAATGGGGCGCGAATGGAATAAATTTGACCAATGCATCATAGATCGAAGCATGCAACGTTTGAATGAAGAGCATAGAGCCTCGGTAATACTCGAAGAGATATTGCTGTCGTACGCATTCCAGCATCGGTACTTTCACTAACGGAAGATGGCCAGGTACTAACATCATGAGTTCAAATCAACAATCCAAGATATCATCTGGACGTCGACGATTTTTGAGGGGGTGCAGTGTCGCGCTCGCATTGCCATGGCTTGAGTCATTATCAGGAAAAGCGGCCTCTGCGGCTGCGCTTTCGAAAGTTGTTAAGCCACCAGTAAGAACTGGGTTTATCTACTTTCCGAATGGCGTTTGGGAAAAAGCCTGGGTGCCGCAAACATCGGGCGCAGACTTCGAGCTTAGCCCTTCGCTTAAGCCGCTAGAAAAGATCAAGTCAGATGTGCTCGTTCTATCGGGCTTAGACAAAAAGAATAGCCATGGCGGAGATGGCCATTACGCCAAGACTGCCAATTTTCTTACAGGTATGCCAGTTGCGAAAACCACTGGCAGAGATGTAAGCAGTGGAGGCATTTCGGTAGACCAATTGATTGCCGAGAAGTTTGCAGGGCAGACACCTTTACCCTCGCTAGAGCTCGGTACTGAACCTGTCATCAGCGGTATCGATAGCAATGTTGGTTACACCAGGCTCTATGGCTCCCATATATCGTGGCAGTCGGCTAATCGTCCTGTTGCGAAAGAAATAAACCCTCGTCTGGTGTACGAACGATTGTTTGGTCGAAAACCTGGCGTGTCGGCTGAATCACCTGAATCGTACAGTAATCTTCTTGATTTTGTTTTAGAGGACGCGAGGAGTTTGCGTAACAGGTTAGGACGCGACGATCAGTTCAAGATGGATGAGTACCTCGATTCTGTTAGGGGAGTTGAGCAGCGAATTGAGTATGCCACGAAGAAAGATCAACGGGAAGCGTGGCAAGCATCCTTAACTCAGGAAGAATTGGCGGCAGCAAAACCTGGAGTACCAGGTGATTTCCGCGAGCACATTAGTGTCATGATGGATCTAATGGTATTGGCGTTCCACTCCGACTCTACGAGAGTCTGTTCGTTTATGTTTGCGAACGACGTATCGGGACGAAATTTTTCGTTCTTGGATGGTGTTTCTGGCGGGCATCATGAGTTGTCGCACCATGAGAATAGCGAAGCGAAGATTGCTCAATACCAGAGAATTAACGAGTGGCATACTGAGCAATTTGCGAGAATGCTCACAAAGATGAAATCGATCCAGGAGGGAGATGGAACTCTACTGGATAACACCATGATTGTGTTCGGGTCGAGCATGTCGGACGGAAACAGACATGATCCCGACAATTTGCCTATTTTGGTCGGGGGTCGAGGAGGCGGGAAGCTTCAGACAGGCCAGCACATAGCCGTGGAAGGGATGGTACCGCTTTGTAATTTGTACTTGTCCATGTTGCACAAGTTGGGAATCGAGGTAGAACAGTTTGGCGACAGCGATGGAGTTATCGCTGGGATCTAAAGATTCGACTGGCGAGGAGCAAACATGGCGGAGACGATTTTTTCCAAAATCATTCGGGGAGAGATACCAGCCAAGATCGTCTATGATGACGATTTTTGTCTGGCATTTCATGATGTCTCGCCCCAAGCTCCGGTGCACGTACTGGTAATCCCCAAAAAGCCTATCGAATCTCTCGAACACGCTGCGGACGAAGACGCAGCAGTGCTAGGTCACTTGCAAATCGTAGCTCAGCGAGTGGCGCGAAGTTTGGGAATGAGCGAATCCGGTTATCGAGTTGTCATGAACTGTGGCCGGGACGGAGGGCAGTCGGTGAATCACATCCACTATCACGTCCTGGGTGGCCGACCATTAGCGTGGCCGCCAGGGTAAGTATCCAAGGACGCAATTGTCGTAGGCCGGTGTGCGAGATGCGTATTGCTTTTGTTCGGCTCAAGTTCTACAGAAGCGAATAAACGAGTCGTTAACAAAATTTATCATGACACGAAAAGGGTTGGGCTGTTAGTTTTCAAGCATCCCGGTCATAAAATTCTACTGACGAGCAGAGCTACTGGAGACGCAGTTACGGCTTGCGCGAGTGCAAACGAAACAGGTTTTGATTTTTAATGAAAAACGGCTCGGGGAGCTGAACCGTTTTCATTTTTTCGATTTTATGGTTTAGCTTTCTTGCCGCAACCGCATTCACCGTGACACGGTAGGGAATCCCTCTGGGGCAAGTTTTCGAGTCGCCGGTAGGGGTGTTTTTCGGGGGAATATCGCTATTCCAAGGGGTAGCTGAAGAAAACTGAGATATAGCGCCGTAAAATCGACGATACGATAGAGCGGTGCATACACTACGTGTGTTTGCGTGACTTACATTTCGACCAACAATTCAAGACCGATGAGACCAATGACGCAATCGGATTTACGTCGCTATTTTCTGGCCTTATGCGTGTCCGCCTGGATGGGGTGGCCATCGTCGGCCGTCGGGCAAGAGTCACCCACTCCCCCGTTTCCAGTGAATGTGCAAAATGTTCTCAGTTCAGCTGCGCCAGCGCTGCCGTGGGCCGAGCCTATGGTTTCTCGCGTGGAACTTAGGCTGGCTATTGAAGACTTTGCCAAGGCAATAGAAAAGGGAGAAAAAACCGAAGCCAATTCGATCAACCGAGCCGCGTCTTACATGGAGCCAAAACAAATCGAAAATGTCATCGCGGACTATTTTGATCCGCAGGTTGGGTCGGAAATATCGTCCGGCAAATCGTCCCTCGAAACACCGTCATAAGAATGAAAATTGTCATCGCGGTCGTTCGCCCTTACGTCGCCGAGTCGCTTCTCCAGAATCTGCGTTTGGCACCTTTGGAAGCGTTACAAGTTGCAGAGGTGAAGGGTTTTGGTCGACAAAAGAGCTACTTGGATCAGTATTCGTCGACCGAGTATTCGCTCGCGTTTTTGCCCAAGATCGAAATCACCATGTTTGTTGACGATATGCGAGTCGAAGAGGTGCTTAGGGTTATCGTTGAGACCTCGAGAAGTGGTAGAATGGGAGACGGAAAAGTTATCGTTCTCAATGCGGATGATCGCACACCTACCTAAGACTCTCTGCCAATGATTTGTCCCTTTTGTTCTTTACTGTGTGATAGTTCGCAGGCGATTGATGATTGTTCACTTCGAAGCCATTATTTGGAACAAATACGAGCCAGTTCAGGAGACTTGGGTTCGATTCAGAACCTAGTTGATAAAGCCAAGCAGTGGATTGACCATTCCCAGTCGGTCATGATAACCGGTAGGATTGTATCCGTAGATTCTGCGCGAGCTGCTCTTGCATTTGCAAAAAGTGTTGGCGGAGTCATTGATTGTTCGGATCGTGAAGTGACGATGGATGTTGCTTCAGCCATGAGTAAGACAGGTGCGTGCTCGATATCGATAGCTGAAGTCCGCGATTTGAGCGACGTCATCATTGTTTTGGGAGACGATGGGCTCCTAGATCGATTTCCGAACTTAGCCAGTTGTTTAGCAAAGCGAGTTGGTGCACCAGGAATTGTTTTGCTCGGGGAACAATCGTCAAGGTCATTGGATGAATGGAAGCGATTCTTTCCCAACACATTGGCTATCGAATGTGCTATTGATCGTATTCCAGAGGCATTGCACAGTTTCTTCGCATTACCAGTCGATTCGCCGACAGGCAATGATTCGCTTCGCTCGAATTCGCATGAATCGTTTCAACAACTTCATGAAGCGAACTACATCAGTTTAGTATGGGCACCCAATTCGCTTGGGGCGTGCACGGACGAGTCGGGGGGCCGATCTTTATGGATTGAGAGGCTACAGGAACATCAAGTAGAATGGAACGAAAAGAGAAGAGTTGGATCGTTGGCTTTGTCGGGACAGGACTCAGTATTTCAGCAAGTCTGTTTATGGACGACTGGTTACCCTGGGCGGGTATCGTTTTCGAATGATTCCATTGATTTCGATCCCTCCAGAAATGCTGTGAGTCGATGGATTACTGAGAACAAAAGTGCGTCCAACGCGTTGCTCATTGAGATCGACGAAACGGCTCATATTGTGAACGAGTGGCTCGATTCGCAGATGAAGGGCTTTCAAGGAAAACGTATCATTGCATCTTTTTCGAATCGAACTGAAACAAGAGAGAACGACTCGGTGATCCATCTACCATCGCAAATCGCTGGATTCGATCGGCCAGCTGATCTGCTGCGTGCGGACCAAACTGTGCTTGCGAGAGTACCGGTGACTCAACCGACGCGTTCAGCTTCGGCCAGATCGCTATCGCAATGGATGGAGGCGTTGTCTCGATGATTATTCGATTACGAAATGGTTTGTTGCTCGACGGATCTCAATCCAGGCAAGGAGATATCTATCTCGTTGATGGCATGATACAGAATTCTGTCGATCCAGGCTCCAAGATTTATGCTGACTACAACGTAGAAAATTGCGTGATAGCCCCCGGGGCTATCGATCTACATACACACATTGGTGGTGGCAAGATTAACTTGGCCCGGTTGTTGCTGCCGGAGCTTGTGAAGCACCCCAGTCAATTGTCGGTGGAAGAGCATGGGATTAAGCCACTAAGTGCACCGGTTCCGACATCATGGGAAACCGGTCTCAGGTACCTTCAAATGGGTTACACCACATGTTTAGAGCCTGCGGTTTTGCCTGCCAATGCTAGGATGGCCCATTCGGAAATGTCGGATATACCCTGGTTAGACACCGGTGGGTATTTGTTGCTCGGCAATGATCGATTGTTGTTGAACTGGATTGCAGAGGGAGTTCCGCAGAGTCAAATCACGGCCTATGTCGGATGGATGCTAAAGTCGCATCAATGCTGCGGAATCAAGGTGGTCAACGCAGGGGGGATTGATGCTTTTAAGTTTAACGCGAGACAACTCGATGTTGATGACACGCATCCCCGGCTACCCATTACTCCTAGAACGGTCTTGAGAGTTCTATCTCAAGCTGTTGAGGAACTACGACTAACGCACCCGCTTCATGTGCACTGCAGCAATCTTGGCGTGCCCGGCAATATCGAATCGACGCTGGCTACCTTGGATGCTGTAGAGGGAAGACGCATTCATTTGACGCACGCACAGTATCACTGCTACGGAAAAGAGGGCAAACATGGCTTCAGTTCGGAAGCCTACCGATTAGCAGAGTACGTTAACTGGAATCCGCAGGTATCGATCGATATTGGGCAAGTGATCTTCGGGCAGACGGTAACCCTTTCTGCAGATTCGATGCATCAGTTCGATAATCGCCATCATGCCAAACCAAAGAAAGTGATTTTTCAAGATCTAGAGTGCCAAGCAGGTTGTGGAGTTGTACCGTTTCGCTATCGGCATGAACAATTTGTACATGGGTTACAATGGACGATTGGACTGGAACTGAGTTTGAGAATTCTTGATCCGTCACGGGTTTTTCTGACAACGGATCATCCCAATGGAGGTCCATTTACGGCATACCCTCATTTGATCCGGTTGCTCATGGACTACGATTATCGAATGTCTATTTTCGATCAATTGCATCCAGACGTAAAGGAAATGAGTCCATTGCCTTCTCTGAAGCGAGAGTATAGCTTGCAAGAGATAATCACCATGACGAGAACTGGGCCGGCCAAGAGTTTGGGACTCGCTGATCGCGGTTCGCTGCAACCAGGAACGTTAGGTGACGTAGTGGTTTACGAACAAGACTCGAACATTGAGAAGATGTTTACGACACCCAAAATGGTCTTTCGACGCGGGGTTATGGTTTGCAGAGATGGATCGCCATTAAAGGGATGCGATAAAGCGACTGTGATCGCCGATCCTGAAACGGAATCAACTTTTGAATCATGGATTGCGCCAGAATGGCGAGAGCAATATGGTTACGATATTGCAATGGTCAAGATATCGCGAGACGAACTTCTCGAGCGGGGGCGTCACGTAGCGTTTGCGAAACTCAGAAAGAGCTAGTTCGATGTTAAAATCAAGTTTTCGGGCCTGAAGAGAACGCTTGGATGCGGAAAGCCTAGATTTTTATCGACTATGTTGAATAGCGGTTGGCTTGCGAAGTATCGTAGCAGGTTTTCGCAGATCAAATCTGTTGTATCATCCGTTCGGCGTTTTGCCTGAGCACCTACGTGAGGTGTGATGAGAACATTAGGAAAGTCCCACAAAGGACTTGTGGAGGGGAGTGGTTCAATATCCGTGACATCCAAGCCGGCACCCGCCAGGTGGCCGTTTGTGAGCGCATCGCAGAGATGTGACTCATTTACGCAGCTTCCCCGAGCAACGTTGATGACATACGACCCCTTCGGCATGGCAGAAAACACGGAGCTATCGACACATCCTCGAGTTGAAGCATTAAGAGGGAGAGTCAAAATTAGGATTTCGGACCAGCGAGCCAAATCAAGCAATTTGGTATGTGGAAGTAGTTCCGAAACTTGCGCCGGCTTGTTTTCCGGGAAGTAATCCGTGGCTCGAATGTCTTTCGTATAGGGAGCGAGAACTTCTACCAATCGTCGCCCGTTGCCTCCCATGCCAACGATGCCAATTCTTTTGCCATGTAAATCGTCGGTGGGTCGGCGAATAAATTCTTTACGTTGCCATTGGCGGTAGAAAATGGGAAGTCCACGTAAAAGACCTAGCAGCAGCGCTAGAGTTTGTTCGGCGACTTGATTGGCGAATAGTCCAGATGCACTGCACACGGTGATTGGGCTTTGGATCACCGATGGAGCCAAGCAGTGATCAAGACCTGCGGCGGATGACTGAATAAACTTTAGCTTACCTGCAGCCACGACGGCATCCCAGTTAACAGGGACTTTAGCGTGGCCAACAAATACATCCGCCTCAAAGATTTTGTCGGGAATGGTATCTTGTGAGGCTTCGACGAAAGAGCAGTGAGGAGCTGCTTCCTTCATTCGGGCACGGTGTCTTTCCTCGACCGGAAAGCAATAAACAATAGTTGTCACTTAAGCCAAATCTCTATCTTCGAACAATAGCAACCCTAGCAATGTAGCACCAACTCCATAGATCGCCGTGTAGATGAACACACTCGCGATCACGGTCCAAGGAATCGTAACTTCGGCATCGATAGCTGCTTCCATTGAGAACAAATTCAGATTAGGAACGACAGCGGAAATAAGTTGCGAGAAGAACTCAACGAGCGGTAGTCCACCTGCAGCAGACTCCATGATGACGGGAGTCAAGTGACCGAGCACATAGAGAGATGCACAGATTGCAAGATTGGTAAGCAAGGAAACACGCGTTCCAATGGCTACCGAGATGGCTCCGATAATGAGGCATTCAAGAAAAGCGAGTCCCAGTCCAGGGACGGTTTGAAGCATTTCGAAATGGCAGACTTGCCAAATCGGAATTTCCTTAGAGTTTTCGCGAGCTTCATAGATCGGCTTGAAGGCAACACAAAACAATTCAATGGATCCAAGGACCAAGAACATAAACATAATCAACCAGCCAATTCCGAGGATCTTTCCGACAATAAACGAGCGTCGGTGAATTGGCTTACTTAGCAGAGTAAGAGCGGTTCGTCCTTCGATTTCTTCGCTCACCGAGGTACTGGCAGACCATACCGCTTGGAAAATGGACACGACCAATATCAGGATGATACCGCAGTCCTTTAGGAGCTTGATATCTTCTCCAAAGGTGTGGAACGGCATAAAGACGAAGAGCAAAATAGCGAGTGCAACCATTGCGATCAGGATTTTTGGCAATGGCTGAGATAGCTCGCTCTTGGCGGTGGAAAGTGCAATCGCAGCAATTTTCGGAGCGGCACCTTGCATTAGGAAGAATGCCAATCCGAATAGGAAAACGAACAGCGCAAAGAGAACGATCGTGAAGGCCTCTTGGACGGGAGGCACCGTTTTGATTGTTATTTTGAGTTCTGCCGGGTCGACTTCTTCGTTTTGAGCATAGACTTCGGCATCTGGTGCCAGAGGGAGAAGCGATTTGGCGGGGCCCATCATTCTCTCCCAGTAACGTGGCGTTTCTGGTTCAATTGTCACAGTTGAAAACTTCAGTTGATCGATTTCGGATGCGTCACCGATAATGACTCGTCTGTTCGATTCGATTTGAACTTGGCCGATCGTTTCGATCGAATACTCAACGTCGATCTTTACAAAGTTGCGGTCCTCGTCCGAACTCGCTCCAGGAAGCGTAAATGTTTGAGTCTGCGTTGATGCTTTGAACATCTGCGGGATGCTAGCGAAAGCATCTAGAGGGCGATCGAATAGGGGAGTCGCTGCGATTCCGATTACGGCAACTGCACCTAAAACAGAGAGCATCGCCCCGCCGATTCCTTCAAAAAGCAAAGATTTGAGTTCTCCAAAGAAGCGATCTGTCGAGCAGTAGAGTGTTGCCCAAACCAGAACTCCGACCATACAAGTCATCGCCAAGCTGACCATCCCGATTTCGCCGGTAAGCTCAGGATCCAATCCAACGAACAGATAACCCGTAATTCCACCACCGATAAGAATCGTCAATCCAAGTGCGATCCAGTGCAAGGCACCACTTTTTCGGAGAGGGCCAAGACCTCGGAGAGCCCCTTTCAATACAAAACAGATCCCCAGAAATGCCATAAGCAGGGCTAATCCTGCTGCGACCCCTACTCCAACGAACCACATGGGGGTCAGCCACTTAGCCATCCAAAAATCAGATGCAGCAAGGATAGGGTTGAAGAGTTCCATGGATTATTTCGAGGAGGAGCAATGGGGATAACAGAAAACTCGTGCAAGTACGGTGCTCAGCATAACCGGGTTCGCAGAAACGCCAAGAGATTCTTCCGTTCTATGGGATGGGAGCTTGCGCCGGGGGTGCTGCAACCGAGCGCAACAGAATAACCGGAACGTGTTTTGATGATAAAACGTTCCGGTTGGTCAACATAACTCGGGAGACCCCTGGAGTTTTGGAGCGTCTGGTGGTGTACAATCAGGACGGCTATTTCTCGTGCCCACCTATCCTAATCTCGCTTCAAGTCCCCTCCATTCATGAGATTTACTGTGCCCATATTGGATCCTTTTCCGTCCGTATTTGAAACACTTTCCAGATCTTCGAAATTGGTTTTGTTGGTGATAGGAGTGTTTTCGTGTTGCAATTTTGTTCAAGCCCAGGAGTCCGTGGATTGGGATCATCAATGGGGCTGGAATGCTAAAGAAATTGAGCGTTTAGGAAACGCCTTTTGGCCGCAGTACCGGGGAGCCAATGGAGATGGGCATTCCGCTGCGACGTCAAATCCGCCACTCGAATGGAGTGAAGATAAAAATTTGGTCTGGAAGAAAGAGATGGCGGGTCGCGCGTGGTCATCTCCGGTTGTATATGGGGATCGAATTTACCTGACCAATGCATCAGAAGATGGATTGAACATGTCAGCCGCATGTGTTGACAGAATGAGTGGAAAAACGATTTGGGACCGAGTTGTTTTTACTAACAAAGAGACTCAGAAAGATTTTCACGCTTTCAACTCCTATGCATCACCGACCCCGATAGTCGATGCACGGCACCTGTATGTTAGCTTTGGCGCTTATGGAACGGCATGTTTAGATACAGAGTCGGGGCAGACTCTTTGGGAGCGGCGGGATCTGCCATGTAATCACTATCGAGGTGCTGGATCATCACCAATTTTCTTTCGTGATCTTTTGATCTATCACATGGACGGGTTTGATTATCAGTATATTGTTGCTTTGAAGAGAAGTTCTGGAGAGACGGCTTGGAAGACGGATCGATCGCATGATTACGGTACAGACAATGGGGATTTTAAGAAGGCGTATGGAACGCCTCAGATAATTGAAGTAACCCGCGAAGGGCAAACAGAGCTTCAACTATTGAGTCCTGCCGCTAAGGCTATGTTTTCTTATGATCCAAGCACGGGCAGAGAGCTTTGGCGAGTGCAGCATGAAGAGCACTCCGCTGCACTCCGGCCTTTGTTTGATGGAAAAACCGTCTATTTGAGTACCGGTTTTAGCAAAGGAAATCTGTTAGCAATTGACCCGACAGGCCGTGGAGATGTGACCGAGACGCACGTGTTGTGGCAAGCGTCTCGAGCTATCGGCGCAAAGCCTTCTCCCCTGTTAATTGGGGACACAATTGTGAGTTTGGAAGACAAGGGCATGCTAACTGCATTCAGTAAAGGCACAGGCGAGCTAGTTTGGCAGCTTAGATTAGGGGGCGACTTTAGTAGCTCGCCAGTTTATGCGGGTGGTAATGTATTTTGCTTCGACGAAAAAGGTGCGGGGTACGTTGTTTCGAGCGAAGGGAAATTGTTGCAAACTAATCAGCTTACAAGTGGATGTTTGGCATCGCCGGCAATCGTTGGGAATGAATTAATCGTTCGAACTCGTGATGCGTTGTATTGTTTCCGACGCTAGTCTAAATACCAATGTTTCTCACCTCTCCTGAGAATTTAGAAAGACATGATGAAGCTTAATGCGTTACTGATTTCCATCGCGTGCTTTGCTGCTTTGCTCGGCTGCGACTCACAAAAGAAAAGTTCCGTTCCGTCCGAAACGATTGGGGGCAATACATCGGAGCAGTTGGTTGGTAGACCAAAAATTGCGTTGATTATGAAATCGCTTGCCAACGAGTTCTTCTCTACGATGGCCCAAGGAGCCAAGGCTCACAATGAGTCCAATCCCAATTATGAATTGTTGGTGAACGGTATTAAAGATGAGCGAGATTTGGCAAGACAGGCGGAGTTGGTAGATGAAATGGTGGCTTCCGGTTGCACGGCGATCGTTATTGCTCCGGCAGATTCCAAGGCGTTAATTCCATCATTGAGAAAAGCGATTAAGTCTGGCGTGATCGTCGTCAATATTGACAACAAGCTAGATCAGTCGATTCTTGAACAGGAGGGAATCTCCATCCCGTTTGTTGGCCCGGATAACCGACAGGGAGCTCGGATGGTCGCAGAGCATCTCGTTGGGAAACTAAGTGCTGGAGATGAAGTCGCCATTTTGGAGGGGATCACAACGAGCTTTAATGCCCAGCAAAGAAAAGCTGGTTTTGAGGACGCATTGAGTGCAGGACAGCTTCGAGTGGTTTCAAGTCAACCGGCCCAATGGGAAATGAACATGGCCAACACGATTACATCGTCGATGTTGTCCGAGTACCCCAACCTAAAAGCTATCCTGGCATCGAACGACTCAATGGCGTTGGGAGCTGTAGCAGCCATCAAGGGGGCGAACAGGACCGGTCAAGTTTTGGTGGTTGGGTTCGACAATATCGGGGCTGCAAGAGAAGCGATACAAGAAGGAAAGATGCTTGCAACGGCCGATCAACATGGAGATCAGTTAGCCGTTTACGGAATCGAGTTTGCTTTGTCGCAGATTAGAGAACCAGGCGAGAAGTTGCAGGACAAGCAAACAGCAGTAGATTTAATAACTAGCGACACACTTGGTAAGCCTTAGGTTTGACTTCTAGGGTCATTTTTTACAATTGTCAAATTCGAACTTTATAAAATTGAGACTTACTTGCTTGGGAGATTGCGGGAAACAGAGGGTGCTTTAAGTGTTTTTAGTTGTTTTGCCGGGCTCTTTATTCAATTTGACACGCTATAATGAAAGTGTAGCAGGTTTTTCGAGTCATTGACAAGTATCTGGGCGGTTCCAAGCGAATCGCTTATGCTGTCTTCCGGCTGCTTGAGCAGTCCACCTGGCCACGGATGTTGCCGACTGCAAAGCCTAACCCGAACAAAATTATGGATACAAATAAATTCGATACCAATTTGGAGAGAATCACTAAAAGCCCGCTTTCAGACACGATTGCGGTTTTGGTGCTTCGAGTCATTTTTATTCTGGTCGCGGGCGGTGTTGGGGCGATTTGGGCTCGATCAGAGGACTTTGGCTCACTAGGCGCATTTGGGCCTTACATTGTTTTTAGCGGAGTGATGCTCGTTGCATTTGGTGTCGTGGCGATGGACATGTTGTTTCCTCGCAAGAGGATCGATGTAATTTCTGCGGTTTATTTTGGATTGGTGATCGGCCTGGTTTTGACTTACTTGTTGACGATCGCGATGGATCCTTTTTTGCAGAACAGTCTGACTAAGACCTACTTCACGATTGGATTGCTGACGGTGCTTTGTTACGTTTGCATCAGTTTGTTGTTGCAGACCAAAGATGACTTTCGATTTGTTGTTCCTTACGTTGAGTTCTCGCGGGAGTTAAAGGGTTTAAAGCCCCTTATTTTGGACACGAGCAGCATCATCGATGGTCGATTAGCTGAGCTCGCGGACACAGGCGTTTTAGATAGTCAGCTTGTAATGCCGCGATTTGTTTTGATGGAGTTGCAAAACATTGCGGACAGTTCCGACAAGTTGCGCAGGGTTAGAGGACGTCGTGGGCTCGATATTCTGAATCGACTCCGCAGCAGCCAGAGGCTTGATTTCACGTTGTACGAACGCGAGCTCACCGAATTCGCGGGGCAGCCTGTCGACATGAAGCTAGTATTGTTGGCCAAGCACTTGGGCGGAAAATTGGTGACGGGGGATTTCAATCTCAACAAGGTAGCCAAGCTTCACAACATTGAAGTCATCGATTTAAATCAAGTCGCCAGTGCATTAAGACCACAGTTTCTTCCGGGAGAAGGATTTCAGATTCGTGTTGTTAAGCCTGGTGAGGGGCATGATCAGGGGATTGGGTATCTAGATGATGGCACGATGGTCGTTGTCGAAGGGGGGCGTGACAGGTTGAATCAAACCATTGGTGTCGTGGTCACCAGTACGCTTCAGACGCAGGCTGGCAGGATGATTTTTACCAAGTGTGATGGACCGAATTAATGGTTGGTAGGATTGTTATTCCGGCTAGGTTGGCCTCGACGCGTCTTCCCGAAAAGCTTCTTTTGAGTGAAACAGGTATGTCTGTTTTGGAGCATACCTATCGTGCCAGCCGATTATCGCAAAAGACTGCTGGCACAATTGTTGCGGTGGATCACCCCAGGCTGTTTCAGCTGGTTCAGTCGTTTGGTGGGGAAGCGATCATGACCGATCCGAACGCACAGAGCGGCACGGATCGGATTGCAGAAGTCGCCAGGGCGATGCCAGAGGTCGATATCTTCGTTAATGTGCAGGGAGACGAACCCGAAATTGCTGGAAAGTCGATCGATATGGTCCTCGAATTGCTGGCCTCGTCCCCCCAGGCCTCCGTCGCGACGCTTGCTACTCCGATCCGAACATTGGCGAATCTCAACGACCCCGCCTGCGTCAAGGTCGTGGTTGGGGCTGAGGAAACAGCCCTATACTTCAGTCGTTCCCCGATTCCTCATCCCAGGGAATGGTCGGAGAGTTTGCTCACAGAAGAGCCGCCTTTGTTTTTGCAGCATATTGGAATTTACGCATATCGTCGTGATTTCCTGTTGGGGCTTGGGGGGCTAAAGCCGAGTAGTTTGGAACGATTAGAGAAGCTAGAGCAGCTTCGTTTTCTGCAGAATGGGCACAAGATTGTCGTTGGCACGATCGGGGAGTCCCACCGAGGGATTGACACACGGGCCGACTACGACGCCTTTAAGTCCCGTTGGTTCGAAAAATACGGCAGAAATCCAACAAACTAGTCGTCTGCGCGAGTTGCTGCCACGGGCAATTGGGAATACGATTTCTACCTCTTTATTGCAGTGACGGTCCGTCACGTCCTTGGGTCAGGATATAGTCCACGATTGATCCAGCGTCGCGGCGACTCTTCCGATTCCCTCCAACCAATGAATAAATACTCGCATGGCATCAGCAACTCCAATCACAGTCGCATACGGCGACGGCATCGGTCCCGAAATCATGGCCGCGACGCTAAAGATTATTCAGGAAGCCGGCGCACAATTGGATATCCATACCATTGAGATTGGCGAAAAGCAGTATCTCAAAGGGAACATGGCAGGAATTGAGCCAGAGGCCTTCCAAAGCCTTCGTGAGACCAAAGTTTTTTTGAAAGCTCCCATCACAACGCCTCAAGGGGGCGGATTTAAGTCGCTCAACGTGACAACTCGCAAGGCGTTCGGGTTGTATGCCAACGTTCGTCCGTGCCTAAGCTACCATCCGTTCGTCGAAACCAAACATCCCAAGATGGATGTGGTTATCGTCCGTGAAAACGAAGAAGATTTGTATGCTGGTATCGAGCACCGTCAAACCATTGACGTAATGCAGTGCTTGAAATTGATCAGCCGTCCGGGAACAGAGAAGATCGTTCGGTACGCATTCGAATATGCCCGTGCTTACGGTCGGAAGAAAGTGACGTGTTTCACCAAAGATAACATTATGAAGTTGACTGACGGTCTATTTCATAAGGTGTTTGATGAAATCGCTGCAGAGTATCCTGATATCGAAAACGAGCATTGGATCGTTGATATAGGTGCAGCGAAGCTAGCCGACACGCCTGAGGCGTTCGATGTAATCGTCATGCCTAATTTGTACGGGGACATTCTGTCTGACGTGGCTGCTCAAATTGCAGGCTCTGTTGGATTGGCCGGTTCAGCGAATATCGGTGACGCGTGTGCGATGTTCGAAGCGATCCACGGATCGGCACCACGACGTGCCGGACAAAATCTGGCCAACCCATCAGGTTTGTTCCTTGGTGCTGTTCAAATGCTCGTACACATCGGGCAAGCTGGAGTTGCTGAGTTGGCGCACAACGCATGGCTCAAGACGATTGAAGACGGAATTCACACCTATGATATTTTCGATGAGAGAGTTTCGAAGCAAAAGGTTGGAACCAAAGAGTTCGCAGATGCGGTTGTTGCTAGAATTGGGAAGAAACCAGAAGTTTTAAAGCAAGTCGATTATTCCAAGGCCCTCGCGAAGCCATTGAACTCTCGACCTCCGTATGTTCGCTCAACCGAAAAACGTGAGATGGTCGGTGCTGACGTATTCTGTGAATTCAAAGGTTCTCCAGATGATCTAGCTGCCAAGCTCCAACCACTCGCAGGTGATGGAATGGGGCTCGAGATGTTGAGCAACCGTGGTATGAAGGTTTGGCCAGGCGGTTTGGCGGAGACATTCACAGTGGACGTATATCGTTGCCGATTCCAGCTACCCGAAGGAACTCCGGGTGCGGTTTCTCACAAAGCGATTACGGCCTTGCTCAATCGCATCACCGATGCTGGTGTTGAGTTCGTTAAGCTCGAAGGGCTATACAACTTTGATGGCAAGCCTGGATTCTCCCGAGGCCAGGGTCAGTAGTCTTAGTTTTCTAGACGTTGGTTAAAGCCGCTTCGATCCCCAAGGAGGAGTATCGTGGTCAGAGAAAGGAAAATCACTGCCGATGATGTGAATTCATCATCGGTCAAAGGACCAAAACCAGCGAGCACTCAGCGGCCTAGTGCGGGAAAAAGTTCGGGGCGCGAGGGCTTGGACCCTCCGGACGAAGACCAGTTCGACGACGGCCCAATGATTGAAGGAACGTTGGATGCCCATCCGTTTGGAGTTGATTCGCACCCTTCGGGTGGATCTCCTTTAACCGACGTTGCAGATACCGATGCTGGTTTGCGGCCAAAGAGAATCGCAGACATGGTTGGGCAACGCGACATCATGGAGGTTCTTCAGATTTCCATTGATGCTGCCAAGCGTCGCAATGAGCAGCTTGGGCATATCTTGTTTGATGGCCCGCCAGGGTTAGGGAAAACCACTTTCGCAACATGCATCCCACGAGAAATGGGTGTCAATGTGGAAATGGCGTCCGGCCCTAGCCTCAAAGCACCAAAAGAGCTTATTCCTTACCTCACGAATTTAGAGCGAGGTTCAGTTCTTTTCATCGACGAGATACACCGGCTCCCTAAGCAGGTAGAAGAGTTTTTGTATACGGCTATGGAAGACTTTCGTATCGACATCGTTGTCGGCGAAGGTGTTAATGCCAGGACGCTCAATCTCTCTTTGCAACCATTTACGCTGATTGGTGCGACGACTCGAGCTGGAATGTTGAGCAGTCCACTTCGCGATCGATTTCACATCCGCCAGCATCTTAGTTATTATGAAAATGATGAACTCGTAGAGATTTTAAGGCGAAACGCGAGAAAATTAAACGTTGAGCTGCACCTAGATGCGGCGGAAGAAATTGCGAAGCGAGCTCGTGGCACTCCGCGAATTGCGAACAATCGTTTTCTTTGGGTTCGAGACTACGCCATGAGTAAATCGGATGGTGTCGTAACGCGACCGATCACGGAGAAAGCGTTAAACATGATGGGAATCGATGAGATTGGTTTGGATAAACAGGATCGTCGATACTTGAAGACTTTGATCAATGTCTTTCAGGGGGGGCCTGCTGGAGTCGAAAACATAGCACATACGATGAGCGTTTCCGCAGATACACTCGAAGACGAAGTGGAACCGTTTTTACTTAGAAGCGAGCTCATCATTCGCACGCCTCGCGGTCGATGTGCCACTCCTAAAGCATTTGCAATTTTCTAGTATGTTAGCGGTGGTTGCATTCTTGAAAGGGTCAGTAGTCAGATCGTAGTTTGCATGCGGCCGCTTGAGTTAATTGTTTTATCACTCATTGTGGGAATTCGCTCGGTCTTACAGTCACGCCGAAAAACTGACTCTCAATTCAAGTAATCAAGAGTGTGATTTGGCATTAATAACAAAGGATTCAGTTGGGAATTCGCTAGGCGTCACTAGCCGATGGCCCCCTTAGAAATTTAGTTGGCGACCGAAACGGCCTCGGAATTGAAGGAAGTCAAGCATATCAATCAAACCATTGTCGTCGAAATCCATCGACCGATTGTAGGCCGACGAACTACTGGGACGACCAAAAGTCGATCGGAATGCAAGAAAGTCAATCATATCTACGTTACGGCTTCCGTTGGCATCACCAAAAAATGTAAAGAAACGGTCTGTCGCCTGATTCCCGAAGTTAACCGTATCTCCACCTATGCCATCCCGATTTGCATCCAGGGTCTGCCCATTACGGAAAATCTTCGAGCCGTCGATGGTCAGTTGATAGTTTCCATCAGTAAGCGCCCCGTTTGCCCGCGTCAACGGTCCACTGAAACGCAACTCGGCAACCGTCCGTCCTTGAGCATCGACACTTGATGTGACAGCAACTGCAATTTCAATCCCTGACCCACGCTGCACGACTCGAAAGGCATTTCCCTCCCAAGTCGTAGGACCGTCAAAAATTACCTCCAAGCGATCAACGCGAGAGCGTTGAGCTTGACCGTTCGCAACCACAATTGACTCGAGTTCTGGTAAATCTTTGATTTGGATGACGAAAGCTCGTTCAAGCGAATTACCAGCAGAATCCGTCGTTCGAACGCGAATGGATTGCGTCGATTTTTGCTCAAAATTAAATGCCCTTAGAGAGCTTATTTGGTCCCCTACGATTTCAAAATTCGTGTTGTCTTCTGCGCCTTCTCCGTTAACCAAAGCATACGTAAACGTATCATTCGGATCAGGGTCAACAGTCGACAAGTCTCCAATGAGTGTCCCTGTTGGCAAGTTTTCTGCGATATTCTGGCCTGACAATAGCAGGTCTACCATTGGCCGGTTGGCGACCGTGCCACGTACGAAAAACTGTCCGAGACTGCCGTAATCAGTATATCCAGAAGGCGGAGAACCAAGCGGATTTCCAAACCCAACTCCTTCAACAGAAAGATAATAGATACCTTTCTCCAAAGCTAATCCAAGGAAACTGGCGCTTAGCCCCGCTGGGTTTGATTGAGCAATCAAGGTCCCGGATGAATTGTATAACCTAGCCAGCACATCCAATGAGCTCCCCATATTAGATGACCAGTTGGTCGAAAAATTAGTACTCTGGATTTTGGGAGTAAAGCCACCCGAATCATTAGAAACCCATGTTCTTCCTGCATAAGAATCTATCGTCAAATTGATGACTCCACTGCCTGTTTCAAACCTGATCATGTCAACATCATTGCGGGTCGAAATCACGCCAAAAAAACTGACGTCAACCAAAGTCGGATCCAAGGCATTCAGAGAATGGACCACCATTTCTGCTGTAGTGCTCAGGCTGTCTCCGGCTTCGTCTTCTCGATACCCAAATCCATTAAATGTCGTGATGATCGCTAAGTCATCAGGGCCACGGTTGTAATTCGCACTTGGGCCGGCATTGTTGGCTCCTGTATACTCCCCCCTACTCCAATGCTGCACATTCGCTGAGAATGCCGCCCCCATAATGGTTCCCCATCTGGTTTCGCCAGTTCCATGCCCGGAATAATAAGCGTTCGATCCATTACCGTCGTGAGATAGGCCCAACGCATGTCCCGCTTCATGAGAAATCGTTATCGCAGCAGCGGTTCCGCTGGAGTTAAATGAATAAGCCGGTGTATCTGTTGCGCCAGCGGTATGATACCCCCAGTTAAAGCTATCGATATATGCAAAACCACCACATCCGCAACTAGCAAAATTGTCAACCGTTTGAACGACTCGTAATCCCCAGCGTTCGTCACCTGATCCCGAACGTACCAAGTCGGACTCAACCGGCTCTTGAGTCGTAATGTTGACGTCGAAGGGCGCGAAGTGTTCAGCAACACGGTGCCAAATTTGCTGAATTTGGAGTAGTTCCGCGTTCGCAAACGTAGACCCGTCCCTGGCCGGATCGTAAGGTGGTGAGACGATCGCAGGCCGGTTGTAAGACTGATTCCAAGGGGTTCCGCGAGCTTCAAAACCATCAAAGTCCAGATAGATAGTTTTCGATGATGTTGGGCGGCTATGCAACTTAAACGTGTCCGCCAAATCGAAGGGCTGGAAACTCCCTTCACCTGACGCTCCACTTGACGCTCCACTTGACCCTCCACTTGACCCTCCATTTGACCCTCCATTTGACCCTCCATTTGACCCTCCATTTGACCCTCCATTTGACCCTCCAGAATCGCCAGAATCGGACATGCCCTGGTTAAAATCTCGAAGTCCTCCAATATCACCGCCCTCGCGGTCGACTGATTTCCAAAATTGACTATTCCATTCAACCATTTCTGAGGGCTCGAGAGGCATTATTCCCACCCCTTCTGGCACAGGGATAATCGCTTGCAGGCCATAATCAGAAGAGTCTCTGTTCGCGGGGGATTCCGCGACAGTTTCTATAGAAGGATTAGGAGCGGACCAACAAACTCCAGCTCCTAAGTCAATGCCAAAGCTATCTCCAAAAGCCAGCAATTGCCTCGTCTCTAGCAACTCCAAGCGAAGACGCCTTCGCCCTGCAAATCTATTTCTCTTGTGGGCGTATGGTTTTGGAGCTCGATCTCGAGCGCGACTAACGAATTCCTTTGACCAAGACTTTGCCATGATCGTTCCACCTATATGCAATACCGCGGTAAAAAGGATGAGATGATGAGTTCCGCAGCCTCTTCCCGGCCCAGGACAAGCGGGGACCTTATGAAAGTCTACTGGAGGAAGCCGTTCAGACGCTTTTCGAATGATACCCAGTCTGCGGCTTTTCGTGTCCGCGATTTACCATTTCATTGGAGAAATTTAAGCCAGGCGGACACCCGTTTATTGTTCCAATAGTCCCGGGCTACCGCATCGTACGAAGCCTACGTTAACTGATTGCTTGCTGACTGCTTACGGCCGCGAATACGAGCGAATACGCTCAGTGCTGCGCATAACACAATAGAAAACACAGAACTAGGTTCTGGAACCGCAGTAACGGTGAAGATGGCGTTGCCGTCTTTTGGAATCGCGGTTTCCGGGTTAAGCGGATCTTCCAGAAGGAACGAAAAATTTCCCGGTGGATTTGGCAATGAAAGATTGAAGCCATAAATACCAATCTCGTTCGCCTGAATCGTCGCAGTACCAAGAAAGATCGAGTTACTGGTTTCCGCTCTTAAGCCTTTACCAGAAGTGTTATTTGCGTTAGCGATCAAGACTCGATCAGCACCTGACAAAGCATTTTCTTCTATTATGTTAAAATGCGTGGGAATATCCAAAAGGATGTCGCCGTGAGTCGCACCACCGGTGCCGTCGATACTGAACTTTAGTGCCATGCTCACGATACCTTTCGTTGTGAGCCTCGTCTCGCCTAGTTTTTGGGTTATATACAGATCGACACTAACCGATTTTCCAACTGTAGCCTCAAACGAAGTTAAGCCGATCGTTCCTCCTTGTCCAAACTCCAACACGAAATCAGCTTTCGCCCATGACTGAATTGTCATCAAAACCAAAGCTGCAACGCCACAAAGCCGTCCAAATTTCATCTCGTTTTCTCGCTACACTTGGGATTCTAAATCCGAACACTTACTAGATGCAAAATTGGGCTAGATGCCGATATGGGCAAAGTCAGTTTTACGCCCAAGCTATGACGTCTGTTACCTTACATGGGATCGTCTGTCAGGAGTTTTTTTAAACGCTAAAGCTATCGACGGCCCGTATAGTAAACCGAGATTCCGCCAATGTCGAGCATTTCCAGCCGATCGGAACCATTTTTCGAAACGGAACTCAGTGGTTCGGCAGAAGGAACGAAACAACGTGTTTCTCCGTAAATCCTAGGCCTTCCAAATACCACATGCATCCGAGTTGCCCTACGGACTATTACCCGCCCATGGAGCGAGCAATCCGTAGAGGAAGTCTTTGAAGGAGTTGCAGATAGAGAGAACGCTGCTTTTGCGATTCGTCTCAAAAAATAAAGCCAAGTCGGAATGACCGACTTGGCTTTTTGTGTCCTGGCGTCGGGGGGAATGGCAATTCACCCCGACGCGCAGTCTAAAGCTCTATCGTGAAGCACCCAGGACGACAGTTGACCCAGTAACCATCGAGTGGGTTCTATGCTGCTCCAACCCATGAGGAAGGCCAATCGAGTATTCCCGCAAATCCTCGATCGACGACAGAGCCCGTGATTGGTTCACAGTCAAGGGGAATACGGAATTTGGCTGTAGCATGTCAACGCCAGTTTTCGGTACGAATCATTCTTAACGAAACATCAAATTTAATCGTTCAAGTTGGGTAATTAAGGCAAAACCGGGTAACTGTGGTTTGCCCAAGGGTAGCGTGTGGTTGAATTCGACAAGGCGTAAAGTAAAGCGTGTGTAGTCTGGTTTTTCCCAATAAAGGTTGCAAAGTGGGTATAATCGGTTGATCGTCTGCGGCCTTTCTCCGATGCAGGAACATTGGGATGGATCTACAAATTCAAAACAGTCTCTAT
>Ga0315899_10001437_pt1 | contig 27077 bp, 14 predicted proteins | sample LakEriMetagenome_2_FD_203518 | JGI IMG/M metagenome (GOLD analysis project Ga0315899, IMG submission 203518) | Freshwater fungal communities from buoy surface, Lake Erie, Ohio, United States - Buoy 4 MA112 | ecosystem: Environmental > Aquatic > Freshwater > Lake | place: USA: Lake Erie, Ohio... | reverse complement strand
CCGGCCGGAGGGGCGACCATGACACGCAGTCTCTGGTTGGGATGCAAGCGGGAATCAATCTGTCGTCAAGGGTTCAGCAGGGCTGAAGTTCGCCTTGAGCCGTCCCGGCCTCTGAACACATACAAGGCAACAATGGATGTAAAGAGATTTTCGAGCGAGGCGCGATGCCTGAGCATTTGATTGGTGTGGAGGATCGTTGTCCACCAGGTCAAGAATCCCTGGCTGTAGGGATGGCGTAGGTAGCCCACATTCAAGGCATCCCGTCTTTGCTGGTCGTCCTGGCTGGGATCCGGAGAGGAGGGATTGGTCATGGAGGGTTCTGGGGAATAACAGAGGGAGAGGCGTCGGCCCATCCATCCCTTCTTCCTTTGGAGACGCCTTGGAGTGATTCCAGTGCCGGATCAGAGGTCAATCCCACCGACGATGCGCATGACCGCTGACGGATTGCAGGCCCTTAAAAGCGATGGTCGCCGCTGGGGTGTCTGCTTAGAGTTGACCAAATCAGCGATGGCTTGCAGCCCATGGCAGGATCCAAGCCGGTTGTACGACAGGGCGCACTGACGGTTGGCTTGGCGGTGTTGCTTGTGGGTTCTCTGCTCGAGCAGCTGCCAGCCCTTGCATCAGCTCGCGGCTCCAAGGGCACCGGCTTCGATGCCTTAGAATCGTCTGCAGGAAGATGGCTGCTTGCGCAGCTGAATCCGTCCTCCCCCAGCGACGAAGAACAGCTAGAGGAGCTGATCCGTAGGGAAGGACCACTTAGGGCAAAGGGTGCGTATGCCGAGGCAGCTTTGCTTTGGGAAAAGATTTTGACGATTGCAGAGCGCACGGTAGGACCGAATCACCCCAAATTAGGAACATGCCTTAACAACCTCGCTTTCTTATATTCTGAACAGGGTCGTTATCGAGAAGCTGAGCCACTTTACAAGCGTGCCATTGCGATTAGCGAGAAAGCAGAGGGTCCTGAACATCCGTCGACCGCAGACAGCATGAACAATCTGGCAATTCTGTATATGAAGATGGGATTCCTTGGTGAGGCAGAGATACTCTATAAGCGTTCCCTAGGGATATGGGAAAAGATCTTAGGACCGAATCACGATAAGACTTCTCTAGGTGTCCATAACCTTGCTCACTTATTCTCTGAGCAGGGCCGTTATCGAGAAGCTGAGCCACTTTACAAGCGTGCAATTGCGATTAGCGAGAAAGCAGTGGGCCCTCAGCATCCCTCAACTGCCACCAGCCTCAACAACCTGGCGGAGCTCTATAAAGCCCAGGGCCGCTACGGGGAGGCCGAGCCCCTCTACAAGCGCTCCCTGGCGATCTGGGAGAAGACGCTGGGGCCGGAGCACCCACGCACCGCCACCGGACTCAACAACCTTGCGGAGCTCTATAAAGCCCAGGGCCGCTACGGGGAAGCCGAGCCGCTCTTCAAGCGCTCCCTGGCGATCCTCGAGAAGGCGCTGGGGCCGGAGCACCCCGATACCGCCAACAGCCTCAACAACCTGGCGCAGCTCTATCGAGCCCAGGGCCGCTACGGGGAAGCCGAGCCCCTCTTCAAGCGCTCCCTGGCGATCCTCGAGAAGGCGCTGGGGCCGGAGCACCCAGATACCGCCAACAGCCTCAACAACCTGGCGCAGCTCTATCAAGCCCAGGACCGCTACAGGGAGGCCGAGCTACTGAACAAAAGCTCTCTTGAGATTAGTTTGAAGGTCCTGGGGCCAAATCATCCCACCACTGCAACCATACTCGACAACCTGGCTACAATATATAGCCGTCAAGGCCGCCATGACAAAGCAATAAGCTTATACAATAACTCTTTAGAATCTCGCAAGAAAGTCCTGGGATCCGAGCATCCCGACACAATTACTAGTGTCAATAACTTGGCTGTTGCTTATATCATACAAGGCCGTTATGGCGAAGCCGAGACTCTATTGAAAAAGTCTCTAGCGATAAGTGAGAAATTGGGTACTGTGCACTCTAACGCAGCTGGTATCCTTAACAACTTGGGAAGCCTATTTCATAAGCAGGGCCGATATGAGGAAGCCGAGGTGTTCTTCAAGCGCTCATTGGCGATCCGTGAGAAGCTGCTGGGTCCGTATCACCCCGATATAGCTAATACCCTAAATAATCTTGCAAGTATTTATGTTGATCAAGGCCGAGATAGAGAGGCCGAGTCGTTCTACAAAAGAGCCCTTGCGATCAGTGAGAAAGTATTAGGGCCGGAGCACACCGACGCCGCTATCACCGCAAATAACTTAGCGAGTTTATTGAAGAAGAAAGGCCGCCCCTTAGAGGCTGAGTTACTCTATATGCGTTCCCTTACCCAGATTGAGAAAGCGCTGGGGACGCAGCATCCTTTTGTCGCAACTGTCCTCGACAATCTAGCATGGCTTTATGTAGCGCCAGCTCGCTACGAAATAGTCGAGACTCTTTTCAAAAGATCCCTTGCGATCAGGGAAAAAACTTTCTCATCAAATCACCCTGATATTGCCGGAAGCCTCGAAAATCTAGCCTTTATTTATTTACTTCAAACAAAAGTGTATGCGGCTGAACCTCTACTTCAGAAATTTCATCGTTACCAACTTGGCTGGTTGCTGCGTGAACTGCCGCTGCAACCGCGTAGTCTCCGCATCAAACTGGTAAATCAGCAGCGTGATGCTGCTTCCACCACTTTTACCTTACTCGATCAACATCCCGCCGCAGCTCCCCTGGCCCTGGAAACCCGCCTGAACCGTCAAGGCTTGCTAGCTGAAATCGAGCGGCGGCAGGCATTGCTAAGCGCCAGCAGCCCAGAAACGCTCCGCTTAGCAGAACAAGCAGCCGCCATTGATCAAAATCTATCCTCTATCACTTTGGTACCAGCCCAACGAGAGGCTCTGCGTCAACAACGCCAGCAGCTGGAGGCTCAGCTTTATCGCCTTTTGCCTGCCCTCAAAATTGATCCTGTCAGCAATGCCCAGGTGGCGACGGCACTAAAAGCTGCGGCCCCTCAGGGTTTACTGGTGGAGTTTCAGAAGTACCGGCCTTATGAAAAGGATGTTAAGGGCATACCGAATTTGGGCGCAGAGCGCTATGTCGCCTTGCTGCTCAAGCCAGAGGGCACCATTCGCGCCATTCCCCTCGGTGAAGCGAAGGCGATCGATGAGGCCGTGAACACCGCCCTAGCGGCAACGGTAAAAAATGAACAGCGCCAAACACAGGCTCTGACGGTGCTCAGCCAGCGCATTCTTGGGCCATTGCAGCCCCACCTCAATGGAGTGAAGGTGTTGTTTCTCTCCCCCGATGGTGAACTCAACCGCGTGCCGTTCGCAGCCCTTCCCTCTCCGATGGAACCTGGCCGTTATCTGAGTGAAGCCTTCCAGCTGCGGATCCTCACCACCGGCCGGGATCTGGTGCGGCTGCAGCAGCCGAACCAGGCCGCAGGGAGCCAGCCAGCTGGCTCCAATGTGCTGATGGCGGATCCTGAGTTCGGCCCCATCACCGGGGCGAGCTCAACACCAACGCTCCCCGCATGGCTTCCCCTTCCCTACACCAGTGCAGAGGCTGAGCAGCTCAAGGGCCTCCTGAACGTCCCCGAACCTTTCCTCGGTAGAGAGGCCACCGCCGCACGGGTCCTGCGCACGCGAGGCCCCCGAATCTTGCACATCGCCACTCATGGTTACTTCCAACCCGAGGCGGTCACAACCTCTGTGCCCCGCCTCAGGGCCAGCAGTGCCGCCGACGGCAGCGGATTCGCAACAGCCCTAATCAATCAGCCCAATTCCCAACTGCAGCTGGAGAGCCAAGAACCTCTGCAACGCATCTTCCTGGCCCTGGCTGGCGCCAACATCCCAAACACCAACGCCGCCGATGATGGCCGGCTCACCGCCGCGGAAGCCACCGGCATGGATCTGGCTGGAACCGAACTGGTGACCCTCTCCGCCTGCGACACCGCCCGCGGCGAGATCCGCAGTGGCGAAGGCGTCTACGGCCTGCAGCGCGCCCTCACTGTGGCTGGGGCCCGCTCCACATTGCTGAGCCTCTGGCGGGTGGGTGATCAGCGCACCGCCGTGTTTATGGCAGAGTTCTACAAACGACTGAAGGCAGGCCAACCCCGCGCCGATGCCCTGCGCGACACCCAGGCGTTCTTCCGAAAGCATCCAGATTCCACCTACCGCGATGTTTACGCCTGGGGTGGCTTCCAGCTCACGGGGGATTGGCGGCCGGTAGAGGGGTTGTGAGGGGTTGCTCAAATCAGGAGAAATCAAATGATTGCTTTTTGTTGCTATGCCTTGCCAAGTAATAAAAGTAATGTTACGAGTGAAAGGACATCAAGAATCATCTTGTTTGAACTGTTACTATCTGCCATAAAGATCCGATGTGCAAACTCATTGCACATCTTGCGTTCTCCAGTAGACTCTTGCTATCACATGATTCAATTCTTGCCGCAAATCTCTGATACACCGCAAACTAGGAAGCTTATAGGGTTTCTTGTTGGATTATACAGTTCCGTACACCCCACCGTTGCTGTCGCTGGAAACTATGGTCACGGGGTAATGGGCAGGCAGATATTGATTCCATCCATATCTCGAAAATCAGTACAAATAGAACCAATATACTCTGTTAAAGAAACTAACCAAATAAACTTTTTACCCTCGACGAGCAAGCTTCAACGAAGCCGTAACGATGAACTAGCCTTGGAACAATCTCTACCATCACCATCACAAGTGACTTCTGTGGCTCTTTTGGAGGAGGCTGCAAGAGTCCTGTCTGCTGGAAAGCCAAGAGATGCCTTGGAGCTGATCCAAAAAGCACTTATCCTAGACCCAATGAACTCAAACGCATATTTTACCATGGGAACTGCTTACTTCTTGATAAATCTTCCTACTCAAGCGTTAAATGCCTATGAGCGTGCAACAAGTCTGCGGCCTAACTTCTGGGAGTCACTTAATAATCAGGGGTTGATATACTTTGAACTTGGTCTAACACATAAGGCCGTTGATTGTTGGCGCAGAGTTTTGATGATTAACCCTTCAGCTAGCGAAGCGTCTCTCGCGCTTGCTGCGGCACTCCACAGTCTTGGATACAGTCACAATGCAGAAACTATCTATTTAGCCAATACTTCACTGGCTACTTCTCCTATATACATTAACCAAGATTACCAAAAACAACAGCTCTGGGGCATGCGATTACGGAAGGCTGCTCAGAGGCTCTTCTCTGCTCCAGAAATGAAACTCGCAGTAGCTAAAGCCAGAATGACATCTCCACAACCAATCTTTTCATCTGATATCGAAAGATCTTTGCAAGAAATTTCTGATTTGATTACCAAAGGATCGTTTATAAAGGCAGCTCAGCTGTTGGCACAGATACGTATAAGGATCGTGAATTATCCAGCGCCAAACAATGAAGCACTACTCTCTACCCTAGATCAACTAGAGAAGATGTTAAGACATGGAAGCGAGATGATTGGATATATCGAAGCAAACAAATTCACTGACGCCAAGACAAGGTTGCATTCTATCCAGAAAATATATCATGATAGTTCACGAAACTCGGCAACTAATGGGCAGCCTTCATTATTCGATACCAGAGTTCAAGTACTAAACAGCATTCTTGATATCTTTAACCAGGCACGCCGAACCCCTGGAAGAGATCGACTCTCATTTGGTGGCGCGCGTGAGGCTATAAAAAAAACAACAGTCCTTCTTGAACACGACTTAGGCCGTAACGATCCCTTAACCTTGAATGCCCATGGAGCGACTGCAAAACTAGCTGTATTAATGGGTTTTTATGGAGAAGCCGAGGATTTACTTGAAAGCAGTCTAAACAAGCTTGATATTCACAAAGTGGATAATAATAACAAGCCGATCCTAATTTCACTCTTGTCAAGGCTTGCTGAACTAAGGATCGTTCAAGGACGTTCTGCCGAAGCCGAGGTTTTACTGGGCCGAGCACTTACATTTTGTGAAACCTATTATGGCAAAGACAGTCTTGAGTCCATAGATATTTATCTAAATCTTGCTGATGTCTATATTGTGAGTCGAAATCTTGCAAGCATTCCCCCACTGCTCAAGAAAGTCGCTGCAATTCTAGAGAGATCTCAGCTTTCTGGCGGAGAAGAGAGTGCACAGGGTCTTCTTGTAATTTCAGACATGTATCTTTTGCAAGGGAGACTTCGTGATGCTGAAGCCAGCCTTAGGGAAGTATTGCGGATCACAAAAACAACTGTAAGTGATCAGCATCCTTCATACCACCAGGTATTGGCCAGATTGGGATATGTAAATCTAATGCTTGGCCATGCTGAAGAAGCGGAGTTTCTTTTTGGTGAATCGTACCGACTATTTAGCCAGACTCATGGTCCTGAGGCTTCGACTAGTTTTGCCGCATTGCAAGGATTGGTAATGTCATCTATTCAGCTAAAGAAGTTTGCTGCAGCGCGATCATATTTCGCCATTCTGAATAGCAGTCAGGCCAAGTATCTGCGTCGTGAGCTGGTAATTCAGCCTCGTGAACTCCGGTCTGTATTGCTGGCTAAGCAACTCGATATTGCATCACTTGCTTTTACTTTGTTTGATCAAGATGAGATGGCTACCAACTTGGCCCTTGAAACCCGCTTCAATCGTCAGGGTCTGCTTGCTGAGATCGAGCGGCAGCAAGCGTTACTCAAGACTAGTAGTTCAGAAACGCTTCGCCTGGCAGAACAAATTGCGCAGATTGACCGGCTCCTTGCCTCTGTAAGCCTCCAACTGTCACGACGTGAGCCCCTGCGTATACAGCGTCAGCAGCTGGAGGCCCAGCTTTACCGCCTTTTGCCTGAACTAAAAATTGATCCCGTCAGCAATGCCCAGGTGGCGTCGGCTCTGAAAGCTGCGGCCCCTCAGGGTTTGCTGGTGGAGTTTCAGAAGTACCGCCCCTATGTAAAGGATGCTAAGGCCATACCAAATTGGGGCATAGCGCGGTATGTCGCCCTGCTGCTCAAGCCAAACGGCACCATCACCGCCATTCCCCTCGGTGAAGCGAAGGCGATCGATGAAGCCGTAAACACCGCCCTAGCGGCAACGGTAAAAAATGAACAGCGCCAAACACAGGCTCTGACGGTGCTCAGCCAGCGCATTCTTGGGCCATTGCAGCCCCACCTCAATGGAGTGAAGGTGTTGTTTCTCTCCCCCGATGGTGAACTCAACCGCGTGCCGTTCGCAGCCCTTCCCTCTCCGATGGAACCTGGCCGTTATCTGAGTGAAGCCTTCCAGCTGCGGATCCTCACCACCGGCCGGGATCTGGTGCGGCTGCAGCAGCCGAACCAGGCCGCAGGGAGCCAGCCAGCTGGCTCCAATGTGCTGATGGCGGATCCTGAGTTCGGCCCCATCACCGGGGCGAGCTCAACACCAACGCTCCCCGCATGGCTTCCCCTTCCCTACACCAGTGCAGAGGCTGAGCAGCTCAAGGGCCTCCTGAACGTCCCCGAACCTTTCCTCGGTAGAGAGGCCACCGCCGCACGGGTCCTGCGCACGCGAGGCCCCCGAATCTTGCACATCGCCACTCATGGTTACTTCCAACCCGAGGCGGTCACAACCTCTGTGCCCCGCCTCAGGGCCAGCAGTGCCGCCGACGGCAGCGGATTCGCAACAGCCCTAATCAATCAGCCCAATTCCCAACTGCAGCTGGAGAGCCAAGAACCTCTGCAACGCATCTTCCTGGCCCTGGCTGGCGCCAACATCCCAAACACCAACGCCGCCGATGATGGCCGGCTCACCGCCGCGGAAGCCACCGGCATGGATCTGGCTGGAACCGAACTGGTGACCCTCTCCGCCTGCGACACCGCCCGCGGCGAGATCCGCAGTGGCGAAGGCGTCTACGGCCTGCAGCGCGCCCTCACTGTGGCTGGGGCCCGCTCCACATTGCTCAGCCTCTGGCGGGTGGGTGATCAGCGTACCGCTGTGTTTATGGAGGAGTTCTACAAACGCCTCAAGGCCGGCCAACCCCGCGCCGATGCCCTGCGCGACACCCAGGCCTTCTTCCGAAAGCATCCAGATTCCACCTACCGCGATGTTTACGCCTGGGGTGGCTTCCAGCTCACGGGCGATTGGCGGCCGGTAGAGGGGTTGTGAGGGGCAAGAGAAACGTGGACTGGGCACCTGGCTTCCAATTGCCATCGGTATGAATATTGCCCAGATCTCCAGCACGGACTGGCCAAGGATTTCTAGCATCGATCTACTATTGGACTTGCAAGACCGTCATAAAGAAGCCGATGGTTTGATCAATGCCACCGTGGTCAGCCCCCATGGAAGCGAAATGTTTCTGGTTTACCAGCCTGCTGAACTTGCCCGCCTGTATAACGAATGGCTGAGAAACTACACTGTACTCCACGACACCAACCTCCAAAGGAGTCGTTCAACTGGCGTCACCACTGATGCTGAAGGCGAAAAAGCTCGCCTTTTGCTGGACAGGCTCCAGGAATGGTTGAACCAACCGGAATGGAAGCCCCTCCATACCCTCTTGCAAGCGCTGCCCGAATTGCCTTTGCGGCTGCGGATTACACCAGCTGAATCTCAACTGGCGCGATGGCCATGGGAGGGTCTTCCCCTCCATCGTCCGATCTGGAGGCTGGCCTCAAGCCGCCCTACGATCACGCCGTCCCAGAAGCGGCCCGTGCGCAAGCCTCGTCTGCTGGTTCTCCTCGGGCAGACTGCAGGAAGGGAAGACACAGGGCAGAAGCCTCTTGATTTCAAGCAGGAACTGTGCGGTTTGCAGCGGCTGAACCGTCAAGGAGGGCTGGCGATCAAAATTCTTGCGGCCAACGTCAACTCCAGAGCGGAGTTGCTTGGTCAGTTGAGTGATCCTTTGGGCTGGGATGGTCTGCTTTTCATGGGGCATTCCAAGGCAGATACCCGCTCGGGTGGGTTGTGCTTGGCGGATGGATCTTGGCTGTCTGGAGCTGACCTGGCCGAGTCGCTCCGCCAAAGCGCGGGCGGCTGCCCGGCATTTGTGATGCTCAACAGTTGCTCCGGCCTGGAACTGGCGGAGGCCTGCATCACGGCTGGCGTGGAGTGGGCGATCGCCTTTCGCGAGCGCGTGCCCGACAAGGCGGCCTCCTTTGCCCTGCGTAGCCTGCTGGGGGAGCTGCAGGCCCATGGTGATCTGGCCATGGCGGTGACACAGACCAGACAGGCTTTCAAGGCTGCTCCAAAGAGCAACTTCGATCAGCACCAGTTAGCCGGTTGCCACCTGCTTCTCAGCGCCGTTTGCGCCGACACCGCCGCACCCCTCTGTCTGCCACTCACCCGCAAGCGGCAGTTTTTTAGTCGGTTAAGCCGTGCCACTGGCTCGCAAGCCCTTATCGCTGCAGCAACCGTTTTTCTCGGTTTGGGGATGGATCTCATTCCAGCCAATCCCCTCAGCACCTGGCTGCTGGATGGGCGTCTGGAGGCACAACGCCTTTGGCGGCAGGGCACAGGCAACCTCGGCCCCAAAGGCAGGGCGCTCCCCCTGTTGCTGCTGAGAAACAACCAGTTGAAGGCTGATTTTGGGGTGCAGCCGTTGAACGATCGTCTCTCCAGCCAAGCGTTGACCGAGGTGCTGCGGCGTGCCCCCAACCCAGCCGTGCCGGTTGTAGCGCTGGATGTCATCCTTGATGACCCCAAACCCGATCCCATCGCCCTCGCCCAAACCATCTCGCGGCAGCAGCCACGCAAGGTGTTCGCTGGCTTTCCTCCCGGGTCCAGTGCTGTTGATGGTGCAGGGACGGCCCTGCCCATCAAGTTGCTCCAAAACAGCGGCCTGACTGCCTACGCGATCGATGTGGGCACCAGCGGTGAGCGCGGCAGCGACAACCTGCAGCCCGTGCCCCTGCAGCTCACCCAATCGCAGGTGGGATCCCATACCTTTGCCGCCGCTGTGGCCCGCTCCCTGGCTCCGCGCCTTGCCAGTCCTGCTCTGCCGCCGCACGCGGTCATCGATTGGTCGATCCAGTGGCGGGCTTTGCTCACCTTTCAACGAGCGGATGGGTTGAGCAGCTTGCGGGCCCCCGTGCTGCTGGTGGGATCGGATGGAAGCCAAACACGAGAACCACGCGATCGCGACCTGTTTCAAACCCCTCGCGCCCTTGCTGGCGCGCTTGCTGGGGCTCGTGAACGTGAATCCGGTGAGTGGGGGACTCTTCAGGTCAAATTGCCCGGAGTCGTGCTTCAGGCGGTCTTGGCCCAGAGCATGGCACTCGGCCACTGGCTCACTCCTTGGGCCACGGGGCCCACCTCTGCTCTGGCGGCAGGCCTGGGGGTGCTGGGGGCCGCCGCTATCCCTTCCCGTCGCCGGCGCGCACTGGGTTGGGTGGTGGTGGGTGCCATCGCCGTGCCCTTGTCCCTGCAGGCTGCCGTCACAACGAAGACACTGGTGCCGTTGACTTTGCCCCTGTTGGCCTGCGGTGCTACCGCACTCGCTGGTATCGGGCGCTTACCGGTCAGGGGAAAGCGTCGGGGGACAACAGAAGGGGCTTGGGCAACTTCAGGGGCGGCTGATCGCCGAGGCTGATCGCCAGCTCCACCGGCTGCGCCGTTGGCGGGAGGGGCAGATCCAAGGAGGTGGTGGTCTGGCTGGTCACGCTGAATGTTTGATCGGCCGTGCTGGCCACCAGACGCAAGCCATCGGGAAGCAGGGAACCCGGAAGATCGCTCAGGAGGCGAAACCGCAAATAGCAGCTGGACGCCCTGCCCATCGCCATCACCTCCAAACGCAAGGTCTCCTCGTAGCGCCCCACCGTCCGACCCAGGCGCAAACCCTGTCTCTCCATCGCCACAGGCAGCACAACCATCGCCACAAGAGGCGCAGCCACCCCCTCCTTCGCTACAGGTGGCGCACTCTCACCCGAGCGGAATGCCCCCGCGGTGACGGGTTGCAGCTCAGCTCCCACGGCGGAAAGTGTGTCGTCGATGCGGCCTCGCAGCCAATCGAGCACGGCCACCACGCCTGAGCTGAGGGAGGCCTTGAGCCGATCCGCCAGTGGTGGCGGCAGCGCACGGCGAGGAATTGCATTCAACTCCATAAGCTCTACCGCCGTGAGCAAACGATCCAAGCCGCCCTGAAAGCGGTCCAGCGGCAGGGTGATCGTCCCCCCTTCCGTTGCGCCATTAGCGGCTGCCCCTGCTACGAATTCGGAGGCGGTCAACACCCCTGGAAATGAGACCACCAGATCATCGAGATCCACTGCTGCCGCCAAGAGCAGCTGGGGGGCTGTGGCCTCTTTCAGCCAGGGGCCTGGATCCACCGATACCTCGGAATGGAACAGACCCGTGCAGACTAGTTGGATTGCAAAGTCGTTCAACATCAGCAGACGGTCAGGGTCTTTCGCCACCTCTGAAGGCCCGAAAGGCAGGGCCTGGAGTTGGCGCTCTGCCAGCGCTTGCCGGAGGGCGGCGATGGCCAACTCCCGCGCTGCCCCTGGCGGGTGATCCTCGGGCAACAGCACCGCGCCTTCAGGAATCGGCAGGAGTGGATCGTTGATGGGTTCGGACATCGAATCAGTGCTGGGTGTTGAAGGTGAAGAGCTCATGGGTGGGAGAAGCGATTCTTGATCCAAAGCTCAACCATGCTCGGCTTGTGTTGGTCATGGCGTACATCTGCTGATCCAAGGGGTTCCACCAGCCGGCTCAGCAGGGCCTGCTCCGCCTTCTCCGTGGCTCCAAGATCATTACCTATTGCATCGGTACAGTGGCCATTTCGCTTGAGTTCCTTGAGGGCCTGTTTGGCCACCGTGCGCAGACGGAGATTTAATGGCCCTGTGACTTTCTTGCTCGCCGTGCCTGCACTGCAATGGCACTGGCTAGCAATCTGCCGATTGTTCATGCCTTGGGCATAGGCCAGCCAGATGCACCGCCGCTGTTCGTCCATGGCCTCAATGTTCGGCAGCAGCGATGGCATGTGCTCGTCTAGGGCACGCTTCAAGGCTGAGTCGATCAACTCCAGTTGCTCTTGATCCTCCTCAAGACTGTCGGCAAGAATGTTATTCAGTGCAGCCGGCTCGGCTTCTTGAGGAGATGCTTCAGCTAACGAGGGATTATGCTGGGGATCGCGAGTTTGCTGCCAAGAAGCCTGACGGTCTCGCAAGGCCTGCGCCATGGCCAACAGTTGCTCTTCCGTTTGCTGAGGTTCTTGGTCAGGGGCCACGGCCTTGAAAAAGCCATTGGATGGCCGCCAGCCGCGCCGCTTTCTCTCATCATTGCTTTTGTAGATCTCTTGATAATTTGCAAGCAAGGCAAGCACGCGCTGTTCTTTTAGGGGGAGTGATCCGTAATGCAACCATGCTTCTACCATATTGTTGGGCCCGGCATCATGAGCCAGGATGGACCAATCGCTTTTCAGGAGAAGGCCAACGGATCGGAAATAGATGGCCAAACACTTATTCGATTCGGATCTCTTTTGTGTCCATGTGTTTAGACCAGCGCCCTTCTGAGGATCGAAGCTGCGCACAACCCCCATCAAAAACGACTCATATCTCACATCTCTCGGTGAGGGCTCCACTTCTTCTGCCTTCCAAAAAACTTCAGAGCGGCCATCGTCATTCAGCAGACAAGGAACCATCTCCATAGGCTCCAAGTGATAATCACTAGTCACGTATTTTGCAAAGATGGCCTTGAGCCAACTCAGGGCCGAGTGGCTGCATCGGCATCGCAAGCAGAGGAAAGCGCCTGGATCATTCTGAGTCGCGCAAGTGGCATGGAGACGCCGATCAAACTCAGCTGAGGCTTCTACATCGGCCACTTGATGCGCTTCTGCTGCATCCCTGGCCTCCATCGGGGAGATCGAGGCAATCAAGGCCTCAGAAAAAAGGTGAACACCACCTGTTTGCCTCTCGGTGGAAACATCTTCTCCTGTAGGGCCTATGGGAATCGTTGAGCGCAGAGTTCTGAGTGTGACGTAGTCGCCGGCCATTCCCGTCTCAAGGGCGCATGAAAGCTTATCCCAGGCCCAAGCACCCACCCAAACTGTTTCCTGTGTTGGTGATCGACTGCCACCCCTCTCTTTGGCTTCTAAACCCTCACAAGCCGCTTCCCCACTGGCAATGGCCCCTAACCCCTTGGCCCGCCCCAGCCATGAGCGACCCCAAGAGCCGGCTTTACACCCGGGTGGAGGTGTTCACCCGAGCGACGACCGATGCCTTGAACCGGGCCATCGGCGAGGTGCTCGATGCCCGCAGCCCCTGGCAGCTGCTGTATCGGCTCAGCCGGATTGTGTTTCTGGGGCTGGTGCTCTATCTGGGCTGGATTTTGGTGGTGGTGCAGCCGGATCTGGCGCGGCGATTGATGCTGCCCCAGACCCCCAACTTCCAGCAGCGCTTTGCGGTGCACCGGGAGCAGGTGCAGGGGGTGTTGCGGGCGGCGGTGGCAGCCCAGAGCTTTGGACTCCACAGCCTGCTGGTGGCCCAGTGGGATGGCGGGAGCAGCCTCAAGGTGTTGGCCGTACAGGGGCGCACGTTGCAGCTGCCGCTCCAGCCCGGGGAGGACGCGCTGGTGGGGGTGGCGATGGCCAAGGTGATGGGCCATGTCGCCCTGGGGCTGTGTGAGAGCGAACAGCCGGGGGCGCTCTCCATCGATGAGGCGCAGCTGCCGCCGGGGAGCACGTTGATGGTGTGTCCGATCGGCTGTGCGGTTTCGAGCGCCGGGCAGGGGGTGTTGGTGGGGATCTTTGCTCCGGCGACGGCTACGGCGCCGGCTCCCGCGGCGGCAGCGGCGGCGGCGGCTCCAGGAGCGCAAACTCCTCCGCCGTCCTTGCCGCCGGCGCGGGGGGCCAGCGCGGCCTTGGTGGAGGGGCCGCCGCCGCGGCTGGTTGCTCTCCACCAGGCGGGGGTGGGGCAGGAGGAGCGGCGGCTGCGGCGGAAACGGGAGCAGCTCATGGTGCTGGCCCGACGGCTGGCTGGGGTGTTGCAGTGATCACCAGGCCGGCAGCCAGGGGCGGCGGGTGGCTCAGTTTTCGGTGTCGCCTGACGGCAGGGGCTTCCGGTGCGGTTCAGCCCCTACCCACATCTCCCGGATCGGGCCTGCCCCTGCCCCAGCGGCCCCCGCCCCTGCCCACCAGCCCCATCGCCGGGCCACCGCCCGGGCTGTTGCCGCTGGGGGGTGGGGGTTGGCGGTTGGGGTCCATGAAGTAGGTGGCAGCGGACTGGCCCGCCAGGGCAATGGCCGGCAACGCCATCGCCCAGCGGCTCTCGCACAGCGCCACCTCCTTGGCGCGTACCTCGCACACGGCCACATAGGCCATCAGGCAAAAAATCTCCGCCCCCACCAGGGTGAGGATCGGCCAGGTGTTGCTGCTGTTGGGTTGGCGGGTCATGGCGGTGGGGGAGCTGGCCGCTGAGGGGCCTGGGGTTCCACCAGCTCTTGCCAGCGGGTGGATTAGCTCCTTCCTTGGCGCTGACCCTGGCGCCGCTGTCCAATGCTCAGCCAGGTGACAACCGACGCAAGAAGTCCTGGGGTCTTTCTCGCTGTCGGCCGACACCAAACAGTGGCGCCAGGGGCAACAGGGGGCCGCCGCAGGTCAGGGCCAAAGCTGATCGGGCAGGGCTGGGCATGGCCAACCGCCTGGGAGCGGCGCGGCACTTGGGGGGGCATCACGGGCCCAGAACTGGAAATCACCCGGAAGATTCCGCTGGGCCGCTGACGCCACTGGCCCATGGATCGCTCCTTGGCCCTGGGGAGAATCGGCGCCAGATCAGACATCCCGAGCGGATCATCCACACCTGTGACCCGGACGGCGAGCAGTTGTGCATCACCCCCCGCGCAGCTGTGGATTGTTGCTGGCCCTGGCCTCTCCGTAGCACCGGGTGATTGAGCGTCTTCCCCCCCATGGCTCCCCTTGATGGCCCCCTCCAGCCCCTGCGCGTTGGCGTTGATCCCCTCCATGCCCATCTCCTGCCGCCAGCCACCAGCCGCCTGGTGGTGGAGCCACACCTGGCCTTCTGGCGCGCCGCCGACGCCGTGCGGCAGCTCAAGACCGGCCGCCTGGATGCCGTGTTGCTCCCCCTGGCCGGGATGGTGGCCCCCAGCGAGCCGCCGGAGCCGCCAGCCCTCTCGGCCGCAGCCGCCTTGAACCCCTCCCTGGGTGATCCCGAGGTGGTGGCCATTGCCCTGGCCACCGCCGCCTTGCCCTTCCTGGTGGCGGCCCATCACCTGGTGGGTTCTGGTGCTCCTGCGAGGGCCCCCTCCAGCGCCAACCCGCGCCCGCCAGCCCCGCCCTGCCCGGAGGTGTTGCTGCCGCCGGCCTGCCACCAGCCGCTGATCCCCCGCACCGTCTTCCCCCAGGACCTGCTGTATTCCTTCGGGGCGTTCATGACCATCTGCCGGATCCAGCGCAATGACGCGGAGGCCCGGGTCAAGGCCATGGCCGCGCGTCATTGGCAGGCCGAGGGTGTGGCGGCTCCCACGCCGCGAAGTCCAGCGGGCTCCAAAGGGGGTGCCGGGAGCGAGGAGTCAGCAGAAGCCGCCAACGTCAACCTTGAAGAACTGGCGGCTGATCGCATCGAGCGGCTGATCGAGGCCCGCTTCAAGGGCCACGACCTGGCCTTGCTGGTGGAGGCGATCCTGCAGGCGGAGGGCTACACCACCTACCGCAGCCCAGAAGGGGCGGATGGCGGTGCCGACATCCTGGCCGGCGGAGGTGAGCTGGGCTTCGGCAAGCAGCAGATCTGCGTGGAGGTGAAGTCAGGATCGGTGCCGATCGATCGGCCCACGGTGGACAAGCTGATCGGCGCCGGCCAGAAATTTGGAGCCGAGACCTGCTTATTCGTGAGCTTGGGTGGCTTCAGGCCCAATGTTCAGAAAGAGCTGGCATCCCAGTTCTTCCGGGTGCGGCTTTGGAGCCGCAAGGAGCTGCTGGTGAAGCTCTTTGCCCACTACGACCAGTTGCCAGAGGAGTTGCGGATTGCCCTGCCTTTGAAGCGGGTTTGGATGGTGGCTCAGCAGGAGGATTGACGGGGATGACCTGGCGGGGTGCATGGGCAAGGCCAGGACAAACCATCGTTGACCTGGCGAGAACGCAGTTCAATATCGAAGCCGGACCTTGGCATGTGAAGTAAATATTATCACTTCAATGTGGCTGCCATAAATTCACAACTATGCAATGAGTGCATAAGCAAAGTGTAATGGTCTCACCTCAAGCGGCCACCCTCCACCCGGCAATGCCAGGAGGCAGACTGCCGCAAGAACGCTGCTGAGCCGCATGCGCAGACAACCTCCGTGCGGGCTCCACCAGGGCCCTCCCAGGGCAGCCCAGACTCTCCACGGCATGCCCGCTCGCCGCTCCAGCCCCAAGACCCCGAAGCGGGAGGATGACGCCGTGGATCTGGTGGCGTTGGGCTTTCGGGTGGCCAACAGCGGCCCGCACACCAGCAAGACCCTGATGCTCACGGAGCTGGAGGCCCTGCTGGCAGCGGTTCCAGCAGATGCCCCCGCGAAGGCCTACCGCGCCGCGATCGTGGAGGAGAACGTGCTGGGCAAGCGCACCCTCTCCACCCGCAAGGAAACGGCATCCCGGCTCACCGCCCTGCACGGCCTCGATCCCAGCAAGCCTCTGTTCCGGGTGCTGCGCCGTCTCTGGGCTGTGGATCCGGCGGCTCACCCCCAGCTGGCCCTGCTCAATGGCCTGGCCCGCGATCCGCTGCTGATGGCCACCACCGAGCAGGTCATGGGGATGGCCCAAGGGGAGCTGCTGCAGCGCTCCGAAATGGTGGCGGCGGTCCAGGGATTCACCCACGACCGGCTCAGCCCCAAGGTGCTGGATGCGGTGGCCCGCAAAACTGCCAGCAGCTGGACCCAGAGCGGTCACCTCAAGGGCAAGGTCAAGAAACGGCGGCAGCCGCTCAATCCCCATCCGGTTGCCCTGGCCCTGGCGGTCTGGCTGGGCTACGCCAGCGGCAAGCGCGGCAAGGCCCTGCTCAGCACCCCCTGGGCGACTGCGCTCGGCAGTTCCAGTTCGGGCCTGCTGGAGCTGGCGGAGCAGGCCAAGCGACTGGGCCTGCTCAAACTCTCCCACGGCGCTGGGGTGGTCTCGATCGACCCCAGTGGCCTGGATCCTTACCAGCGGGGTGAGCAGCCATGAGCCGGATCGACGAGCTCGCCAAGCGCTACGCCGATCACATCGCTGTGCCCTGGCAGCAGGGGCTTCCAGCGGCCAACCGTGTGGTGATGCTCGTCTACGAGAAGGAGCTGGAGCGGCACCTGCGGGCCAAGCTGCTGGAGTTCGAGCAGGCCACCAAGACGGCAGGTCATGGCTGGCAGTTGGTTGATCTCACCACGGCCTTCGCCGACTGGATGGGTGGCATGAAGTATCGGGAGGAGTACTTCGAGCGGCCAGACGACATCCGCCTCAAGCTGGATTCCAGCTTCCTGCGGCATGTGGCAGATCTGATCAAGGCCCAGCTCAGCCAGGCCACTGACACCGATGTGGTGGCGCTGCTGGGGGCCGGGAGCCTCTTCGGGTTCCTGCGGCTCTCCGATGTGATCAAAGAGGTGGAGCGCGAGATCCAGGGCCGTCTGGTCGTGTTCTTCCCTGGCCAGAAGGACGGCAACAACTACCGGCTGCTCGATGCCCGAGATGGCTGGAACTACATGGCGGTGGGCATCACCCGCCATCCCACAGGAGCGGTGGCATGAGCCAACAGATCTTTCAAACCCTGCAGCGCGACCCGCGCGTCAGCCCACTGGCCAACAACGGCCAGGCGCGGATCACCACGCTCGACGACGACAAAACCCGTCGCGTGCTGGAGGCTGAGCTCAGCACCTTCGTGTGCGACGGCCAGTACGGCCAGGCGATGGAGCGGATTCTGCAGAGCTACCTGGCTCAGCAGGGTCAGGCCCGACAGAACGCCGCATGGGTGGCGGGATTCTTCGGGAGCGGCAAGTCGCACCTGCAGAAGATGCTCGGCCACCTCTGGGCCAACACCGAGGTGAGCCCGGGCAAGCGTGCCCGCGATCTGGTGCTGGAGCTGCCCGATGGGGTGAAGGCCCAGTTCCGCGAGCTCGACACCCTTGCCGCCAGAAGTGGGAAACCGCTGATGGCCGCCAGCGGCGCCATGCCCTCGGGGGCCAAGGACGCCGTGCGCAAGACCGTGCTGGCCATCCTGCTCAAGTCGGTGGGGATGCCCGAGAAGGTGCCCCAGGCACGTTTCTGCTTCTGGCTGCGGGAGAAGGGCTTCCTCGACGCGGTGCGTTCCGCAGTGGAGGCAGAAGGCAGCCGCTGGCTGGAAGAGCTTGACGAGCTCTACGTGAGCCCGGTGATCGCCGAAGCCGTGCTGAGGCAAGACCGCGACTTCGCCGCCGGCAACCGCGAGGCGCGCGACGTGATCCGCCAGCAGTTCCCCAACAGCGACAGCGACATCACCACCGCGGAGTTCGTGCAGCTGGCCCGCAAGGCCCTAGCGCCCGATAGCGGCGAGCTGCCCCACACGATGCTTGTGCTTGATGAGGTGCAGCAGTACATCGGCGACTCCAACGACCGGGCCACCGACTTCGTGGAGCTGGCCGAAGCGCTGCAGACCGAGCTCGACAGCCGGGTGATGTTGGTGGCGTCAGGCCAGTCGGCGCTGTCGTCGGAAACGCCGCAGCTGCAGAAGCTCAAAGACCGCTTCCGCGTGACCGTGCAGCTGTCGGACACCGACGTGGAAACGGTGATCCGCAAGGTGATCCTGCAGAAGCGTGCTGACGCCCAGGCCGATGTGCAGCAGGTGCTGGAGGCCAATGCAGGCGAGGTGTCCAAGCAGCTGGAAGGCAGCCTGATCAAGGAGCGCACGGAAGACCGCCAGGTGGCGGTGGCCGACTACCCGCTGCTGCCCACGCGCCGGCGCTTCTGGGAGGAGTGCTTCCGCAGCGTGGATGTGGCCGGCACCAACAGCCAACTGCGCTCGCAGCTGCGGATCATCTTTGACGCGGTCAAAGAGATCGCCGAGGAAGAGCTGGGCCGGGTGATCACCGGCGATGTGTTGTTCCAGGCGATGGGGCCCGACCTGGTGAACTCGGGCGTGCTGCTCAACGAACTCAACAACCGCATCGCCGGGCTCGATGACGGCAGCGAAGAGGGCAAGCTCAAGCAGAGCCTCTGCGGGCTGGCCTTCCTGATCAGCCGGCTGCCGCGTGAGCAGGGCGCCGATAAGGGCATTCGCGCCACCTCCCGCACCCTGGCCGACCTGATGGTGCCAGACCTGCGCAAGGACAGCGGCCCCCTGCGAAACCAAATCGCCGGCTTGCTGGAGGCGATGGCAGAAGACGGCACCTTGATGAAGGTGGGCGATCAGCCGGGGCTAGAGGAATACCGCCTGCAGACCACAGAAGGCGCCCAGTGGCAGCGGTTGTTTGAGGAGAAGCGCCAGGCGGTCCGCAACGACACCGCCGAAATCACCAACGAGCGTGAGAAGCGCCTCGGCCTGGAGCTCCAGAAGGAACTCAAGGCGGTTCGCTTGCTGCAGGGGCAAGCCAAGATCCAGCGGTCGATCGTGCACTGGCCTAACCCCGAGCCGCCGGCACCCTCGAACGAGCATGTGGTGGTGTGGATCCGTGATGGCTGGGGCTGCAGCGATAAGGAGGTGCGCGATGCCGCCCGCGAGGCCGGCGCCGACGATCCGGTGCTGCATGTGTTCCTGCCGCGCCGCAATGCGGAAGAGCTGCAAAGCCGGATCATTGATGCCACGGCTGCTCGCCGGGTGCTTGATCACTACGGCACCCCCTCCACGCCAGAAGGCAAGGAAGCAAGGCAGGCGATGCAAAGCCGCCAAAGCCGCGCAGAAGACGACTGCAACGAGCTGATTGCCGATGTGATCGCCAATGCCCTGGTGCTCAAGGGCGGCGGCATCGAGGAGTACGGCATCAAGCTCAGCGAGAAGCTGCAGTCCGCGGCTTCTGAAGCAGCACTCGCCCGGCTGTTCCCCGAGTTCCACAAGGCCGATCACGGCAGCTGGGGCACCGCCGTGAAGCGCGCCAAAGATGGCAGCGATTCACCGCTTTCAGCCGTGGGCCATCAGGGCTCAAACGACAGCCATCCGGTGGCCCGCATCGTCATCAGTGCCATCGGCGGCGGCAAGGAGGGCAGTGCGATTCGCGCCGACCTACGCGTAGCGCCCTATGGCTGGCCGCAGGATGCGATGGATGCCTTGCTGCTGGCCCTGCATCGCGATGGCACCCTCAGCGCCAAGGACAGTCAGAACAACCCGATTGCGGTTGGTCAGCTCGATCAGCAGAGCCTGGGCAAAGCGCGGTTTTACCTGCAGGAGGTGCGCCTCACCACCAAGGAAAAGCTGGCCGTACGAGGCGTCTATGGCATCGCCGACGTCAACGCCCAGTCCGGCCAGGAGGAGGCCAAGGCCGTCGAGTTCCTCGATGCGATCGAGAACAAGGTGCTGCAATCCGGTGGCGAGGCCCCGCTGTCCCCGCCAGTGAGCTCCACCTTGCTGCAGGAACTGCGCCAGAAGAGCGGGCCCGAGCAGCTCAAAGCGATCCTTGAGGCCAAGGACCAGCTGCAAGAGCTGTGGGATCAGGCCTGCAGCCTGGGTGCCCTCAAGGAGAAACGTCAGCCTGGATGGGAACGTCTGCAGGCTCTGCTGCACCAGGCCCAGGGATTGCCAGTGCACAAGGAGCTGGAGCCCCAGGTGGAGGCGATCCGGAGCCAGCGCTCCCTGCTCGATCCCACCACCGACTTTGTGACCCCGTTGCTCCAGCAACTGGAGCAGGCGCTCACGGCAGAGCTGGAGCAGGCCGAGCAGCAGGTGAGCCAGGTGGTGGCGGCCGAGCTGCAGCAGCTGCAGGCCAGTGCGGAGTGGCAGGGGCTGCCGGAGTCCGAGCGCAGCCGCATCAGCCAGAGCCTGCAGCTGCCCGTCTCCGTTCCACCGGCGGCGCCCGTCGAACGCAGCCAGCTTTTGGAGGCACTCCAGCAACGCTCCATCACCAGCCGAAAAGAACAGGCCGAGAGCATCCCCACCCGCTTTGCCAAGGCCCGCACCGCTGCCGCCAAGGCTCTAGAGCCATCCACCCAGGCCGTGAAGCTCAGCAGCGGGGTGCTCAAAGATCCAGCAGCACTGGATGCCTGGTGGGCAGCGGAGCGCCAGAAGCTGCTGGCAGCACTTGAAAACGGTCCAATCCAGATCAACTGATCCCGATGCCCGTCCTCCCCTCCGATCTGCGCGAGACCCTCAAAACCACCGTGGTGAAGGCCCGCGAGTTGGCCGAGCGTGGCGCCCGCGAGGCCTTGGCGGCGCTGGATGTGGGCGGCAACAGCCACATCCCTTCAATGACGGCGGAGCAGGAGCGGCTCAGGCGCCGCCTCCGGGCCCATGGCCGCCAGTTGGGTGATCAGGCAGGCGCCAGCAAGGGCAGCCAGGGCATCGAGCGGTTGGTGCGAGAGATGGCCTATGAGCACTGGCATCGCATGTTGTTTGCCCGCTTCCTGGCGGAAAACCAGCTGTTGATCGAACCCAGCTCAGGCGTGGCGGTATCGCTGGCTGAAGTTGAAGAACTGGCGGCGGAAGAGGGCACCGATCTGTGGGAGCTGGCGGCGAGCTATGCGCAGGGGATGTTGCCCGAGATCTTCCGCACGGACGATCCTGTCTTGGCGTTGAGGTTGCCCCTGGAGATCCGCCATCAACTGCATGCTCTGGTGGCAGGGTTGGACGCCGAGGTGTTCACCGCCAGCGACAGCCTGGGCTGGACCTATCAGTTCTGGCAGAAGAAGCGCAAAAAGGAGGTGAACGACTCCGGCGTGAAGATCGGCGCCGACGAACTCTCCCCGGTCACGCAGCTGTTCACCGAGGACTACATGGTGGACTTTCTGCTCGACAACACCCTCGGCGCCTGGCACGCCGGCAAGATGCTTGCCGCGAATCCTGAGCTAGCTAGCACTGTCCAAACCGAAGACGACTTGCGCCAGGCCGTGGCCCTGCCCGGCTGCCCCTGGAGTTACCTGCGGTTCGTCAAGTCAGACGATGGCCTGTGGGAACCGGCGGCTGGAACCTTTGAAGGCTGGCCCAGCACTGCGGCTGAGCTGAAGTGCCTTGATCCCTGCATGGGCAGCGGACACTTCGTGGTGGCCATGTTCGAGCGGCTGGTGGCTTTGCGCCTGGCCGAGGGCGAGCAACTGGAAGCGGCAGCTGTGGCGTCTGTGATTGAGGGCAATCTCTTCGGGTTGGAGATCGACCCGCGCTGTACGCAGATCGCTGCCTTCAACCTCGCGCTTGCTGCATGGCGTCGCGTGGGTCATTGCAAGTTGCCAGCGATGAACCTCGCCTGCTCTGGCCTGGCACCGAACGCGCGAGAAACCGACTGGCTGGCCATGGCTGGTGACAACGAGCGGCTCAGGAATGGGATGGAGCGGCTTTACAGGCTGTTCCAAAAAGCTTCGGTACTGGGCAGCCTGATCAACCCACGCGCTACCGAAGGCGATTTGCTGGTGGCCGCGTTCCATGAACTTCAGCCGATACTGGAACAAGCGCTGGCGCAAGAGAGCCGAGATGACAGTGCACATGAAATGGCTGTCACCGCGCGGGGGCTTGCCAAGGCGGCGGAAGTTCTTGCTGGCCGGTTCACACTTGTTGCGACCAACGTGCCTTACTTAAAACGAGGAAAGCAAACGGAGGCACTCTGCGATTACTGCGAGAAAAATCATAAGCCCGCCAAAATGGATCTCGCTGCAGTATTTTTGGAGCGATGTTTTGCGTTAAGCAGAAAAGGTGGAGCGGTAGCAGTGGTGACCCCACAGGGCTGGCTGTTCCAAACAGCTTATTTGGATTTCCGAAAGTCAGTGCTTAAGAAGACAACTTGGGACCTGCTCGCGAGACTTGGGTCAGGCGCCTTCGAGACAGTCACTGGCGAGGTCGTCAACGTAAGCCTACTGATAGACACCCATGAAAATCCCGGTTTTGGCCATGAATTCTGCGCGATTGACGCTTCTCGCGCCGTAAGTCCAGCCCAAAAGGCAGAGCGTCTCATCATCGAGCCTGCACGCACCTTCAATCAACTATGCCAGCTTTCCAATCCGGATGCTCGAATTATCGCAAGCTCGGCGGCATCAGAAGAGCTGCTGAAGATGCTTGCAACAAGTGCAACAGGAATGCAGACTTATGATAGCCCTCGCTTCATTCATTCATTCTGGGAGCATCCCGCGCTCCAAAATGGGTGGGTCCTCGGGCAGACAACGGTTGACTCTACAGCGCTGTATTCCGGTTGCAGTACAGCCGTCCTCTGGGAGGATGGACGCGGCTCGCTAAGCGAGCTAATGGAGCTTAAGCGTTCCGAAGGGTACACAAGCGGAATTTGGAGGGCTGGGACGCAGTTTTGGGGACGACTTGGCGTTTTGGTTAGCCTCATGGGCGACCTCCCGTGCTCGCTCTATTTAGGCGGTCCATTTGACAATAATACTGCGGCAATTATTCCTAAAAACAAAGATGATCTGCCGGCGCTCTGGTCTTACTGTTCTTCGCACGAGTTCACGACAGAAGTGCGCCGCCTGGATCAATCTTTAAAAGTCACTACAAACACGCTCGAAAAAATCCCGTTTGATGTCGAGCGGTGGCGCAAGGTTGACGCGGAGGCTTGTTTTGATGGGTTGACGGTTCAAGGTTCAAACGTTCCAACGGAATGGACTTTTAATGGTAATGTCCGTGACGGCGCTAATCCTCTACATGTGGCTGCGGCGCGGCTTCTTGGGTATAAATGGCCCGGCCAGGCCGGCTCCAGCTTTTCCGATTCTCTCCCCATCGGCCAGGATGGCTTGGAGGCCTTGGCAGATCATGATGGAATCGTATGCTTGTCGCCAGTACGTGGAGAAGGCGCAGCAGCTGATCGCCTGCGGTCCTTACTGGCTGAAGCTTTGGGTGATGAGTGGAGCAATGCGAAAGAACGGGAGTTGCTTCTAGAAACCGCCGTAGCCAATGACGCTAAGAAGCCCGCTGGCGACTTAGGTGACTGGTTGCGCCAGAGTTTCTTTGCTGAGCACTGCAAGCTCTTTCAGTCTCGACCCTTCATCTGGCAGATCTGGGATGGCAATCCCCATGGCTTCAGCGCCCTAGTGAACTACCATAAGCTCGCTTCTTCCAACGGCCAAGGCCGGAAGATCCTGGAGCTGCTCACTTACACCTACTTGGGCGACTGGATCGATCGCCAGAAACTGGATCAAGCGGAAGGTGTCAATGGTGCCGATGATCGACTCGCCGCGGCTCTCGATCTTCAGGGACAACTCAAGAAGATCCTCGAAGGCGAGCCTCCCTACGACATCTTTGTGCGTTGGAAGTCCCTCCACCAACAGGCGATCGGCTGGGATCCCGACATCAACGACGGCGTTCGCCTCAACATCCGCCCCTTCCTCAATGCTCAGCTGCGCAAAGGTGGCAAGGCCGGTGCTGGGATTCTCCGCGCCAAGCCCGGCACAATCAAGTGGACAAAGGACAGGGGCAAGGAGCCGATGCGCTCCAAGGAGTTATTTCCCTGGTTCTGGGGCTGGGAGGAGAACAACCCCGCCCTGCCTACCGATTTCGGTGCTTCGATCCCAGGCGCACCGCCTGCAGGCGACAGCTTCGATGGCAACCGTTGGAACGACCTGCACTACAGCCGTGCGGCCAAGGAAGCGGCCAGGGCAAGGCATCGGGGTGAGGGTTGATCCATGGCATCACGCACCCTGCTCGAAGCCCTGATTCAGAAGCTGCGTGGCTGCAGCGTCCACAGCGAGGCAGAAGAGACGCCTGTTGCCATCCTCTGGACAGATCCTCGAAGCGAGTGGAAACCGCTGATTCCCCTCTTGCGCCAGCAGCTACCCGAGCTGCTCTGCCTGTGTGACTACGACCCCGAGCACCAGCAGGGGCCGGCGCTGTGGCTGCGCTGCATCGTGGATCGCAGCTTGCCTGCGGCTGAGGCCGCCGCCGGCCAGATCCCGGTGATCTATCTCCCTGGTGTCAGCCGGCAGGAGCTGCGGGCCGGTGAGGGTTGCCCCTGGGCCCTGGAGCCCCTGATCGAGCTGATGTTCCGCGGCAGCCTCTGGCTCCAGCGCAATGGACGCGACTGGACCCTGGCCGCCTTCCTAAGCTCCGCCGATGCACTGAATCTCGATCTGGCTGGAGATCAGGCCACCAAGGCAGCCTTCAGCCGAGCCCTCACCGAACTGGCCACCGTGCAGCTCGACCAGCTGCGCGGCAAGCGGCTGGAGGCAGAAGACTTCGACGCCCTGCTGGCTGACGATCCCACCCGTGACCTGCTCCAGTGGATGGCCGATCCCCAGGCTTTCCAGCTGCGCTGCGCAGGTGAGCGCTGGAGTGCGCTCACCGCCATCTGGAAGAAGGAACTCAAGTTCGATCCCGCCAAAGACGGTGAGCTTTCCGCCGCCGAACGGCTCACCAAGGGGAAGGGCGGTTGGGACAAAGTCTGGCAACGCTTTGCCGACAACCCCAACGCCTTTCCAGGCATCCCTGAGTTGCTGCGCCGGGTCGAGCCCAAGCAGATGGGCCTGGCCGTCGGCGTGCAAGACCTCTCCCGCTGGCCCTCCCACAACGCCGCCTGCGAAGACCAGGTACTCACAGGCCTGCAGGGCCTGGCCGGCAAGTCCCACGCCGAGGCTTGCCGCTGCGTGCGCGATCTGGAGGCCCAACACCGCGAGCGGCGCAGTTGGATCTGGGCCCAGCTCGGCCTCTCACCGATGGCAAAGCTGCTGGAACCGCTTGGCCTGTTGGCCCAACGCGCCGATCAGCCCTTGGTGGGAAGCACGCCTGATGACTTCATCGAGCCCTACACAACAGATGGCTGGGAGGCCGACTTTTCCGCCTGGCGGGCCATGGCGATGGCCAGCACAGCCCAGGAGAACGTCGTGCGCACCGTGGTGGCAGCGCTGCTACGCCCCTGGCTGGATGACGCCGCCTCTCGCTTCCAGAAAGCCGTCGCCAGCAGCGGCCTGCCTGCTCCTGCAGACCAAGGCGCCATCGCAGTCGATCCCGGCGAAGTGCTGCTGTTCGCCGATGGCCTCCGCTACGACGTGGCTCGGCAGCTCCAGAAAGAGCTAGAGGTCATGGGGATCACCGGCAGCCTCGCCACCCGCTGGGCGGGACTGCCCACCGTCACGGCTACGGCCAAGCCCGCCATCACACCTCTGGTCGGTGAGATCCAGGGGCAGGCCCTGCCGGAAGACTTCGCTCCATCCTTCGGCTCCGGCAAGCCCACCAGTGCCGCCGAGCTGCGCAGGGCACTCACCGCTCAGGGCTACACAGTGCTGGGGGATGACGAGTTGAACATCCCCCCTGGGCCGGAGGCGCGTGGCTGGCTGGAGACCGGCGACCTCGATCACCGCGGCCATCAACTCCAAAACGACCTGCCGCGGGTCATTCAGGACGAGATCGAACGCCTGGCCTTCCGCATCCAGAAACTCCTCGATGCCGGTTGGTGCTCCGTGAAGGTCGTCACCGACCACGGCTGGCTGTTCTGTCCAGGGGGGCTACCTAGCGCTGAGCTGCCCAAGCACCTCACCGCCAGCAAGTGGGCCCGCTGCGCCGCCATCAAGGGGGACTCGCAGGTGCCTGTCCCCACCGCCGCCTGGAGCTGGAACCCCAGCGAGCAATTCGCCACCCCAAATGGCGCCGCCTGCTTCAACACAGGGGGCAGCACCTCCTATGCCCATGGCGGCATCAGCCTGCAGGAGTGCCTCACCCCCGTGCTGGTGGTTTCTGGCGGAGCGAGCAGCGCACCTACAGCGGCCATCACCGAGATCAGCTGGAAGGGCCTGCGCTGCAACCTGGAAGTGAGTGGCGGCACGGCAGGCATGACAGCCGACCTGCGCCGTGAAGCCGCTGGCGGCCCCTCAGTGGCCACCACGGCCAAGCCGGTCGACGATGGCGGCGCCCGCCTGCTGGTGGAAGATGACGAGCTGGAAGGAGCAGCGGTGGTGGCGGTGCTGTTGAGCCCTGATGGCCGGGTGATTGCCCAACGCCGCACCGTGGCGGGAGGCGGCTAAAGTGGTCGCAAATGAAGGGTCAGGCGTGTCTGAAGTAGTCGCAAGCCAGGTTTCGGTGCGGGATCTCAAAACCCACCTCTCCGAATGGCTCGGCCGGGTGCAGGCCGGTGAGGTGGTGGAGGTCACCTCCCATCGCAAGCCGATCG
>Ga0315899_10001436_pt1 | contig 27097 bp, 42 predicted proteins | sample LakEriMetagenome_2_FD_203518 | JGI IMG/M metagenome (GOLD analysis project Ga0315899, IMG submission 203518) | Freshwater fungal communities from buoy surface, Lake Erie, Ohio, United States - Buoy 4 MA112 | ecosystem: Environmental > Aquatic > Freshwater > Lake | place: USA: Lake Erie, Ohio... | reverse complement strand
AAACCCGGATTGGGACCCCGCCACTTCGATGACCTTGGTTTCTCGCTTCTGCCACATGTCCTCGGTCCGAAGTACGAGTGACGGCAGAGGCCCCGTAACTCGCAAAAGAGTTCCGGACAGGGAGGAGGCAGGGAAACCTCGCAAGGACGCCCGACGTGGCCGTTGTCATCCCCTTGAAGCAGGTTTTTGGCCCCTGTGGATGACACCGTTACAGCGCACAACAATTACAGAATACAGAATACAAGGCCGGTTGAGATCTTGGTCTGGGCCGGTTGAAACTGACTTTCAGGGCCGGCTGAGATTCAGCTATGCGAACAGGCCTGGAATCGTCATGAGCCAAAGCCAAGGAGTCACCAGTATAGAGAGCAGGTGGATTAAGGAAACTCTCCTGACAATGCGCACTCTCAGGGTGGCCAGGAGTTAAACGCATCTGCGGGTGCCTGTTGAACAGGCTCGCTCGCCGATGCCCAAGGACCGGCCGTTGCCTAATCCCCACGTCGCCTTGGCGAAGGAGGGGGGCGACACAAAGTCACAGGGTTCGCTACTCATGCATGACCTTGCCTCGAGGCGCTGGCGCCTGTGGGCGGGATAGACCTGTGTATACATATGTATTATATATATACATAAAATATAATATGATAGATGTGTGTGTGTGTGTGTGTTTGTGTGTGTGTGTGTGTGTGTGTACATGTATACGTATATACACACATACTCCTATGGAGCAACGCCCTCTCAGGGTACAGCATACAAAGGCATTTAGAGTGCTTCCTCCTCAACTTCCAAACCATGTCGACCCTTCCTCAAGAAGGATCACGCTGCTTCCATAGGAATCAGGGGGTTGGTTGGTGAGAGGGAACTTCTACACCTGAGAGATTGTACCCAGAAACAAACAAGACATTCTAGAGAATTGGCAATGTTCCAATTGAACTACGGACATGGATGAAAGACACGTTTAACCTCCAACAAGAGCTCTAACGTCCGTCCTTACAGTATCTGGGATTTTCCCACATCCACCACACATTGTAGGCAACTCCTGGACCGGTCTAGTCCTAGAATGGGAAATACAAAAAGCACCACCAAGACAAAGCTTCGGGATAAAACGACCAGATGATGACGTGTCGGTTTTCATTCAAGACGCCGCAAAACAGTTACCTACGACAGAAACAATTCGGGTCCCATGACCAACACTGGAACAAGCTCGGGCAGTACGACACCAAGACTACGTGGAACTCACACACAACGGATACGCAATCCCCACCATTAGTCAACCCCTAACGTGGCTCGACATGACAAGAGAAAACACAATGGACCAGACAACAATAGAGACTGGCAACACTAAAACAACCTACCAAGGATCACAGTCCCAACAAATCATACCATGGAATCACAATACGCTAATCGTACTTCGGGAAGATAACGCAAGGTCGGGAGACCTAGGTGATGTATGGCGCAAAATCCATGCCACACAACAGGCTGGAAAACGCGTATTACTCGTACTACTACAAGGTCCGAAAACCGAAAACCAAAAACACAGGAGAACCCAGGAATTCTTCCGTAAAATCCACGGCACAGTGGTTGCCTGGTTCCCGACCGGAACCATACCCTTCGGACACGCATGTGGCTGGTCTGACTCATACACATCATGGAAGGGAAATAGCCACTCGTGGATCCTCAAAAAAGGCAACCAAATTCGCCCTCCCACCGACGTCCATGGACTGTATACAACCACACGCCAACCTCATGAACACGAGCCCTGTCCGTTTCATACTTTTCCCTGCACACAACGACAACACTCAGAAAATCCTAGACATCGACAAACTGAGGCTACGCAGACTCGCATATCTCATAGGGGGAATTGGATATTTACAATTCCAAAAATCCATTGCCTGGATCATTAACAACAAAAAAATATCACTAGTATGGTCACACCAAGGAAGCGACCACCATCTAGATTTCACGACACCATTGCGGATGTGCATGTGGCAATCGAGCAGAAATCGGACCCCAATCTTTCTTCAACAACACACAACCCCCATCCTGCTTACCAGATAGAAGCGCAGAAACAACAGTCACGAACAACAGTCACGACTACACTCCCTCAGTGAACACAATCGAGCAATAGACACCATACCAGACGGGGGGCCCGTCGGCCCTGCCACTACTCCTAACAAGATTAGGGGCATACTCAACCGACAACAACAACACCATCGGCGCCTTGATACGATGCACTCTATCAATCACCTTGGCCTTGGCGGAAGTACACAAGACGTGCAAAGTCCACCACCTCCAATTGATAGGAATCCACCACCTCCAATTGATAGGAATCCCACTCATCGGCCTGGGGACCATCCCTGTAGCTACGACAAGCAACTGACATCTGTGCGATACCACATACGCCACCTCTACAAGACACACGCCACACGTCAACGACACACGTCAACGCCACACTGGCTCCGTCAGCACACCAGAAACTACTCCAACACGTCCTGACCAGAGAGAATCCCTGAAACGTAACGGGCAAAAGGAACCGAACATGGAAGACAACGCCAAAGGAACCGAACAAGGAAGACAACGCGAAACAAGGAAGACAACGCGAAACAAGGAAGACAACGCGAAACAAGGAAGACAACGCCATCGTACAAAAATGCAATCAAGTATGGAACACAACTCTGCAAAAACGAGGACAAAAAGATTTCACCACACAGCACGCCCCACTTGTGACCCTTGCTACAGCACTGTACAAATGGGGTGCATGTGTATGCTTACTGTGCGCAACTCCTATACTGTGAGCTGTGAGATATTCAACAAACGACTGCCGACATCCAACATACACTTTCAACCATACTGAAACACGACCACAACCCTACATCTCCAAACGGGCAAAACAGTCAACAACTGAAAAATTTATACATGGTTTGCAGCTTAGTATGACACATACAGCAGCGCTGCACGACACGGTATGCTTGTCACCTCCACAGATTCAAGGACAACCCAGTCATCATCGTCGCTACTGGAATCAAGATTTGCAGCCACGCTTTGAACCTGTGTTAATGGATTGTAAGTGGGACGAGTACAGAGAGAGAGAAAGAGAGAGCGCGCGCGAACGAGCGAGCGAGCGAGAGAGAGAGCGATAGAGAGCGCGAGAGAGAAACATGCCCCTCAGACTCCCCCACGTCTCGTCCTAACCCATACATACTGAGCACTGAACCGGCAAGCCCTGAGCGTTTAGGCCTAAATAGGCCTAAACGCTCAGGGCTTGCCTAACGTCCAAGCATCCCATTCACGCAGCCACGTGGGCAACAGCCAGCGCAGCATGAGGATTGGCGAACGAGTTGCTCGGATGGGATTGCTCCATCTCAACAGCAACCGCACGTGCTCCCTTGCACATCCGCGGTGCATTTGCACCATGCTTGCACACCCGTGTGCCGTTCAGCGTTTGGCGTTGCCGAGCGGGCCCTACCGAAGCCAAACGTTGGGACCTTCTGGCGCATGCCGGGCGTGGCAGCCGAATCTGCTGCTGCCTTGATGCTTGCGAGCTTCTCCATGAACCCCGCCTTGGCTGCAGAGCGCATTCTTGCGTCAGATCCTCAACAGTGGAGCGGCATGCTTGCAAGTGCTTAGTGCGCAGCAAGCGGCTGCATGACGAAGCGGGCTGAGTTCGTCGCTCCAGTTCGCGCGGCACCGTGGCAGGTCGAAACGCAGGGGGGTTGGGGCCATTGACGCTAAAGTGTTGTATTTGAGGGTGCTCGGAACACAGCTGTAAACTGCAATGTATGCAGAAGACGACGATGGAGACCCGCTAGCGGGGAGGAGCCTGGCGGAGGTGGACTCAGCGAGTATTGAGGCACGTTTGCGCACGCTCGAAGAGAGGTCTGCTCCGCATGTGTGTTTGTGTGTGTGTGTGTGTGTGTGCGACACGTCCCCCCGGATGCCCATTTTCTCACCACACGCCATCACACACTGAGCGAGGAGGATGGAGTATGAGGCCTGAGAGTTTCTATACGCCCTCGCGCAGAAGCGGACCCTCGCGGGAGGAAGAAGACGCGGACCAAGACGAGCTGCGGGGCACTGCCACCGTCGGCCTCATCGAGCAACGCCTCGCGCAACTCAGGTGCAGGGTTCAGCATCATTGGCCGTGTGGATTGCGCGCGGCCCTGTGTTGACATTGTCATTGCAGGGCGTCGTTTGCGCGCGACGAAAGCGAGTTTGTCGGCCTCAGCAGAGACCGTCATTTGGGTGCCACGACAGCCAGTTTCTCGGACTCAGTAGAGGGAATATCTAGTCTCGCAGGTGTTGTCACCCACACTTCCACGCTGCAGATGTAGATACTCACACGCTGCAGTTTTCCATCTCGCGCAAGGGCAAACAGCCGATGATGGGCGCGTGCGTATACCAAGTTGGTGTGCGTTGGTGTGCGTTGGTCCGCATCAGTCTGATAGACGTTGGCACACAGACGAGACAGGTGCTCAAGACACGAGCACGTTTGCCACGCGCAACATCGGGTAACCCCCCTCCCCCTTGCGCAAGGCTGTATGGTGTGTGACGCTACGAAGCAGAGCGGTGGAGCGCCTGTCTAGCCATGCGCCAGGGCGCATGGCGCACGCCTCTGAGGCTCTGCCTCAACCGACAACATCGTGAGCGGTGCAACTGCATCAGGGCTCCTTGCACATGGTGAACAGATTATAGCTTGAGTGAAGAGCTTTCACCTGCCTGCTTGCGGACAGACAGCCTTGAGACAAGAGCTTGCCGCCTGCCTGCTTCAGACAACAGCGTGCCGCCAGTCAGTCTGCCGATAGCCTTGATATAGCAGCCCAGCGCCTCGCAATGCGCTTCAGATAACGGAGCGCCTGTCTGTCTGACTGGGCCGCTGGTTCTTTCTCCTGTCTTGTCTGCCTCCACGCCTCCTGCTTTGTCTGTAGTCGCATCCTGGAAGATGAGGAGAGGGAGGAGGAGACACATTCGGCGGCAGCGGCAAGAGGAGAGGTGGAAGCTAGCTGCTACAGCGCGGGGGGGGCGGGGACGTCTCCTCCCTACTTCCTCCCGCCTCCTCCCCCGCCGGTTGCATCCTTTCGTTTTCTGTTGTGTACACACGACAGCACTCTAGTGTGCACACGGCAGCACGGGTGCTCCAGGTGGAGGCATGACCTGCCGCGCAGCTTTAGCCCTCAGCCACCCTTCAAGTGCGCGCACCCGTGCATGCTGGCTCGTAACGGACAAGCGGTGGACAGGTGTCTCTCAACGGCCCTCATGCTGTGCTTGTAACAAGTGGAATGGTCTGTGACCGCCCGCCCTTGCTTGCGCCCTTGCTGCTTCCGCGCGCCCTTGCGCCCTTGCTTGTCTCCCTCCCTCCCTCCCTCCCTCCCCATCCCTTCTATCCCTCCCTCCATTTTGGTGGGCACTTGAAGAGCGCTACACCAGCTCTTCTCAGACCGGACTGAGATCAGTTCGCGAGGTGTGTGAGCGAGATGTGACATGTGACATGTCACATGTGACATCTCACTTCTCCATGCGTCATCTCGATCCCTCCACGCGCCATCTGCACGTCACATTTCAATCCCTGCACGTCACATCTGCATCCCTGCTCGGGCAATGGCACAACCAGGTGAGGTGTATAGTGGTGGCCGACTGCTGGGGCAACAGCATTCGGATGGTCACTCGTGATGGTCTCAGCTTGGCCACCGTTGGGGGGGGTGCTGAGGGGCACCAGGATGGGCCCATTCAGGTGCCTATGATGTCGCATGTGCCTTCGGCTGACATGCGCTTAAGTCGCATGTCCCCTCCGCTTCCCAGACGCCAGGGCGCCGCGCGGCGCCTTGACACCCCATGACGCCACATTCACGCTATATTCACACCCATTCACACCCATTCACGGCGCACGAGCGTGCTCCTCTTGCAGGCAAGCTTGCCTCGCGCATGCTCCTGCCTCTTGCGTTGTCTCTGGCCAATTAATTGTCTCTTGTGTCTTGCCAGTCTGTTTGCGCGTCTTATGTTTGCGCGTCTTATGCATGGTGTACCGGGGATTGGGGTGGGAGAGGGCAGAATGGGGCACTGAATGGGCCACATGGGCTGGCAAAAGACGTGCACGGCAACATCTTCGTTGCCGACGCCTACAATCAGTCGGTCCCAGCCCTTCTTTCTCCCTCTTTTCTCTCTTGCTTCATTCCTCTCTTCTGTCTCTCCTCTCCTCTTCTCTCCTGCGTCTGCAAGGTTTTGGTGCGTGTGGAAAAACAGTTGGTCCAGACTGTGGTTATGTCTTCATTTCATTTTTGTGGCATTGTGGCATGACCGTTGGCATGTTTGTGGCATTTGCATCATCACTGCCATGTGTCTCATGCCATGCCATGAGACATGCCATGCCAGGTACGCCGCATCACTCCTATGCAGCTGAACCAAGACGCTCAAACGGTCGAAGAGCTCGTGCAGGTGTACCATCCCCCCCTCGCACCCCTCCCAGTGTCCTTCTGCCATGCGTGTCAGTTCCCCGTGTCTCCTGCCATGCTCTCTTGCCAACCAAGCTCTACTACGCCCCCTTCTTCCCAATTTTCGTCGTCTTGCTCTCTCTCTCCCTCTCCCTCTCCCTCTCTCGTTGCATCCCTCCACTCTTTCAGTAGGGCAGGGAGTGAGTGAGTCGAAGTTGCTAACAGCAGTGTTTGTCAGGCGGAGTTGCTAACAGTGGCAGGGAGTGGGGAGAAGGGCTTTTCAGACGGGCCAGCGCGCGCATGCAAGTTCTGCTACCCACATGACGTCGAGTTCCATGCCCAAGAGGGCGTTTTGCTCGTTGCCGACTTCGACAACAACTGCATCCGCCGTGTCTTCATGGACCTTGGCGTCGGGTCTGTCCCCTGTCCCCGCACTATCCTGTCGCTGTCATGTGTGCGGCGTGGGGGCATGTTGTAGCAACGACTTTATTTATTACTTTATGGCGGGTGCAGGGAGCAGGTGACATCGTGGGCGGGGAGCAACCTAGGAAAAGCTGGCTTTGAGGATGGTCCCGTCAAGCAAGCTCTTTTCAATCACCCAGGCGGCCTCGCCTCGATGGACAGAGGCGAAAAGGGCGACGTCTTTGTTGCCGACACGTACAACCACGCCATTCGTCTGATAACGCGTGTCGACGGCCAATGGGTAGGAGCGCATAAACCCGAGCGAGAAGAGCCCTGCAGCCCCTAGCCTCTAGTGCCGCTAACATGTTTACCAGGTAGCGCGTGTGTTTATGCCCTCTTGCGCGTACTTGGAGGCGACGGCAGGGAAAGCCGGCATGAAGAAAACGGAGAGGGCACCTGGGGCTTGTCCTCCAGCTTTCACACAGCCAACCTTGAGCATAGCCTAACCTTGATTGAACCCCAAACCCCGACGCAAAACGGGACTACGGCAGGTAGTCAAGACCATCGCCGGGAGTGGTCAGAAGGGCTTTCGCGACGGGCTTGCCGAGTTCGCCCAATTTAACTGCCCGACGGGTATCGTGGTGGGCGCCTTTGGCGACGTCTTTGTCGCTGGTCCGCGTCTCTCTCCCCTCTGTGCGCATGTAATTGCCGCACCAGCTGCCTGCGCAGCTGAGGGGATATGCTGGGTGTGTCGCTCGGAAGTGCGAGGGGCGCGGCATACGAACACGTACGCCGCTACCAGTACGTACTGTTGCCATAGTGCTCATGGTCAGGCTAGAGTGAAGCGGCTGCGTGCACTGCGACATAGGCCAGAGGACGTCCACTGCGACATAGGCAGCAGAGCCCGCCGCCTGGTCCGCAAGACCGCTTGGGAGATGGCGACGGGCGGTGCTCTGTGGCGCGCCAGTTCACGTGTCCACTGCCACAAAACAGAGCGGCGCGTGGACTAGCACGTAGGCCAGTACATAGCCCAGTCCAATGCCACATTGCCCAGTCCGAGTCATAGCCCAGTGCTATGTGCTTTACGCATACACAGGGCGCGGTTTGTGTGCTTCACTGATGGCCCGCGTCCCAAGAGGCTGAGCCCGAGTGTTGGCTTTAGTGTTGGCTTTCTTCTTACTTGCTGGACTGACAAGAGCTGCTAAACTGGGCTGCTGCCAGCAGGCTGACATGGGCTGCTGGCAGTTGGCCAACGCGCCTTACGCGTCTTACTTGCCCTGCCGTGTCAATGTGCGCGCGTGTGGGCAGATTTCTCCAACCACGCCATTCGCATGCTCCGAAAGGAAGTCAGCGGCAAGTGGCGGTCTCCCTCCCGGCCTTCTCTCCCTCCTCAATCTTCCTGTCTTCGCATCCTCCTGTCGTCCGCCCTTCTCTCTTGCGCCCGCATGCGCACTGCCAAAAGTGGTGTATCGAGTGTTTGAACAGAGGAAATGATGCAGCGCTTTGCAAAGCGCATTTGCTCACCGAGAGAGGAGCGCGCAGGGTGACAACGCGTTGTTGTCCTACCGCAGCGTTGTCACCCTGGTAGGCGCCACCGAACCGGGGCATGACGGGGCGCCCGACGTTCCCCAGGCCGGCTACGTCGATGGCCAACTCCAACACGTTTGTCTCCCTATTGCCTTCGTCTCTCCCCCTATGCCTTTCCCAAACAAACCACATCTTTCTCTTGCTGTGCGGCTTGTGTGGAGGCACCGAGACTGCTCCATTGTGTGTGCAGCCTCCGAGACTGCTGCTGCATTGCAGGCATGCCTCAACTGTGCTGGCAGCCAGCAGACATGCCGTCGCAGCCAGCAGACATGCCGTCCTACACTCACACTTCTGCGCCTATGATCCAAAAACAAAATCGAGAGAGTGCAGGCGCGGATGAACAGGCCACACGGGATCACGTACGATGCGTATTTCGACACTCTTTTCGTGGCCGACTGCATGAACAATAGGGTGCGCACCATCAAAGGCAACCTCGTGTCCACTCTCCTGTAGCCCATCAGGGTGCAGGCTCGGAGTTTAGTTTGGGGGGGAGTTGCCAGCTGGTCTCAAGTCTCTTTGTTCCAGGTGGTCTGAATTTAATATTGTTCCGGGTGGTCTGAATTTAATATTGTTCCAGGTGGTCTGAATTGAATGATATACATACATTATAAAAAATAAACTTTATTTTCAAAATAAACTTTATTTTGAATTCTCAGTGTCCTCTTCAAAGCATCAAAATGTGGCAAGGCTAGGAGCCAGCGCCGGCGCTCTGCTCTATTTTTTTTTGGGTCATGTGGCGATGTGGCGTGCCCAGGCACGCGCAAAGCTAGCCGGGGGGAGGAGTCCAGCTCGTCATCCGAGGCACGTGTGTCTGTCAACGCGATTACTTGGCCTGCTGCTTCTGTGCGTCGGCCATGGCCGCCATCTTGGCATTGGTCTGTGTTTTACACGCACACACGGGAAGTGAGCGAGGAACAGGCAGGCACCACGCAAATCCTACATACTGCGCCGCGATGCAGCCGCGTCGCTTTCAGCAATGTTCATCAGCCCTGGTGAAGGGCACGCGAGGGCAAGACCACGCATCTCTTGCGCAAAAGGGAGCCATGCGAGTGGAACCTCGGCCAGCTGCCTCTGCAGAGCGTCTATCTGAGCCTGATCCTTGCCCAGCTGCTGCTGAACCTCGAGCTGCTGCCTGAGGTAAGCCTGTCGACGGTTCTCGCGCGCGATTGACTCCGCTAGCTCAATCGCCGACAGGCCAATAAACTGACCGGGGGTCAGCCCAAATCCGTAGCCTCCCCCTGGTGCGCGAAGCATCCCGAACGGTCTTAGACGCCAGATCCCAGCAGGCGCAAACACGCCGGGCATGCATCTCAGAGAGTAGCGCATCGCGGAGAAAGGCATAAGGGGACACGTACCGAACATGCCGCCACCGTAACCGTAACCGAAGGGCATGGCGGGCGCAGACTGGATCACAGTCACGCTTGGTCGGGTGATGACGGTGGGCGCAGTGGGCGCGGCGCGGCTGCGCGGCGGGGCCGCCGGCGCCTTTGAGCGAAAGCTACCCCCACCGACGCGCCCGCCGGATTTGGCCGCCTCGGCATCCTCGGGCAGGCCGGCCAGCGGCGCGAGGAGGGCAAACATCCCGCCCACCACCATGCGGCGCTGCGCAAGGTTGGCCGCGGCCAGGTCGTCCTTGGAGGAGCTTTTCATCGTGATTGCAGGTCCCTGCGCGCCCGAACGGCAGAGCGAGGGCAACACCGACGACGCCGGAGCGAACGCGCTAGCGCCCGCCGCGAGGGCGGCGATTATCAAAAAGCGTCTCATTTTTCTGACGTGTTGAGGGTGCTTTAGGGCAGTGTCCACAAACCCAACGGGTTCGTGGAAAATTCTACATGGCAGAATCAATCTCGCTGTCGGTAGAGTTCGGGTGCGTGTCGCCCCTCTGGTCACGCGAGTCGCGAGGTGCGCACGTGCTTCCTCCTTCCGGCGTGACCGCGCGTGTGCGTTCGTGCGTGCGTGCGTGCGTGCGTGCTGCGGGGAGCAGGGGCGGCCTGGAGATGCTGTTTGGGAACCAGAAGAAGATCGACTTGGCCGTGCCCGTGGACTCTTCCGGTTCGCCGGTGTCCATGCGCCAAGTTCTTGCCCACCTCAAGGTGCCGGCCTTTTGGCTGTCTGTCGCCAGCGCGACGGTGCCCGTGTGCACCTCTGCCTGCGCCCGGGTCGCAGCATTTGTGTCGCGCGTCCACGTTTTCTGCGCGCCCGCGCTGGTGAGGCTGTGTGCCATCTGCTGTGCCGCTTTCGAGGTGGGCCTGCGGAGCCGCTTTTGGGGCGAGAAGTGTGACCCCCCCCTGCGCGCGTGCACCACAGGAACAGCACCTGAAAGAGCGTCCTGAACTCTTCATGCAGGCCGACAATGTGCGCCCGGGGGTGACGGCCCCGTCCCCTCTGTTTTCTCTCCGTCTGCCCGCTCAACTGTGGCTGCCTCTTCGCCCTGCTCCAGCGCCGCGGGAGCCGCCGGGCAGAGACCTGAGCGTGTGTCTGGTGCCCGCGTGCAAACATACCCTTCTGCGCCCCGGCAGATATGGGATGACTGAGGACACGGGCATGGACAGATCTTGGTCTTGATCAACGACGCAGATTGGGAGCTCTGTGGGGGAATCGACTACCAGGTGGAGCGCTGCAAGCGTTACGCGCGCCTCAGCACATGCGACTTGCGCATGTGCGCCTGGGGAGCGTGGGTGCGGGGGAGCGCGGGGCAAGACTGGCCAGCGTCTGGGTGTCCACGCGCTCTGCCTTACATGCAGGGGTATTGTGCTGCTGGTGCGCGCAGGTACAAGGCAAGGATTCACTTTGCTTCATTTCGACGTTGCATGGCGGGTAGGAGCCGGCACGCGTGTGGGAAAGGGGGGGGCGGTGGAGAAACGGGAAGCGAGGATGGGCGGTGGACGAGGAGCATTGGCATTAGGCATGGCCGCCTCCACCAGTCCCTGTCTCCTATTCCTCCCACCCCAACGCGCGCGCACTTGCCCGACGGCAGTGTGAGAGCAACGTGCTCTGGTGGGAGCAAGGACTGCGCCTGGCACGTGGAAGGAAGCATAAGAGGGAAGGAAGCACAAGAGGGAAGCAAGCACAAGACAGTGAGCAGCACGCCCAAGACAGCTAAAAGACGGATAAGAGGCAGACTGTTGCACATGTCGCCAGACTCATGTAGAACCGAAACTTGCACAGGCTTGCAAGAGAAAGCAAAGCTGCAAGCCAACGCAAGAGAAGGCAAAGCTGCAAGGCAACGCCGCGCTGCAGCACATGTGCAGCGCGGTCCAACGTGATGCAACGCGGTCAAAGAGATGGAAGCGAGCGGCAAAGGTGAGGGCAAAGGTCCGACGCGGCAGAGATTACCGACTGGGGTGCGCACGGTGGCCACGTGCGACTAGATGACTGGATGACAGCATCGCAGCATCACTCCACTTGCTGTCAACAAGCCGCGTGCTATACAACATTCACCCCCGGCAGCCCCGCCAGGGGTGAGGATCTTTTGGTGAGGTTAGCGGTAGGTTATGCAAGAGATTGCAGGGCGGGGTCTGGAGGTGCGGTCGAAGCGGCTGCTGGCGTGTCGATATACCTAGTCTCTCATCTGAGGTCAGCGATAATGGCGATCCCTTATACGGGATTATTTATTGCTGCTAGCTGTAATTCACGGTCTAGTCACGGTCAAGTACGTAACAGTTACAGTGTAAGACCACACTACTGGGACAGAATTGTAGGGACCAGCCTTATAAGGTTGGTCATTACGTCTTTTACACACACTCCTCCTAAACAACCATGGATGTTCTTTTCTCCTGATCGCCCCTCGCGCTCAACACGTCCAACCGACCCACGCATGTGTCTCCGGCTGCCTGCGTCCGTCAATGAAGGGGTTAGCGTCACGCCTGAGGGATAGGTCAATGAAGGGGTTAGCGTCACAACTCATGACTGAGGGAGTCATGACTGAGGGTCATGCACCTTTTCCGTGGCCACAAAGCAGGGAAAAATGGGAAAGATGCGCCGCGTGAGGAGGACAAGCGGGGCAGGGAGACCGAGGACCACTTCACTGCCACTGGACTGTCATCGCAACGCAACAACTCGAACCTGTTCCGTTATCGCGCGCAACATTCTATCAAGACCTGAAGAGCAAAGTCGGACTAGTGGCGGCCAAAGCCGCAGCACTGCGGATCGGGGGAGGCATGGTTGTTGCGGGAGGCTTGGGGATGGACATCGTCACCTGCTTCGTCATATTTTCGTTGGCGGTTCCTTAGGGGTGACTTCGTAAAAAAAACCTTGGTTATGGGGGAGGCTTGGTTGTTGCGGGGGGCTTGGGGATGGACATCGTCATATTCCCGTTGGCGGTGCCCTAGGGGTGACATTGTAAAAAACCTTGATGATGCTATGATGACACCATTTTCTCAGACCACCCGCTAGACCGGTAACCAAGGTTTGATCATGATATCTTTTATTTGTTCTTGCAGAAACAAAACTCAGTCCAACGCTATATACCCCAAGGGTACTTCCTACCATACGAGGCTGTTTAAAGGGACTAGCACTAATGATATGAAAAAGTAGGATGGTCCTAGCCGCTCCTGGCCCACTCCCGGGCCTCACAAGAAACTACCACCCCATCCAGCGAGTCTCTACTATCCTGTCCGCGGTCGGAGCCCTGAAGGAGTAAGGCAATTTTCAGGACCGGCTCAAAAGTGGGTGACCGAATTGTAGTCTGATACAAATGTATATTCTAATATTGAAGTTCTCCTGAAAAGGACTTGCGCAGCTTTCTGAATTGTAGCTGGTACAATACATTCCTCAAATCCGCAAGAACCTCCAGGACACCCTGGAAGAGTCCGCGGAATTTCTGCGGACTACTCGCATTTTCTGAAAATTACTCCTTCAGCTTTTTCAAATGCAAGAACAAATCGTTTTTTTCTTGCAAAAAACGATTGTTTCGTGCAAAGAAATCGCAAGAAACTGCCCCAAAACCCTGCCAGCGGGTTTCTAAAGCACATAGTAAGAAACTGGCCAAATCCAGGCTGCAGTTTCTATCTCGTACTTTCTATCTCCCGCCATGACCCTGTAACGCGCTGCGGCTCGCCGGCAGACAGTGATCACACGGCGTTGCCTAGTGCACGTTGCCTAGTGCACGAGATGTTCCAAGACTGTCTGAAAAAAAAGCAAACTCATCACCCTTCTCTACATTGTGGAGTCTACAACTCTTCCTTTCCATCGTCGTCTTCGTCGTCGTCGTCCAAGAGCATACGCCGCGCTCGCTCCTCCTCTGTCAGGCCATCGCTCGGTGGCGCAGGTGCACCACCGTGCGTCGCCGGCCCGGGGCGCTCCTCCATCAGGCTCAGGAACTCAGCTTCCTCCATCTTTTCCAGCTTAGACGTTCTGTGCGCCAGCCACGCTTCCGCTGCCTGCTTGTTGGCCTTGGCGGTCGCATCGTCTGGGAAGAACTCGAGCACTTGCTCCGACAGCTCAATGCTCTCGGCGTACATGGGTCGCCACACCCTCGGCTCTGCCTCGTTTTTGGCAATGTCGATGATCAGCGCGGCAAGGTTTGCCTTGTGGGTCTTGATGGTCTCCGCGTTACCCGTGTCCTTCGCCTTCTCAAGCTCGTTGCGGAAAATCGCCAGCACTTCCTCGTCTGCCTTCCCCTGCTGCGCGCGCTGCATGGCCTCCGCATAGGTCATTGCGGCGCGCTGGTCCCCTGAAGCAGTATTCCAACCTCCGGGAGGCTTACCACCGGCCGGAGCGTCGGAGTCGCCCTCTTGGTCAGCGTCATCATCCTCCTCATCGTCGTCGTCGGACAGCAGACGGCGCGCTTGCGAGACGTCTCCGTCCTCTGCAGCCTGGCCGCCCGCTTGCTGCGTGCGCATCTTGAGCGAGTTCGTCGCTGCCCGCAGGTTCGCTTGCGCGTCGGTGTCTGTGGGAAAGACTGCAAGCAGCTGGCGAGAGAGCGTCTGCGCCTCCTTGTACATGGCCGTCCAATCCTCAATCTTGGCCTGCCTGTTTGCCACGTCGAGCAGGACGGCGGCAAGGTTCGTTTTGCGCATGTAGTACCTGGATTTTACCTCCTCGTAGCCCTTGCGAATCTCCTCCAGGACCTCCCCGTCCGCCTCTCCCTTCGCTGCTTTCTGCAACGCCTGCTTGCCCACGCAGCGGCCGGCACAAGCATGCTGCCTTAGGTTGCATCCATGCATGCTTCATACGTAGCGTGCGCCGGAGATGCCGCGGCGTAACGTTTCATCGTCTTGGAATCATTATTTATGTGCACGCACACAACAGTTGTCACTCACCAGGTCGTACGCAGTCGTCCCCGGCGCGCCCGGCGGGCCCGCGGGCTCCTCGTCGAGCTCGCTGTACGTCTCTCCGTACGTGCGCTCGCCCTGCGTCGCGCATACACAGCATAGCACCAGCGCCAGCGCTACCCGCCGCATGCTCGTGTGGGATGGATTTCTTGTTTTGGTGTGTGTTTAGTAAAGGGTACCGTGCGCGTGGGGGTTGGGTAATCCGTGACATCGTATACAGCCACCCAGGCGTGTTCCCAGGCCCAATGGGACACCTGAAACAATCATTTTTCGGCCTTTCACAGCCGAAAAATGAAGGGCACCACGTGCTTTCGCAGCTTTTCGATTGGCAACGACCTATTTACCAATATTTTTACTGCTCAAATGGGTCGTGGTAAAATACACTGGGGAGTACGGTACCTGACGATGGAATGTTTTTTTAAAACTTTTGCTATGGCCGCAGCTGCGTATCTCCGCTCACTGCAGGCCGAGGTGGAGGGAGAGGACGCGGATGAGCCTGCTGCAGCGCTTCATGAGCGTTTGGCCCTTGTGCACCTGCACGTGGTTGCGTGTGACACATTTGTCACATCATCTGTCGCGGGTCACACTTCTCAGCATGCCAACCATGTCAGGGAAGAGGAGAAAGCCGCAGAGCAGTTGGCAGGGTCGGGGGAGGAGGGGCTTACGGATGATGATGTGCTTAATGTAGACGCGGCGCCGTCCCCTTGCGTCATCGAGACACTAGGCAGGGCACTCATTCCTCCTGAGCACGTCTATTCCCAGGTGCGACGGGCGCCGGTTCATCAGGTGCACGACGCACTCCAACAGGAGAATGACATGGAGGCGCACGCGGGCGAGGAGAGGAGTGGGAGTGCTGTGGAGAGGAGTGCAAGTGCAAGTGCAAGTGTGCAAGCGCCGCCCCCCGCTTCCTCAGCCCCTGCGCCTGCTGTCGCGGCGCGCGAGGGCGAGGCGCGAGAGGGCGAGGCCTCGAATGGCGGCGACAAGGAGAAGGGCATTGATCGATGGATGGCTTGTGGCAAGTGCAGAGCTGCGCAGAAAGCGCTTGCCTACTGTGTCGCCGCAGGACATGCGCAGCAACCCAGGTTTGAAGAGGAGGACGGGGAGGGGAAGGTGAATGACGGGTCAGGGGATGCAGACGGTGGTGGTGGGGAAGGATCAAGCGTGTCTGAGTTGTTGGGCAGACAAGTGCACAAATTTTTCAAGCACCATGGGTGGTTTGAGGTGTGTGTGCGTAAGCCCCTCGCCTGCCTTTGGTGCGCCCCGGCGTGTGTTGCGCATTACCTTCCCGGAACCTGAAGCAACAGTGGGGATCGCTGGTCTTGGTATGCCTGTAAGGCAAGATAAGTATGCCTGTAAGCCCTGCCTGTATGCCAAGATGTTCATGGTCTTCATGGAGTAGGAGCCCTATGAGCGCGCGTAGTCCGTGCGCGGGCGCCCTGGTAGACAGCTGGGTGAGTGTACCTCGACAGATGAGTCGCACGATGACATGCCCTCCATGGCACACGGCGCTCCATGCTTGGCGTGCTTCTGTGGCATAGTGTCGCAAGCACAGACCTTGCCTGGCCGTCCCAAGCACGAACCGAGGCTAGCCACTTCTCACTCCTAGTGATGGCAGGCGCACACTGCTAGTGATGGCCGGTGCCGTGTCTATCGAGGTATTGACCATGGGTGTTGACGATGGGCGGGTGGTCTGGCAGGGTCAAGTGATGAGCTCACCTGCCTCATCACTTGGTTGAGCTGACCTGCCTCATGCGGCAGGGTCAAGTGATGAGCTCACCTGCGCTCACCTTTCGTCTAAGCGAGCGCCGCGACGCTTCTTGTCTCGGCGCTCGCCACCCTTTTTGCTTGGACGAGGGGGTGGGGAAACTAGGGGATGGGGCATTTTGAAGACTCCACTTGGTTGAGCAGGGTCAAGTAATGCGGCAGGTGCGGCACCACCTCTTTCACGACCTCTTTGAAATCAAGTATAGAGATGACGATTTGGTGCGTGGCGTTGGGTGCGTGACATGCGTGCTGCGTTGGGTGCGTGACAGGCGTGCTGCCCAGCTCTGCCTTGTCAGGGAAGAGGCGTGTGACATGCGCGACAGAGACAGAAGGCGTGTGTCTTGCGTGTGTCTTGCGTGTGTCTTGCGTGTGTCTTGACCTCCTCAGCAAGATGAGGGGCAAGAGATGAATCAACGGCAACTGATGAGTGGAGGAGTGCGCGCTCGCCGCTGTGCAGACGCTTGTACTCGAGTGCAGAAGATCTCACACACTGCTGGCACTGACCTGCACACCTGCACAACGCGCAGGAACATCGCCGGTACCATGAGTTCAAAAAGTGCCTGGTCCCGCTCGAGAAATGCACATGCATGTGCAGGTGCTGCCACAACATGTACACGCCAGAATACTTGCACAAGTACCACACATTGATCTCGAAAAGGTGCAAGAGAGACGACCATGTGCCACAGGCCAGGCGGCCCAGCGCGCTCATGGCAGCAGGAGACGTTGAGCGGCAGCAGAAAAGTGGTAGAGGGGGAGGGGTTGCCGTAGTTCCGCCTTCACAGAGGAGTGAAGAGGCACAGAGGAGTGAAGAGGCACAGAGGAGTGAAGAGGCACAGGGGAGTGAAGAGGGGGCCTCCATCTGGACGTCCATCTGCTGGGAATGCAAAAACGGGAAAAGGAACCTGTCGAAACTTGAGTGTCGTGGTCGGTTGCGTCACACAGGCCCCGACTGGAGCAGTGACAGTCGGGAGAGCCAAGGTAGGGAGAGGGAGAGGAAAGAAGACAAGGAGAGGAAGCGTGAGCGGGGGGAGGATGGGCAAAAGAAGGCGTTAAAGGACAAGAGAGTGGTGGCAGACACTGCTCAAGGCGACAAGGGAGTGGGGGCAGGCACTGCTCCTTCAGAGGTGGCGGACACTGCTCAAGGCCGTGCCAGGGTCCATGCTCTACCACTTGCCACCCCAGCCGAGGCCTCCGATTCAGATGCGCACGCGCCTCAACACCCGTCGGCCTGTCCCCTGTGTGCCAAAGACTTTTCTCACGTACCTCCCAGCGCTAGGCAAGTGTGCGAATGGGTGTGCATCTGTGTCTGTTTGCGCTTGCTTGCCTGCAGACACAGATGTGAGCAAGCGCCAGCAGACACAGATGTAAGCAAGCGCCAGCAGACACAGATGCGCTTGCGCGCCAGCACGCGTGTGTGCCCCATGCCCTGCCGACACAAGCGTGCCTCATGCCCTGCCGCCGTATGCCGCCATACGCCGTCGAGTCTCACTTACAAAACATTATTAATACATTAATTATAAAGCAGGCGGGGGAGCATGGCGATGCACATCAAGTCTTGCAGAAACAAAAAGTATCAATTGTTGTGCACACAAGATGTGGGCGAGATGGATGCAGCCGCAGAAGCACGCCCCTTGCCCGCAGGAGAGTGTGAGGGTACGCAAGTGCGCGGCAAGGCTAAGACGACACACGAGGGGGCAGGTGATGGCACGGCCGTTGCTGAGGACGCCAGAGAGGAGGCGAGCGAAAGGGATCGAGTGCGAAGGTTGCAGGAGCGGAAGCAGCGGGCGATGGTGACGGAGCAGGCGCAAGCGCTGCGTGAAGAGGCGGACGCCACAGCGCGTCTTGGCGACATGGGCTTTGATGACGTGGGGCGCATAAGGGAGCTGCTGCGCACATGCAATGGAGACATTGCTCAGGTCATCCCTCTTCTTGCCGAGTCCGCGGGCCACACGCCTGAGAACAGTCAGGCTGCATGTGCGCCCAGCACTGCCCGAGATGACAGCGGGAGAAGAGGGGAGAGGAAGAGTGAGGGTGGCGAGGCAAGTGATGGAGAAGCGCGTGGTCAAGGAGGTCAAGCGCGTGGTGGAGCAAGTGGTCAAGCAAGTGCGCGCCAAGCAGGCACGTCATGCACGCTCTCGCACTGGGACACGAGCGAGCAACTGCCTGTCGTTTTTGACTACACCGTCAAGACCAAGCCCAGATCTCCCGAGCCCCAACACACAAAGGCACTCAAGGGCAACATGAAGGATACGCTAGACCCCATCTGCGCACTGCAAGACCCCATCAGCATCTGCGCACTGCAAGGAGACAGCGCCGAGGAGTGCCACCACCAGAGTATGAATACAGCGCGAGATGGCCAGAGTTTCAATGTGAAAAGGCCCAGGCGTGCTCCGAGAGACGAGTGCGTGGAGCGCTCGCGAGACCAGTGTGTGGAGCGCTCGGGAGGGCAACACTCTGGCGCGCACAGGCCCGGTGGCGAGGCGCACCATGCCACCACAGGACAGCGTGCCACCACAGAGTGTAAGCTTGTCGAGTCCCGTCATCGCGCAAATGTCGAAAGGAGACAGCAGCAAGGGCGGGAAGTGGAGGCGCGGGATGCCAAGGTTGCGCGGAAGGAGAGGCAGGCGCAGGCCAGCACAGCGCAGGCAAACAAAACGCAAGGGCATGCGTGGCTACTGGTGCACGGGGTGTTCCTGTGCCGCATGCATGTGCTTCCCATCAGCATGCATGTGCTACCCATCAGCAAACGAGAGCCTGCGTACCACGAGGGCCCGGGTGCCCCCACGGGTTCCCGCGATATGAACCAATGGCAGGATAGTGCGTGTGTGACGGGCGAGTGGGAGATCACATTGACGTCGCATGTTGCTGAGGCCCAGCTCTGTTTGCCCCAGGTCCTCAGTCCATTTTGACTTGCCCGCGCCAGGCAGAGAGGCTTCCACTGCATGGCTTGCCCTCCTCCGCTGCCCTCTTGCGCTGGCGTGTGTACGTGAGCGAGAGAGAGAGAGCGAGATGAGAGAGAGAGGAGAGAGAGAGGAGAGAGATAGAGAGAGAGACGCTGGTCTGATCGTGTGTCTCGTGTCTTGTCTCATCGTATCGTGTGTCTCGTGTCTTGTCTCATCGTGTGCCCACGTTCTGCACTATGACACACACAAACACAAATGCACACACACACACTCTCACACAGGCGTTGTCAGTATTACGACAAAGTAGGTGGAGCACGCTGATTGCTGCGTCAGGTGCGTAGGGTTTGAGCTCTCTCCTCCATCGTGATGAGCTTTCTCCCCCATGCCGCGTGCACCTTGATACCTTGATGCCCGCATTCGTACGCACAGGCACGGGGTTGGAGGGCGTGGCGTCACTCAAGAAGAATCTTCTTTCCGACCAAACGGAGGCGCGCGTAGCACATGGCCTGGCGTGGGCCACAGGGGCGCGAGGTTGGGCGCCGCCGCTTTGCGCCCAAAGCGCCGCCGCAACAGGTGCAGAAGATAAGAGGGGGGACGAGGGTGCGGCTGTGTTGCTCCTGCCTCCTGAAAGTGGTCTGTGGAGACAAGTCCAGGAGGCTGCGCTTAGAGAGGACGCGGGCGCTGTACCAAGGGGGTCTCGAGGTGGCGGGGTGAGGGATGAAGACGAAGCTCAAGGAGCGTTGCTCATGGTTTGGCTCAAGACTCAATAGTGCTCCGCGTGCATCCATGGATCATCATCGCATCGATGCCGTCCCCGACCGCCACACCCCTGGTGGTCGGGGCCCACAGGTTGAACGGGGTACAGATGGACACGACTGATAGACCGAACGGGGTGCTCGTTGACACCACACACATGCACTCGAGACACATGCACACATTCGATTCACACCACACATAGACTGGAGGAGCGTCTGGGGCGAGGCTGAGGCATCGAAGGCAGGCCAAGACCCGCGCCCAGCAGACGCCCAGCAGACGCCCAGCAGACGCCAACGCTTGAGCACTTGCACTTGGGTGTCTGCGATTGAAGAAGCGCAAAGCGCAGGACACACACGCTTGCACACCAACTGCACGCCAACTGCCACCATTCAACCATTTTCTCTCGTGAGAGACCCTACAGTCGGCAACTGCTAAAAAGAAAAGAGAGATAGCACAAGACAGCATCAACGCCCCGTGACCGAGCCTCAAGGTTCCCACGCGTGTGCCGCCTTGTGATGATGTTCCCGCATGTCCCTGCCTGTTTCTCCTCCCTCCCTCTTCCCCTTGATGCTCATGCAACGTTTCTGCCTGGGTCTTCTCCCTCCCCCTCCCACTCCCACTTGCCTGTGAGTGCTGGTCCTTGCCGATCAACACCCCCGATGTCTACTGTGCCTTAGTAATACGGGCATGGACGTATGAGTACGGGCACCAACGTGACTATTACATACACGTAGGGGGGTTTTACACTGGGAAGCGCCCACGGGTTTCCCCCTGTATGTGCCTTATGCAAGGTTGAAACTCCTCGAAGGTTATAAAACGTGCCCTTCTCAATGTCAGGGTTAAGTGGTTATATCCCGTTATTGGACACACGTGATCGCGGCGTTAGCCGCTAGTGAGTCATCCGCGGCCCTGCGGCGATAGGGCTCCTCAAAAAACTCATGACATTTGGGGAATCTGGGCTGCAGGGGCTTCCCACGCGAGTGGCTCTTCCTCTCTGGGACATTCAGCTGCGGCTGTCCAAAGGGGCTACTGGGGTCCCCCTATTCACAATATGGGACCCTCTAGCAGGTCCGGGGAGGACCCCAATGCCTGGAAACAATTCGAGCCGGACCCGGGCAATAGAGGCTCGGTATAGCCTGAGGCCGCCTGGGCAGCGAGGGATTCTGGGTGGGGGATTACCGAGGGAGGGTCCGGGTAGGCCGCCCTTTTGGCGCACGCCGGAGGAGTCCTGTAAGGGGCTCGGCTCGGTGACCTTCAAAATAAACACTCAACACACACATACCGTAAAAATTGGCGTGACAGTAGAACTTGGTGAGCATTTGCCCCTCTTGGAGTAGATTGCCAGGGGGATCACAGGCGCACACAGCTCAGTTTGTCGCTTAAGGGTATCAAGGGGTATCCGAGGAGCGCGGCATACAGGGTTCAATACTTTGTGGCTACCGCTCACGAAACCCTCCAGTGCACCCTCACTCTATTCAAGGTTTCAAGGTTGGGGATAAAGGAGAGGATGAGTGGCGGGAGTTTGAAGTTGCACCGCAAGTTACACCCAAGTTGCACGGTTGCGAGCTCTGCCAACCAGAGACTGAGTGAGAGGCTTCCAATGATAGGCTTCCAAATAGCACCCGACGCAGCATCGCGCAGCGGAGGTAGAACCCCCACCTGCCCGGGACCTCATGTGTTTTGAATGTCGTCCCGACAGAATCTGTATATATTATCCAATTACTCCACAAGGGAACAAGTCGCAGGCGGGCGCCGAGGGGTGGCCCCTGGGAAGGTTTCGGACCACGCCAGGTAGCGCCATGACAGTAAAGAGTTGGTAGTAAAGAGAGCCCACACACAAGAGTTGGTAGTAAAGAGAGCCCACATGTGGGCAGCGGGTTTCATCTCATCACTCTCGCCTTGAATCTCGCCTTGCATCTTGCCTTGACGCTGGCCTTCATGCTCGCCTTCCGTCAAAGCTCACGAGCTGTTATCCTCGGAACCCTGGCATCGACATCCAGGCCTTGACAGCACCACGCGTCGCATGCTTTGGTTTCGGAAGAGGCGCACAGCGGCAGACCAAGAAGAAGCAGTGTAGGTATGAGCCGACGAGCCGACGGGTTCTGTGTCGTTGAGCCTTGATGCCCGCCTGCTTCAGTCACTTGGGCCGCTTGGTGCGTTGATTGGTCTCGAAAGGCCTGCCGCTGCCTTTCGAAAGCCTCCGAGTCCACCGACTGTCAAATAAATAGCGGCTAGTGGAAGCCGCTTTTCCTGGAACCATGTGCTCCTAGTGCGCCGCAAATACCCATGCCGCTCCTTGGCAGCCATGGCTGCCACCGAGGCGCGGGACAGATACGGAGACATACGCGGAGAGGACGGGGGCATGACGCCTCGGTCTCTCTCAGTGTCGCTTGCTGCCTCCCCCAATCTCGCGCGCGCCCCAAGACGTTGGTCTGTACAAGCCCAACGAATCGGCACCGAACATGGGCAGTCAGGGCACAGCACCCTGCGCCGTCAATTCTCGCGCATCTTGGAGTAACGCTCTCTCAAATGCCTCCAAACAGCGCGGCAGCCCCGTCGCTCATACTGCTCAATGGGACAAGACCTTGGCGTTCCTCGACGGAATCGTTCTCACTCTGCAAGCCAAGCTGTGTCAAAATCACGTGTGTGCGCTTCAGGCCGCGATACAGCAGGAAAAAACCGTGGTAAAGGTCTTGATCCCGGGGTTTTCCTTGAGCACGTCGGGCGGGAGGCCGTCGCTGTCCAACAGGCCCTCAAACTCGTCCCAGTCGCCTACAAAAGAGTAGTGGTTGCCCGCGTCCTGCAAAAACACCTGTGGGTACTTGCCGCGCAGCCCGCTGATATCAAAGAGCGTACTGCGCATGTCCTTCTGCTCCGGGTCGCTGCCGTCGACCTCAACGAAGCGCACCTTCTTCGACTCCATCGAGGCAACGAGCTTCCGCTGACGGACCTGTGCGTGCGCGCAACAATTGGCGGGACCCACGGCGGCAAGCCTATCAGGGCGACCCGCGCACCCAGGCCACAGCGAGCGGACGGGGGTCCGGTGAGGCCGCACCTTGTCCACCTCGTTCGTCACCGTCGAGGACATCAGGAGGACTGCCTTGGACATGCCCGGAAAGCTGGGTACGAACTTCGAAAAAATGCGAAAGGGCATGAAGCACGCCGGGGCGATGTTGCTTGCGTTAGGGGTCGTGGCGCTGGCTTTGGCTGGCAGCTGGCAGCGCGCGGCCTCAGTCTCACTGCTGACGCCCGCAGACGTGACTGGCCCGCTCTCGGACGAGGAGGGCCCGCCGCTCAACCTCAACGGCAACGTGATGCAAGTCAGAGCGCCGCGCGCGGATGCGCGCATGATGGCGCTCACTGCTGAACACTCATCGCGGGGCGCCAAGCACGGGCGCCGAACCCAGCAGCTGGGTCCCGGCGCTGTGCCCATGCGCGGCGTCACAGATATGGGCGACTGCCCGGTAAAAAGATTTTACTTTGCTGCCCATCTCGTGAACTCTACTTGACTCATTACTAACTTGATTACTACCTCCTTTTGCTTCCTTTACAGCCTGGGCAGCGCTGCAAAATCGTCACCTTGCCGCAGAATGACCCTGCTCCCGCGGTGCAGCGCCGGGCGCGCACCCAGCAGCTGTTCAACGCCGCGGCAAACGACGATGTGCTGCGCTGGAACACTGCCGATGGGCACCTGCACCTCATGCTCCCGCACAAGCCTGCGGCGTACAGCGCCAAAAAGATCTCGGTTGGGATTGCGAACGATGTGCAGGCCGCAGACGACCAGGACAGTATGCACGAGGGCATCTACAAGAGCGCGCTGACGCAAAAGCTCTTCATCGTGCCGCAGGCCAACGTGCTCACGGGGACGGGGCAGAAGCACCTCACCGCTGTGGGTAGCGAGGATGTGGCTGCGGAGAAGACGGCGGAGGCGAAGGGTGCTAAGAGCATCATGAGCGCCGCGAAAAAGTCGGCGTTAAAGAAGAAGAAGGACACAGCACGGCAAGCAAAGGGCGCAAAGAAGGCAAAGGCGCAGAAACTGGACGCGGCCCCGTACATGCGCCCCATGCCCCCGATCTTTGGCAAGGAGGCGGCGCCTCTCCTGGTCGGGCACCCCCAGCCCTTTTCAGTGCCGGGCGGCGTGAGGCCGATGGGCGCAAAGCAAGTGGCTCACGCTCAGGGCTTGGCTGCGGTGGCAAACTCTGACAACGAGGAGTATGGGCAGAGTGGCTTCACCTTGGCAGAGGTGAGAAAGAGAGAGGAGAGAGTGGGAGGAGGTTGGCTAAGAGCGCGGAGGGTATTGAGGCGCGAGTTGTCATCTGCAACAACACCGACCAAGATTTGCAGCGCCATGCGTACTGCCGCGTCGCTCATGCGTGTGTACTCATTTTTCTTTGGAAATGTTTGCCTTTTTTTCACGCAGCTGCGTGCGGTGAAGCTGCCCAGCTTCCTCAGGCCCGCTTCCTCAGGCCCGCGCGTGGAGGCTGCGGGCAAGACATTTTCCGTCTAGGAGACTAGAGGGTTTGTCAGAGAAGGACAGCCCAGGATAGTATTTTTGAGCCCAGATTAGTATTTTTTTGGGGGGTCAAGTGGAACTCGGCTACTGGTTGAGCTCATGGTGCGCGGTTTAGGGAGAGCATTCACAACCATTGACGGAGAGCGTGAAGAACAAACGAGGAGAGCGTTAAGAGCAGCGTAGAGCCAACGAAACCGTACTTTGATAACGGGGGTCCGGCGTCGCACCAAGACAGGCTTCCGCATCGCCAAGCGCCTGTGGCGGGGTCTTTCCCCGCAATCTAACGAAGATGTCTGCGGTAATGGGCCATGCGCAATGTACATTTACCTTGTGTACCGATGGAGGATAAGGGGAGCGCGAGAAGGAGCGTGCACTGGGGCTGCTACTGCTACTATGCCACAGCCCTCGACATTGAGGTTGATCCTCAACGCCGCCGCTTTGGTTGCCGCGAGTCCGACTTTGCTGTCTCTTCAGCGACTGGTAGAATGCCGCGCGCTTGAAACGCTAAACGGAACGAGTCTGATTGATTGCGTCGCGATGGCATTCCAGCCGCAGTGCAGTGCGCCTCGGCGTATTGTGCGTGGGAGGGGGATATATAGTGTGTATGTGTGTTTATTACTGCAGTACCTATTACCGTGACAAAGCTGTTCGCGTGGGGGGAGGGGGATAGAGGAGGACATGTGCTACGAGAGACGACGAGCAGAGGGCGTAGAGGACTAGTCTGCCCATCACCCACTAGTCAACGCGGGGCCCCAACGTCGGAGATTGTGTACCGTTCAGTCAACTCCATTTTACTTTAAGACACCACCCCCCCTCCGAGTCCGCTTCACTAAAGAGGGAGCAGTGAGGGAAGATGAGCCCCCGGGCCGCTGGTGTCCGTGCGGCTGTGCCTGTGGACCTTGTAACAGGGCAACACCTGCACCCCCAACTCAGCTGTCGGTGGGGGCCGCAACTGCCGTGGTGGGGCCCGGGGTGACTTGGAAAAGGGGGTAGGGGCACACGCGTGACAGATCGTCAAACATTTTCTCGTTTTTTGAAAATGAAGAGGAGTGCGTTGGCCATGTTGACGACGAGTATCAACGTGTCGCCTGCCGCTCTGCAAACCACATCCAACACCACTGTCTGGAGGCTGCTAGGCCGATCTTGCTCTTCAGTGACTGGAGGACAGCCGTGCGCTTGAAACGGAAAGCGTCCGTTTGGTAGTTTTGCGATGACATTCCAGCTGCATTGAAGTGCGCCTCGGTCACGTCTCCCGGTGGGCCTGTAGAAAAATAAGACGCAATGCGTGTGCAGATAACTTGACGTGCATTCTAAACGTTCGAACGTACGTAGATTGGGATATTTTTAATTTCCTGGGTCAAAATTGTTTACTGCAGACGTCGCAGAACAAGGATGTTTCCACAACACTTATAATTAACACTTTCAGTACTAATACCAGCAGTAATCCACGAGTTTAGGACGTTTCACAGCCTTCTCAGGGGTGCCAAAAAATACACCAAGTTAACAAAAAAAAGGTCTTTGGGTATACAAAAAGTCTGTGGGTATATATTCAGCTATTCCGTCGCGAGGAAGAGCCGGCTTACCGCCACGTCTTTTGCCGAGGTCAAGCTATTCCACACGAAAATAAAAAAAATTGTACTCAAAAAGCATTTTTTCAAATGAAATATTTTTGAATAATATAGATCCTGGAGGCCGCCTGGAATGAGGGTCTGATGAACTTCACGCGCCCCTCCACTCTACTATTTGACGCGGACTACGGCAAGCTTTCTGGCTGTGTGTGTGTTTATTACTGCAGGACCTATGATAAAGCTGTGTGCGGGGGGGGAGGGGGACAGTGAAGGACATGTGCTATGAGGTACGACGAGCCAAGGCTTGTGTGGACTAGTCTGCCCATCACGCAAACCTGGACCATTCCTTGAAAGATTTGGCAACTGGAAGGTATGAACTGAGCCTTGTGTTTTTTGCTTGGTCTTGCTTTTTATGTATATATATTCAGCTATATTATATGGATGAATGTGTTGCATTGTTATTTCGGCAGATGACGTTGATCGCCTGCGGCGACAATGGTGTCTTTGTGTCCCCGTTACTTGTGGATGCGGCCTTCATCGAGGACGAGGCTATCAGGAAGATGCGCGAACTCCAAGTGCGAAACGAACAACCTGTTCTCTCACTGATCAACCAGCAGCTTTGCCTGCGACTCGGCCTCGTCGAGCACCGACGGGCGTGGCCCGCCGATCGCCCTCCAGCCCGCCGCAGCCGAGCGCCCCCCTCTCCGACACCCGCCCCCGAAGTGCGCAACGACGACTGTCGCCAACACCAACAGAGACAATCGTGATTCCAGGCGCCAAAAAGCCATGTGGTACGAAACAGCCCTGGTCTACAATGCAGAGGTTGTAAAAATTAATTGCTGTGAAAATTAATTGCTACACTAACATACAAACGGTAAGAATATACTTTCTTAGATAGAACAATAAAAAA
>Ga0315899_10001435_pt1 | contig 27105 bp, 20 predicted proteins | sample LakEriMetagenome_2_FD_203518 | JGI IMG/M metagenome (GOLD analysis project Ga0315899, IMG submission 203518) | Freshwater fungal communities from buoy surface, Lake Erie, Ohio, United States - Buoy 4 MA112 | ecosystem: Environmental > Aquatic > Freshwater > Lake | place: USA: Lake Erie, Ohio... | reverse complement strand
CGGCATTTCCAAATTAGACGTTGTCCCGTACATTTAGCAGTTTATAATCAAAAATAGATTATTTCTTTAACCCTTTTACATAATTTAAAACGAAAAATAATATAGCAATCACTACATTTCGTTAAAAAAATAAAATATATTAAAAAAAATTATTTAGTTAAAACAAATTATTTCTATATAATATAATGAGCGGACTATTATTCGATTTTAACGAACTGCTGAAAAGGGCAATTAAATATTTGGTATTGGGTTTAGTAATTGCTTTAGTTGCTTTTTCAATCCCTAAGCATAAACTTAAGGTCGAAGAGGTGGTAGTGGTAGGTCTTTCTGCTGCCGCATCTTTCGCCATACTGGATATATTTGCTCCATCTATTGGACAGGCAGCAAGAACCGGCGCAGGTTACGGTATAGGATTGGGTATTGCCGGTGGTGTTCCTATGGGCGGAGTCCCACTCCACATGTAAATCTTCCAGTGAATTCGATAGTGTAAGTATAAATTGTATATAAGTTTTTTGAACACCATTTATCGTAACAAATAGTTTATAATTAATAAAATATTTGTCTATTTGTCTATTTGTCTTATTAATGACCGACACCCGCCCGCGCCCGTGCCAAAATAATAAATAAAAAATATATAAACATTAATTGTTTATACATTTTAACGAAAACATAATAAAATGAACAACTCGAATGAATCTAATGAATCCAATCAATCTGGGTATTATATTATTCCGAATAATTATCAATTAACAAATAAACTAATACCAACAAACTATGTACTACCCCACCCCCACACTCACGTGCATTTTATAAAAAGAAACATTCATCCTTTCAACGAAGAAGACTATTCTTACAACCAATTTATAAACAAATCTAAAAAATATATCAAAGAATTACAGAACATAAACGCAGATATAAAATACAGTGAACGTTAATCCCCTATTATACAACCATCATTCTTCATAAAATAGTAAAAAGATAAAGATAATATATACTATTTTCCATATAGTTTATTAATTTACAATGAACAAAATGAATACATATAATCAAGAGTGTTTAAAAAAGCAACCGACAACCATAAAGAACACGCCGATGCCTACACAATTTAACCATATAGAATTTTTTAAAGAAATTAAAGATAATTTGGTTAGTTATAAATTAACGGAATTAAAAGAAATCGCTAAATATAATAAGATTAAAGGAGCAAAAACAAAACCAGAATATATGGCAAAAATACACGATTTCTTTACAAAAACATTGAATGCTGTAAAAATTCAAAAAGTTTGTCGCGGGTTTTTTGTGAGACTATTTTTTAACGTAAAAGGAGGTATGGAAAATATCTCTAGATGTGTCAATGAAAACGACTTTTATACATTAGAACCACTGAATGATATTCATTTTACCAAATTTTTCATTATTAAAGAAACAAACAATGAAAGCAATACATTCTATTATGGATTTAATATATTGTCTTTAATAACCATGTATAGAAAAAACGAGTCGATTCTAAACCCATATAATCGCCAATCTTTGCCAATTGAAACAATACAAAATATATTTACACATTATCAATTGCTATTTCTTCTTTTCAAAGAAACCGTTCTTGTCGAAGATACTATAGAAAATATAATACGGTTTAAAGTCCCATCGAAATATCAAATTCGTATATTGTTTGGAAAAAACGACGCCCCCGCTATCTTAAATGCAAATACACCGGCCGTACCTACACGAGTTACAAGAAGCACCTATAGAGCGCAAATTGACAATACAATACCACCTATGACACTGGAAAGGCTTGTTATGGAAGAAATTCTGTTTCCATCCTCTGGTGTAATAAATACGTATATTATCCGCAACTATACCCCCATGACACAGCCGTCAAACCAACTATTAGAGCGAGAACAAGAGGTAGAGAACAATGTGGCGGAAGGTGACAATGGAACGGATGAGACGGAAATAAATCACCAAGTAATGGAATCTGAACAACACCAAGAAGACCCGACTGTATTAGAAAATATACGTAATAGAGTTACAGTATTTAAACAACAGCCTATAAATACACGAATCAATGAATTATTTATGTATATCGACCAACTAGGTAACTATACAAACGCAAGCTGGTTTTCCGGGTTAAATAAGCGTAAATACTATATATTTTATTCACAGCTACGGGAACTATGGACATTTCGAGCGCAAATACCGAATAATGTAAAAAGTCGTATTTGTCCGTTCGGTGACCCATTCTTACAATCATCTGCTATTTTTCGCAAACCATACGACCAAATAACGGATGATGAAATAATAGAAGGCTGTTTAGATGTGATTGAAAATATTATACTAACATCCACAGATATTGAATATAGAAAAATTGGCTGTCTCCACGCGTTAACTGCTTTAACAGTCGTGTCACCTGAATCACGGTTACAATATGGTTATTTGTATGATTTAGTTGATTCGATGCCTTTACAACAACATACCCGATTTAGTTGGTAACTCTTATCTTTACTGTTTCATATGAATGAATGGGTATAAAAACTTTAGGAATTTATTAAAGCCGTTGTTTTATTAAATTTAGTAACTAACCGAATAAGCAATGATTTGGTGACAAAGAAAAGGAAGGGGGGAAGGGGGTCAATACAAACCTTTACATATTACTTGATTTTCTTTAAGTAGTGTTGATAACTCCACGACACGTAACAAGTGCGTTAAAGAGTATAAAAAGACTATGTATTAGATATTATACTTACATACATATAAAATGGTTAAGACAAAGTTATCAAAGAACGTTCAAGAGACACCTGTTTCCACACCAGTTGTTGATGTAAAGGTAAATGAGGTTGTTACTCCTGCTCCCGTTCCAGTTAAGAAGGAGAAGAAGTCAAAGAAGGAGGTAGTACCCCCATCAGTTGAAGGCGAAACTGTCGTTCCTGTAACCGCACCCGTCCCTGTGTCAGTACCCGCTTTCGATAACAAAGTAACCGATCAAGTTACCCAGTCAGTGGTCGAGTCGGTTGTTCCTTCCGCTCTTTTGGCTGATAATTCTATTGTCCTACTTCTTTCCGAGTTGGCTTCTCTTGAGCAACAGGAGAGCGTCATTCAGCAAAAGCGCAAGGTTAAGCGCCGTCTTCTTGAGAAGGCAGTTACCAAGCTTCTAAAGTCTAACAGTAAGGCGGCAAACAAGAAACAAAAGCGTTCTGGAAACAGACAACCCTCTGGTTTTATTCGCCCAACTCTTATTAGCGACGAGTTGGCGACCTTTCTCGGCAAGGAGTCGGGTACGGAGATGGCTAGAACTGCTGTTACTAACCAAATTAACAACTATATTAAGCTGAATAGCTTGAAGGACGCAAAGAACGGGCGTCAAATAAACGCCGATGAAAAGCTTTCTACTCTTTTGAAGTTGGGTAAGGACGATGTTCTTACCTATTTTAACCTCCAGAAGTATATGAAGCACCATTTTGTTAAGAAGGCAGACGCTGTGGTGGATTCTGTTGCTGTATAAATATAACAACCTACCGTAAAGCAAGTATTTTAAATTAAACAAAAATCATAAATAAAAATAAATATTTATGATTTACTTATATTCACCATCCAGCGTGTTATTGTCGCCATAACTATAAACTGGGTTTTACTTGTTCAAGTTTGTCAATATTGTATGAATGAGTGGCGTATTTCCTTTCATAATATTAGCCGTTTCATTTTTATAAAACTTTGTTATAGTATGCCCGTTTGACCGTAAATATAATCCATATACGAGTATAAAAACGATTGTATAAATTACGTTTGGTATTAAACGTAAAGGCATTCCCCATAAAAAATAAATAGGTATTGACTTAACGATAACTATTAGCATATAGAGGAATATTATTATTGGTTTGGCTTTTTTATAAACCAATACAAGTAACGCAGATATACTAAAAATTAATGCAATTATAACCGCAATCATTGGATTGCAGTTTTGAATAAAAAGCACAGTATAACGGTTTGTCAAAAAGTTACGTTTAAAAAAACAATTTAGTAAAAAATATACGGCTACCCATACAAGAATCCAATAAGATAGGTAAAAATCAAAACGCGTATAGTCGTTTTTCATATACCAAGTGGGCTGTATATATAATAAAAATTAAATAAGAAATACATACAACTTGCGGAAAAATGTTTTAACCCTTTAACGTTTTTCATGTTTTTACATAATCCAAATATTTTACTTTTTATAATATATTTGAAAACATATATGGTGTAGTATATTATACAAATTATAAAAATAATTAACCTTTAAATCAGCAGGTTAAAAATAATCGGCGTTTGAAATGTAAAAATGTGTAAGAATCTCATATGTATAAGTATCATGTGTCATCATCATTATTGGTATTTAATATTAGTATATAACACTAAATACAAGAAATATATAGATCAATTTTATTACATCCCTTTTGACAATGACAAAACGCCAAAGAATCTTTATTACACCGGTCTTGTTATTACCCAATTGACTATAGCGTCCTTTGTTCTTTCCCCTTCGTAATATTGTAACTTTCCGTTTTTAATTAAAAAAATAGTTGGATATGAATCTACACTTATCTGGGGGGTTGGTTTATATTTTTCACTAACTACACTAATCGCTTCATCCATATTTTCCCTTCTAAAATCCGCGTCAAAATACTCCGGATGTTTCATACGCATCTCTTCTACAACTGTCGCCCAAATGGGATGTAAGTGTATACAGTACCCGCATCCATCCATCCAAAAATAACCATATATTACTTTACCAGTGCCTTTATTAAGTGCAGTTACTATTGCTTCTCTTTTGGCATGGGAGTTATAGTTAAGTATATCTGTATTAAATTTATTCCAGCCAGTAGTAAAAGGCTTTTTATGGTCTGGGTTAACAGGGTAAGGGGTCTGTATTCGTTTTATAGTATCATTCTGGTAATTTTCGGCCGGTTGCGGTTGAAATCTAACCTTCTTTTTAGCTAGTTTATTTACCCTCTTTCGTCGGGTGTCTTTTTTTCTTAAAAACCCTTGTTTTCGTCCATTCTGTCGTTTCAGGTTTCGTTTAGTTTTACGTGGTGGGTAGTTTTTCATTTAAATTCGAGTAATATATATAATATAAATGACTAAAAAAATAACTTCAAGTTTGATTATTATTTTATTATTGGCAGTTTTTATTTCCGGATTTTTCGTTTTACTAAATGGAGATATATCTATCAAAGACGGCGGTACGGATGAAATACAGTTTTTTAAAAGCATAGGGGAAGGATTTGACGCATCAGGAGGGGCGGTTAAAAGCCTCGACGGTTGCCCAAAGTTGTTAGTAAAACGAAATGGTAAAATATTGTTATATGACAATAAAGCCGGTTCTACCCCCATTGAATTTAAAGATTTAAACGAATATTCGACCTATTTAGACAAACAACGCGAGAATGGGGTAAATTGTCCCGTCCTTTTTTTACAGCAAGAAACGGATGCCCAAAATAAGGATGTGTATCGCATTCGACAATCGCCATTTTACGTTGAGGGTGGACTTCCCGCGCTCCCCGTCGAGGTTCATGACAATACAGTTCCCATTAAAATTGTCGATGCGAGTCGTCAAAACGGATATAATACTGGAATGTATCCGGGGTTTGACCCTTATAATTTCAATAATGGCCGATATAGTGAGTTAGATGTAATACACGATTCAACCGAGAAAACTCCCGGAGGGTCAATTAATCCGGCAGACCCGAACTGGTTGGGCGTTATTTCAACCCAAGAAGCGGTTGATTCAGGAATGTTCAAAGAAAATGAAGTAAGAAAAGCGATTTACCCAAAATTGATTCCTACTACACAATAAAGGGGGAGTGGGGAGGATGAAAAGGGTGAAAAGGATGAAAAGGGTAGAGGAAGGTGTATATAAAAAGGTTATACCCCTAACAAAAACAAACGCACGTTCTTTACAACATTCGCCCCGATTTTTCGTTTTTTCCCGTCTTTCTCGGTTTGTATACCATTTAAACACGACGGATTTGTTTTTAGGTCTTCGATTAAGTTGCCTAATGAATTATTATATTTCACCATAATTGCGTTCGCTGTTACTGAACTAATAAGTGGTATTTGAGAAAGAAAGACGGCACCAATATTTTCGGGGGTTAGGTTTTCCTTCTTTACCTTCTTTACTACACTTACATAAGATTCGGCGGTTGCGTCGGGAATGGGCGTTTCTTCTTGTGAACATTTTACCGTCGTTTCAACCGATTCATTTGCCACTGTTGTGGGGGGTAAATTCCCGTCGATTGAGTCGCCAGAGGGTGCCAATACGGTGACACTAGGTTTTTCTAATAAGAGGAGGGGGGCGGATGAAACGGTTGTAAAAGCCGAGTATTTTGGCATTTGCTTTTTCGCCAAATTACGGGTTACCTTGTCGGCAAACGATAGTATAAATTCAGCACTCTCGGCAACATTCGACGTTTTTATTACAGTCATTCCTTTAAAATGATTTATAGATGTTATTATTGAATGTACGAGTTTTCGTTCTTTAAAATCCAAAGAAAATATACCCCCTTCAATTAAATAAATAATGTTATGTGGATGGATTTTAGTAGAATGTATTAACCGGTAGCTTTGTTCTTCATAACGTCCGTCTTTAATACTTGCCAATAAATCAGCGAGTGTTTTTCTTTCAATAATTGCTATATCCTTATTGTCGTCAGTAAGAATAGATATATCGCCTATTGCTAATACTGTTTTTGTAATTGATATGGAAGGGTAGTCGGGTGGATGGGTTTGTTTGGCTTCAATACATTTATTATATAAAGAAATTTCCCGTTCGTCAATAATAATTTTCATTGCGTGATGTTTTAATGTAGTTATAATGACTATATTATTATACATTTTTACAGGAACATACGGTTTCCCGTACGCCCCTCCCTTACTATCGGCATCGACGATTTTAAATTTTTTGTAAAATATAATATATTTGGATAACCTGATAGTAGATTTTTGTAAAAGGGAGGGGTGTACGGGAAACCGTAGATTCCTGTAGTAGTAATAAAAAAAACATATTTATAACTCTTACCAATTAAATTAAGTATTTACATTTTTCTTTGACTGAAGGGAATGTGGTGTGAAGAAGGAGGGTCATTAAATTGTTGTGTTTGTACTGTTTTCTTCTATAACCTCCTCCGTATGTGTGTTTTCGGGATTTTCTTCCTGCTGGCATTGTGCTTTTACAATACTTGTAATAAACTGCTTCGCTTGTTTTTTATTGTTCTTAATTTCTTTCTCTAATTGTTTAATAATGGAATCATTATATTCACAATACTCGACAATTTCGCGCTGGCGTTCAAGGGTTGGAACTTGGATTTTTAATTTATAAAAGTTTTCTTGATTAATACCAAGTTGTGCCGTTCCCTTTGCTATACTTAATAATTCAGGTTGAATTGATTGTAAATAATAAAACATATATTTTTTAATAATTTCATCTTTACATATTATAGTCCATCCATGATGATTTAAGAAGAACTTATTTTTTTCATATCTAACACAATCGGCAGATACACCATCTTTTGCTACAATTATTTCATCTTCTCTGTTGTATTGGTTAATGTAATAACTTATATTTCCACCACCATAAACAGGATATTCACCCTGTATTTTCATATCAGACTTTATATAAGTTCCTTGATTTACTTTACAAACTTCTCCCAACGTTTTTATAACATTCTCACCAAACATTTTTTGATTACTTAAACAAAACTCATTTAATCGTTTTAATTCCGCAATTTTATCGGTGCTTGTTTTGTTTGCTTTTTCATATATGAAATCTAAATACTCAACCGCTTCACGTTGGCGTTCAATTGATGGAATGGTGATTTTCGTATTACTAACATATTCTTTCGAAATATGTTGTAGTCCTACGCCTATAAATCCTTTTTGTAAGACCTCAATATTAATCAGAAGATAATAGTATATGTATTTTATTGAATGCTCTGTATTAATTTTAATTATAAAATTATCAGTAGAACAAGAAAACTTACCGTTGCAATGTTTAATGTTTGCAGTTCCGCCAGTTCCAATAATTAAACATTCGTCATCATAGTCATATTCTTGACAATATTTATTACAAGCTTGTGAGGATGTATAAAATGGATATAGGCCTGTCTCATTACCATAAGACGCTTGTCTTTTGCTTTTAGCTAAGAACTTACAAACTTCTCCCAACGTTTTTATAACAATACCATCCTCATGTTGTGCTTCTTTTTCGGGTTCGCTCTTCATATATTCCACATAATTCAAAGAATACGAATTACCCGCTATTTTCTCAATTGGGACATTGACCAATATGGTTTTTACATTTTTTATATCATCATATTGATAAAACGTTACATTGGTTGTTTGGTGTGCGTCCGTAAACTTGTAACTCCTTCCGGTTTCTTTCTGAGTTTTAGATAATTTAATTTTAGTTTCCAAAACACTCGCTCCTTCTGTCTTTTTTACAAAATAAAATACACCCGTTTTTATAGAAGTATGGGTAAATATACCCGCCGGTAAATAGATAATTTCTTTCAAATCGCACGTTTTCATAAGGTATTTTCTAATAGCAATTAGAGTAGTGTTTGTTTTTGAAAACAATTCTTGTCCATCGGGCAATACAACCGCACATTTACCGTCGATTTTTAACATATGAATAATTGCCTGGATAAACAGAGATACAGCATTATCTGTTTTAATAGGAACATATTCATTCTTTAACGCTCCTTGAAAATCATCGTATTTTAAGCCTTTTATTCCAAATGGTGGGTTTGCGAGAACGTTATCAAACTTTCGCGTTATGGGAACACGAATACTATCCCCCCTTTCTAAATGTTCAAACATATGCCCGAACGAAATTAACATATTTGATACCGCCAGTTGGTATGTATCCGGTTCTAATTCTTTGCCATACAATCCTTCCGTTTTAATAAAATCCCAATCGGGGATAATGCCTTTGTCGTTTGCTTGGTGTAAAATGTATTGTAGATAAGTAATTAAGAATCCACCCGTCCCCATCGTAGGGTCTCCACAAGTATCTATTTTTCCATCTGGGTGGATTTGCGGATTTATTAGGTTTACCATCATTTTTTTAACTGATGGTTGTGTAAAGAACTGTCCCAACACTTTACCTCGCATAATGTCCTGTATAACCTCTTCATACGCCTCACCCAACACATCATACTCAGTTTGGGATAAATCAAGCAGGTTTACTTTATCGAATAGTCTCCTATAGGTTGATTGGTATCGAATGTCGAAACCTTTACCTTTTAAGAATATGTTTCTGGTGCTTGGGTGGACAGATAGAACATCATCCCATAGATACTTTATATTTACAGGAATATTGTCATCTTTTTCATTCGTCAAGTTACTAAAACGCGCAATTTGTAACAATTTAGTTTTATGGGCTTCAATCAGCTCATCCTCCAAATAGCTAAAATCATATTCATAATTATCTATATCAATTTCACCGCCAAAATGTGGCTCAAGCAACTTTAATATTAAAAGAAACGATAGGTTTCGTAAGGCTTTGTCGCCAGTTAGCCCTTCGTTATCTCTTAATATGTTTAAACAGTTTTTAAACGCATTAATGAGAGTAGCTTTAATATCAGTTTTTACTTCTTTCGGTTGATTAATTTGTTGCATTTCGGTTATTGTTATACAGTGTGCTTTTTTATCCTTATGTCGAATATAATCAATTTTTTGAATAAAAACAGTTTTACATACCTTACAGGCGTAATGTGTTTCCGACAATTCCATATGTAATTTATAAATTACTATTACTTTATGCCATAAAAAATGTTGTTTGTTTGTTTATTAATTTTATTGTATTATTAGGTTAACTATTCAACCAGTTAATCCGCGGTTTTAATGTCACGATATATGGTTTTAAATATTTTATAAAAGGTAAAATATTTAACTTGTGTATTTACGCACGCACAAGTAGCAATATATGGCTATTTACGGAACAATACCCGATTTTCGTTTTTTCTTATTTACTATAGTAATTATATCACGCAGGTCTTTCACGTTATAGTATTCAACCCATAACCCAACCGGTGGAAATAATACATCTATTTTACACAATTCACCACTGACAAGGGATAATTCCAAATAATCTTTTTTTATATCGGGATATACGGTTAAATACTCATCTATCTTATGCTTACACGTTTCCAAATCGTAGTATATACGGCCAATATTTAAGTAATCAATCCAATTTGTAAAGTGTCCTTTGTAGATTAATTCAGGATCTTTGGATAAACGAATATCTTTGTCGCATAACTTATAATAGTCTTCTTTACTTTTTATATTTTTATCAACGATAATTCGTTTCGCTTTTTCATATGACGTAGCAAGTGCGGTTCGTTTGGTTATTTTTAATCGTAGTTTGCGTGTTAGTTCTTCATTATACTCGCCAAACTCAAGAATCGCCGTGTTTTCTTGTTTCTCTTTTATTCTCGGTTTCTGTTTTTTTATATCAATCTTAAAGACTTTTATCTTTTGAGTAATCGTTTCATCTTCCATTCCCATCTGGTAGATAACCTCTCTAACCTTCTTTAAATCCTGGTTTTCATTATTGTCCAGCCAGTCATCCCTGTTCAAAATTGGCAATATAATTTTATTTATTTTATTTGGTTGAAGTGCGTCTTTTCTACTTGCTCGTAATGCGGACTGAACTATACGAATATTGGAAGTCATATTTTCAGCAAACACGACGGCGTCTAACAGGGGAAGATCCACCCCTTCGCCCAAGCAATACACGCACGCAATTATACCCGTTTTTGCTTTTTTAAAATTGGTGAGTATTGTCGTTTGGTGTATGACATTCATACCACCGTCATAATCGGAATAGTATAATCCAGGCATATGAAAATAACTGTCGTCTAACAATAGTTTTATGTATTGAACTAGTTTCAACGAATTTATCACACTATTTGAATATATAAGTAAATGATGGGAATGTCCTTCGTATACGCTTTTTAGAGAGGCGAATGCACCCAAAAATAGTCTTTTGTCATTATCATCTATGATACAAAATTTCGCCAAATGTTCTTCTAATTTTTCCTCATCAGTAGTAATGGTTTGAACAACATAGTCACATGTAATGTTTTCGTTTATTGCCCACAATAGGGATTTTCTGTCGATTATATCCCCGAAATACTCCACGTTATTGTTCGAAACCACTCCTGAATCTTCAATACTACTCTCCAAATGTTTAAGTGTGGCGGTTAATGACAATTGTTTACTGGCCGGGATTTTCAACATTTGTATGTACGTTCTCGCCGAGTATGATGTTGATATATTGGTTGTGGTCAAATGGTGGACTTCGTCATTTATTTTCATATCGAATTTGAAAGAAGTGTTTTGTGTTGCGGTATAAAGTTTGTGGGAGGAGGAGTATGTAGTTATTACAATACATTTGGTGCGATTATTCTGCAAAAATCGTATAATATTGTCTGTATTTACCTCCCCTGAAACGATTAAATATGGTATTCTTTGAAACAACGTGCGTACAACTTCTTTCCATTGTTGTAATATTAGTTTATTTGGAACACCGATGAGAATAGTATTTGAATTGCACTTTTGTGTAATCCATAATGAGATAAGTGTTTTTCCTACACCACACGGGATTATTATTAATCCTTTGTCATTGGTTTGTAAATGTTGGTGTGCTTTGTCGATGATTACCTGCTGATAATCTCTGGGAGAATATACGGGTTCGTCCGGGGGCGGGGGTGGCAAGTGTGCCAGACACGACTCTCTCGGTTGGGTTGTATGAATTGTTAAAATATACTCATCGCTTTTATCCTTCTCATTCTTTTTTGTTTTTAATATATGGATTAATGAACGAATATTTATTTTACTCATCGTGGCTTTTACTCGGTTGGTTCTTATCAAGTCGTTTATTTCTTCTTTGGATAATTTTCTATAATTAACACCGAGTGTAAGTAAATAAGGTTCAATGAGTGTAATAATTTTTTTATTGTAAAATTCAGTTCCAGCGTTATACTTGATGTTTTGATGACAAAATTCGTATTGCAGTAAACGTTCAATAAACCCCAGTTTCTGTATAGGAACTTCAAAGACGGGGTCAAAATACCCCCTTTTAATTTCCCCAGTAGCGTATTGTGTGTCTCTTTCGGGTATATTGTTTGATTTTCCTAGCTTACAAGCGTCGGCGAGGTCATAGGCTGGATGATTTCTAATATAAATATATCCAATTAAGTTGGCTGGTTTATTCATTTTATTGGTGGTTTATTATTGTATAATAATATAGCTAACAATTTATTAATCAATTTTCCCTATTATAATAAATTTCTTTAACGTTTCTGTTGCTTTTACAAAGATTCATTAACGTTACTATCCGGTTGCGATTTTGAGGATAATATTGGTTGTGCCAATAACAATGAATGGTCGCAAAAAAAACTACAAGTGCCGGATAGTAAGGGAGGGGCGTATGGGGAACCGTAGGTTCATGTAGTTCCTGTAATTCGTTTATATATAAAGAATAATTAGCTCATTTACTTTATATTTCATACCATAAATGGAAATAATAGATTTAGGAATTGATAGTTTAGACCCCATATCATTAAATGTAGATGACCGTCCAAAGTCACCATCGGTATCGTTTGGACCCGGAATTGAACTATTAATGAACAACGATAAACGTAAAGGTTCTTCCACTACAAATTTTAATATAGATGATTTAAACACATTGGAAAGCGAATTAAACGACCTTTCCAAATCGGTAAGTATCGGTGGTGGCGGTGGTAGCAGCGGAAACACCGACGGCGGTAGCGGTTTGGGGACGGGATTCTCCAAAAGCGACGACTTCTTTACATCAACTACCAAGAAAATGAGTAATATAGGTAGTTTATTTGGATTCGGGGACAACAACAACACCGCCGACCCATCAAAGAACGATTCAAATGTTGGAAAAGCAACCGCTCAATCGGCCAACCAAACAACCAAAACATTTGACGGATTCGGCAAAATCAACGATATTCCCGTCGATTTCGCGTCCAGTTCATCTTCCCGAATGACAGAACAAGAAAAGCGAAAGAAAAAACGCATTATGCTTAAGAAACTGGAAGAATGGTATGAGAAGGGACTTATTAAACAATCTTCCCATTTTACTATGGAATCAAACTATAGTGAAATCGAGGATGAGTACGAAGCCTGTCTAGAGGATAAAAAAACCAAAGATAGTATAAAACTACAACAATGGTGGTTTATGACATTTGTTAATTCAATCGAATACGCAAACACAGTATTTGACCCATTCGGGCTTAACTTGGATGGATGGGGTGAGCAAGTAAGCGAAGATATAGAATCATATGACGAAATTTTTACCGAACTACATCATAAATACAAGGGCGGTAAGTTGTCACCCGAACTATCGCTATTATTGCGTCTAGGCTTTTCGGCCGCCGTTGTAAATATTACAAATAAGGCGTTGTCTACCAGCACCCCCGGATTTAATGATATTATTAAACAGTCCCCTGAATTAATGAAAATGTTTACTAACGCCACAGTTCAATCTTTAAATAATCAAAATCAAAATACGGCTTCTTCTTTTATGAGTAATGTATTAAACAATAGTGGCCAACCAAGCGTTAATAATTCATTTGGACCCCCGCCCCCCGCTATTCAAACAAAAAATCAGCCACCGCCACCGCCCCCCGCACAAATGCCCCAAAAATCAATGCAATTTACAACGACCCCCTCAAATAGACCAGATATAAACGCCAGTCGTGGAGCCATGTTTCGTGAAAAAGGAATAGATATTACAAATAACCAGGAAAGCTTCGTTCATCAAGACCGAACACCAATATCACAAGCACCCCCGACGACGTCCTTACCTGTCCAAAGGCAAGAAATGCGTGGTCCACAAGGAGATATAAATGATTTATTATCTGGGTTAAAACCGAAGGCGCCGAACACAGCCCAGCCATCGCCACAAATACAGAGTGTAGAAATACCGCCCTCTTATAACTATACTCCCGATTTCAGGGATGACAATGACGGGGAGTCAATTATAAGCGCCACTTCATTGAGAGATCTACAATCGTCAAGTGTGCCAAAGAGGTCGGGAAGACGAAAGTCCCGCAGTGAAAGAAATACTATTTCGTTGGATATATAATCTTACCACATAATTTAACCCTTTAACGTTTTCGGTGTTTTTATAAAATCCAAATATTTTACCTTTTATAAAATATTTGAAACCATCTATGGTAATAATTGTATATATAACTTTACATAATTTAAAATTCATTTACCGACAAATCCGTCGGTAAAATCGTTAAAGGGTTAACATCTCTCGTGGCTTTACAAAGTCCGTATATTTTATCTTTTATAAAATATTTAAAATTAGTTATGGTTAAAATTCGTCGGTAAAGGGTTAACCCTTTAACGTTTTCAGTGTTTTTATAAGTTTCATATTTTACGAATAAATAATAAAAAATGAAACCATATATGGTATAGTACACCATACAACTTATAAAAATCATTAACCATTTAACGTTTTCAATGATTTACACAAATCCAAATATTTTACCTTTTATAAAATATTTGAAACCATCTATGGTAATAATTGTATATATAACTTTACATACTTCAATTATCATTTACCGACGAATTTGTCGGTAAAAACGTTAAATGGTTAACCCTGAAATCAGCAGGTTAACCCTTTAACGTTTTTCATGTTTTTTACAAAATTCAAATATTTTACTTTTTATAATATATTTGAAACCATATATGGTGTAGTATAATATACAACTTATACAAATTATAAAAATAATTAACCTTGAAATCTGCAGGTTAAATCGTTAAAGGGTTAACAAACTTCGTGCTGAACATTTGAATATTTTACAAACCTTTTCCTGTGTTTTGTCTTCTGTTAAATAATATTCAACCGCACATAATTTATAATCTTCGCTTTTATGTGTAGGCATTATATGATATAAAAATTTGGAATAAAAAAATGTTTATAATTAATTATATTTATACTAAAAATATGTGCTAATATATGAATGCTAATAATTATACTTCATTATCTTCTTCACCAATAACAAGAGGTTTATTTACCTTTTTCTTGATAATTTTGGTCTTTGGTTTTGGTTCAATAATAACTTCTTCTTCAAGAGATACTATTTCATTTTGAACTTCATCAATAAGTTCAGTATTTACTGAACTAATATTATTTAATTTAAACATATTTGAAATATAATTTTTTTCTAATTCTTTTAATTTTTTAATTTCATTTTCTAATTCATTAATTTTAACTTGATTACTTTCATAAAATTCAATAATACTAATCTGTTGCTCCATTGAGGGCAAAGGAATTTTTAAATTTTCTACTGATTTTGGATATATATGAGGTTGTGCTGTTCCTGTTTGTAATTTATATATATTTGTTTGAATACTTTTAAGGTAATAATACAAATATTTTTCATCTAATATCTTTTTATTTTTTGAATGTATTGAAAAGCAATCACTCGCCCATACTTCACTTTCATATTTATTAATAAATCCTGCATAAGCACCACTTGACGAACACAAAATTGTATTTTTGTCTTTATTGAATTCATTATGTAATCCTGTTGGTTGTTGTCCTCCTCCAATTACAGGATAAATTCCTGTTTTAAAATTTGATTTTGATAATTGTTTTCCGGATTTAAAACTACATAATTCACCAAGAGGTTTCATATTTTCATTAATATTATTATCACAATCTTCCACCAAATAATCGGTATAATTTAACGAATAACTATTAGTTGTTATTGCTTCAATACTTGCTTCAATTAATAATATTTTATTATCATTTTCAGGGTTATAGTCATAAAATTTAACTTTACTTGTTTGATGTGTTTTGCTAAATTTGTAAGTTCTATCTGTTTCATTATGAGTTTTTGAAAATTTTGTATTTAATTCTAATGCTTCATTGCCCTCTCTTTTCTTAACAAAACTTAAAACACAAGTTTTTATAGTAGTGTGTGTAAATACACCAGCAGGTAAATATATAATTTCTTTTAAATCACACGTTTTCATTAAATACTCACGAATAATAGATAGATTTGAATTTTTACTTTGTAATTCTTGTCCGTATGGTAATACGAGAGCACACCTTCCATTTACTTTTAACATATAAATAATTGCTTGTAAGAATAATGGAACCGCACTATTTGATTTAATAGGCATATATTCATTTCTCAATGGATGTAAAATTTCATTATAGGTTAAACCATCAATTCCAAAAGGTGGATTAGCAAGAATAATATCATATTTGTTTGTTATTGGATTACGAATACTATCGCCTTTTTCCAAAACATTAAACATATGTCCTGATGAAATCAACATATTTGAAATTGCTAATTGATATGTATCAGGTTCTGCTTCTCTTCCTCCAAGTCCTTCATTACTAATAAAATCCCAGTTCATTTTTATTCCTTTTGTTTTTGATTGTTGTAATAAATGTCTTAATGATGAAATTAAGAACCCTCCTGTTCCCATAGCAGGGTCAAATATTTTTTCAATTGTTCCGTCTGCTTTTAGTTGAGGGTCAATCAGTCTAATCATCATTTGTTTAACTTTTGGTGGCGTAAAGAATTGTCCCAACACCTTACCAGTCATAACATCTTTGATTACTTCTTCATATGCTTCACCTAAAATATCTTCATCAACCGCTTCAAAGTCAAATGTGTGTAATTTATCAATTAATTTTTTATATGTGGATTGATGTTGAATATCAAATCCTTTTCCTTTCAAGAATATATTTTTAGTAATGGGATGAACCGATAAAATATCATCCCATAAACATTTCATAATTTTTGGTATATTTTCTTCTTTTTCTTTCGCAAGATTACTAAATCTTACCATGCTTAATAATTTTGCCTTATGTTTTTCAATAATCTCGTCTTCATATGAACTAAAATCATATTCATAAGTATCAATATCAATTTGATTACCAAATTGAGGTTCTAACAATCTTAAATTCAACAAGTGTGCTAATGTTCTCAATGCTTTATCACCTGTTAAATGTTCGTTATTTCTTAACACATCCAAACAATAATTAAATATTGTGGATAAGTTAGTTTTAAATTCCGTTTTTACTTCTTTTGTTTGACTAATTTGTTGCATTTCTGTTAATGTTATACAAGGTGCTTTCTTATTTTGGTGTCTTGTGAAATCAATTTTTTGATTAAATTCCTTTTTACAAAGTTTGCAAGTGTAGTGTTTAGACATATATAACTATTTGATTAACCCTTTAACGATTTAACCTGCAGATTTCAAGGTTAATTATTTTTATAATTTGTATAAGTTGTATATTATACTACACCATATATGGTTTCAAATATATTATAAAAAGTAAAATATTTGAATTTTGTAAAAAACATGAAAAACGTTAAAGGGTTAAGATGGGTTGATAAATATGATGAAAATGGTGAAATAAAAAGACACAATAGAAAACATGTTGCGTATAAAGTTCATAAAGACCAATAGAAGTTTATATTAGATGAAATAAAGAAAAATAAAACTATTACGACGCAGGATTTACTTGAAAAACTAAAAGAAAAATACCCTACATTAACATTAAGTCGTTTTCATTTGAACCGAATAGTAAATGATAATAATATTACTTTGAAAATTACAAGAATTAGACACGAACCAAATAAGCGTTTTGGTAAGGACATTGATATAAATAAAAAAATCAAATAATTTTATGATGAAGTGAAAAAACATAAAATAGAAGATATTATTTGTATTGATGAAACAAGTATAAAATCATTACAAAAACGAAACCATTGTTATAATGAAATTGGAAAGCGTTGTGTAATAAAAACACAAAGTCAATAAGTATTCAAAAAATATACTGAAATATTTGCTATTTCTACCAAAAGAGTTTTAGGTTGGGAGTTATATGAAAAGAGTTGAATAAACACAGATAGAAATAGGCGTTTTAAATGTGCAAAGGCGTAAAAGTGGTAATAATCATGTAAACAAGTTATAGTTTGTATTTTCTTTAAAATACCCGCAGTTTTTACTATACCAGACTCCTTGTAAAAAACAATCCGCATAATCATCCTTCTTTTTCGTATCCAGCACGTGTTTCCATCGATTTAAAACGGGATTGTGGTCTAAAAACATCGAACAGTGATATAGTCCATCATTCTTATGTTCTTTATATTTCGAATTAACGGTTTGTTTCTTCGGTTCTTCTTCCAAAATCGAAGAATGTTCGGTATGGCTGGCGTTTTCTGAAATTAGTGTTGCTTTTTCTTTATTTTTTTCCTTCTTTGAAAGAATCGTTTTTTTCCTTTCCCCTTTAATCGGCGGAAGTCCTTTTAATTTATTTGAAGAAGAAATAAATTCTATATTTATATGTCCAACGTCGCCTTTTCTCATAATAAAATATTGGACAAGCATTCCTTGTATCGAGTTCATTCTGGCGGCTAAAGTCGATATTTGATTTTCTATAATAATATGTGTTATTGTTTCAAAGTCGCCGATCTTATTTAATTCGCGACGCATATTATGGCCAATAGATATTAAGTCAGTTTCTTTCGAAGTTTTCTGTTTTTTATTTTTCACCAATTCGAAACATCGATCCTTAAAGAAAGCGACCAGTATTCCAACTAACTTTTTGCGTTTCGTTTGTTCGTCGACGGATGGAGTAATTGAATGTTTTTCACATAATTCGGTCAATTCTTCTATAGTTAATTTATTTAAAGAAGCGTGTTGGTAGCTTTTGTCTGGCATAATATATTCTGTCGTTTCTTTGGCATGTTTGTCGCAAAAGTAGCGGACGGGCGGGGGCAGGGGCGGGGTCGGGGGCGGTTCCGACCGCACAGATTTCATATATAACGCGCGACGGCTACATTTTGTGGCACCCCCCCTTTTTGGTTTATTATTACATGAACAAGTAACCACCTCCGGTTTTATGGTATCTTCTTCATTCATCAAATTTACCGTTTTCCAATCGACAATATTGAACGGGGCGTTTTCTTCCACATTAAAAATACAATACGCCATATTTTTAATTCCAACATCAAAGCTTATTACTTTCATATTAATAAATGATAAATAATAAATGATAAATAAATTATATAAAGGGTTATAATTTTATATAATAATGAAAGACGTCGATGAGTCCAACCCGTCCCCCCCATCAAATGGGGAGAATAATCCATTGCTTCAAATTCATCGAAAGTTAGACTATTTTATAATGACCGGTAAAATACCAAACATTATATTTCACGGGTCAGCAGGAACAGGAAAGAAAACCATCGTCTTTAACTTTATAGATAAAATATATAAACCAAGTAGTAGTACTAATCAACCCAACGAAGGAAGAGTTCTTCGAAACATCTTAAAGAACAATGTCATGCTGGTTAATTGTTGTCACGGGAAAGGAATCAAATTTATACGTGAAGAACTAAAGTTTTTTTCGAAAATGAATATACAATATACAGAAGGTATATCTTTCAAATCAGTGGTTCTTTTTAATGCCGACTGCTTAACGATTGACGCACAATCCGCACTAAGGCGATGTATAGAACTATTCAGTCACAATACGCGGTTTTTTATTGTCGTGGAAAATATACATAAATTACTTAACCCGATTGTTTCGCGATTTTGTGAAATTTATATTCCAGAAACGGTGGTTTATAATAAATCGACGGTGACTGATTCAACCACGTCCCCTTCGACCAAGTTTGTTAATTTTTATCAACTAGAATTACAAAACACAACCGGCAAATTAGAAATAGAACATAAAAATCAAAAAACAGCATTAATAGATGAAAAATTAAAGAAACGAGCAAACACGCCCGTTGAATGTACAACGAACACACCGGCGGAATGGATAACTATTATTGATTGTTTTTACGAAAACGGAATAAGTGCGTTAGACATTATTGAATACTTGGAAGAAAACCACTTATTGACGAATGACCGGCTGTTAGATTTTCACAAAATAAAAGGAAGTTATAGAAACGAAAAACTATTAATGTTTCGGCTTTTATGGTCATTGTCTCTTTGACATTTCCTATTGTATTTAATTATTTTACTTTTATAAAATAATTACAAAAAAATCACCGAATGTCCTTACTTTACGAAATTTCAAACGTATATATATGTATGGAACTCCTTTTACAGCTATATGAAAATATTACTATTTCAAAGAAAATGGGGGGGCATCCCCCCGCCGTTAATTCAACCCCCATTAACTTTGACACACTTTCCAAAGAAAATTACAATATTATATCGCCTTCTATACGCGAACATATAGATTCGTCGAATAAAACAGGACGACTCTATTCGTTTCAATTAAATGGCCGTAATATTAATCTATATATTATTTTACCGTCGCGTAAAGAAGCGAAACAAACACGAGAGCGAGTAAACCGACCCCGTCGAGAAACGCGTAAAAACAGACACCCCCCTGCTACCTTCCATAATTACTATTGTAAGGTATTTTCCATTCTCTATTTCTTTATTGGGCAACCTCCACCGGCCAATCCCCAATGTTCCACTGAATTGTCTATATATCTCTATTTAACCGACTTAAAAAAGAAATTGCCCACCACAACGGGTATTGGAGAAAGCGATATTATCGAATCAAACGTTAATACTGGGTTTACATTTGGCTGTTCTTTAAAAAACGAGATATATATATTTCGAAAAGAAGAATGGGAAAAGGTCTTCATACACGAATTGATACACGCGTTCGGAATGGATTTCGCAAGTTACCACCGGTTAAACGAAACGGCGAATCGGCAAATGTTGGAGTTTTTTCGAATAACGGGGTGGCAACACGATTTACGTTTATATGAAGCTTATACCGAAACGTGGGCAAGTATATTAAATATACTATTTTGTGTTCAAACCGCAAAACAAATACCGTCTGCCATTCGTCGACAACAGGACTGGTCAATAAACCAATATATGAAAATTATGGAGCATTATAACTTGGACAACCCTACGGCCATCCAAAATGAAGAACGGCTAATTTTGAAAGAAAAGGTTACGCTTTATTCATACTATATATTAAAATGTCGTTTATTATTAAGTATAGACGGGTTCTTTGACTACTGTAGTCGTTCGAAATCGCCCGAACCTATCACACCAATTAACTTGATAAATTTCATAAAAACAGAGGATGCTATAAACCGTTTTATAAATTTTATACAAAAAGTGTACGGCGAACGGCGGGTTGAGGAAACGATTCGAACACGGGCGAAAAAAATTAAAGAGCATTTTGGCAGTAAAAAGTTTAAAGATTCATTACGAATGACAGTATAGTATATATGTCGACTATTGGGATTGAAAACCTATTATCCCTTATTTTAGTTAAGGAAAATATAAGGTCAGCGTTCCTGTTTCAACCGACGAGTGTAACCACCGGGAACACGACCCTATTAAAATCCGAGTCTTCCATCTTGCGCGAAATAAAACGGGGGTTTCCAGAGTTGAACCACAGTAATAACTATACGAATTATCAGGGAACTATTATTTCAAAGAAAAACTACAATGGACGTCAAAATATAACAAACGAGGAAATGGGAAAAATACTCGGCTATCCTTGTTACAAAGGATTCGACACTATCGATAGAAGCAAGCGGTACTATACAATTAATGTTATTGCCACCTCTGTCGATGGAAAAAAATACTGTCTTTTAACGAATGAATGTCGAAATAAATTGAAATTATACAAGTTTACGAGATTTGCGGAAAAAGCAAAATGGGCGTTTATGAAAGAAAAATATAGGCGATTACTGGGAGAAGAGAATGACATACAAACTATTGAGGTTGTAGTTAATGATGAAATACCGACGCAGTTTATTATAAATAAACTAATACAAGAGAAAGAATTAACAAAAGAAGAAAAGGACAAAGTGACAAATATACTATTTAGTCTCGGGTTTAGTGTTTGGTTAGAATTGTATTTTATAGAAGATTTTCAGTATAACAATCCGGTTCATAAAGGCATACTATTATCGTTATTGTTGAGAGAAGTAAACGACCCGTTAGCTCCGTTTACCCCCCTTCGAAACTACCCGGAGCAAGATGTAAAAGTCGATGAAATCATGCGTCGATTTGAAAATGACTTATTGGAAGTGTTAAAGAAAACGGCGATTGAACCACCTTCTTCTTTTGCTTCCTCTTCGTTTTCTTCTTCCTTTTCCACTTCCCTCTCATCCCCCACTCTCTCGTCCCCCGCTCGTTTGTCTCCCACTCTTTCGTTTCCCTCACTTTTGTCCCCCGCTCGTTTGTCTCCTCTTTTGTCACCTCCTACAAGCCACACCGGTAAAATAGAATTCTAAAGTATAAATATTTAGCGCGTTAAAAGTATACAAAAAATCAACTTTTCAAGTCAAACAGTTAAAAAATTGATTAGTAAATTTAAAATAATTATAGGTGGTATATCGACACTACAATATATTTGATCTCGAGTTTTATACTTACATTCATATCCGCCTCCTCACCACAACTTGCTGACAATTATTAAATATGGAACTGACTGTAGAGGCCGAGATTTATTGTCCAAGCATTGACGAGAACCGCAATTACGTAGATAAAATACCGCCGTCAATCGTACACGGTATTCGTTGCCCTTGTGGCTCTCGCAAAAATAAGGTATATGTTACAGCAACATCATTTAGCGAACATTTAAAATGTGCGCATCATCAGGATTGGTTAAAAGAACTAAACCTAAATAAAGTAAATCATTATCGTGAAAATGAAGAATTAAAAAAGACTGTCCATAATCAAAGAATGATTATATCACAGTTGGAAAAAGAAGTATTGGCGAAATTACGGGCAATCGATTATTTAACGCAACAGCTAATGGCAAAAACGGCGGCTCAAACTGAAGTAGCAAATTTATTAGATATATAAATTTGCTATGCTACACAATTGTAAGGTAAGTCATTGTAAAAGTTATATGTAAGGTAAGTTTTTTTATTTTAGCCATTTACTGTTTTACAATAATAAAATATTTGAAACCATTTATAGTAATAAATAGAACTATATATGACTTTATGTAAATTTAAAATTATTTACCGACAAACTCGTCGGTAAAACCGTTAATACAGTTTTAAAAAATCGGTTATATGTTCTATCATCAGTTCGTCCATTTGATTTATAAAATATTTTTGATACTTCATTTCTTTTTCTATTTCTACTTTCTTTATTTTATCTTTTTCTTTACAATATTGTTTATACTTATTTTCAAAGAACCGAGTAATATAGTCAGGTATTAGCAAAACTAGCAATACTTCTTTATTATGTTCTTTTTTTATTGTGTCTAACACGTATTTTATTTCGGTATCATGGAAATTAACCGGTTTATTTTTTATACACCACATATAATATTTATATATCAATTCATGATATTGGACATATTTATTCACCAAATAATTGCGTATACTTTCTTTAATTACTAAATCGTGTTTACACGGCTCTCCCTCTTCCACTTCTGGTTTCGCAATTTGATAAAATACTGGTGTTAGTGAATCAAACGTCAATATACAATTATATATTTGTTTCCCTTTATATTTATACTCGTTACTTATATCGTCTATTTCATTATTATTTTCCAATATAAATGTGTCAAATATAGAATCACACACGATTTTATTAAAATTCAGTTCGTTGAAGGACGGTTTTATAGTAAAGAAAATTACATGGGTTGAAGAATATCCAATAATAACATATGAAGTTACAACTCCAAAGTCTCCATTGTTATTTTCATACCAAATTTTTTTATTTAGATTATAGTGGATTGAATTAATATCTATATGTAAGGTTTCAGTTAAATACGTTTTGTAATTTCTATAAATTTGCGCAACATTATTTAAATTGTCATAGTGATTTTTAATACTTTTACGTAAATCACTGTAGCAAACGGCGGAACTGTGAATATCACTATGAAAGCATTGGTTACACAAACATCCGTTTTTCATTACATGCTCTTCGTCGATTAAATCCGCGCACGAGTCATATGATAATAATATTGAATATATTTCCATTATCGATATACTCGAATATGACCCGGAATGTATTATTTCAATCATATAGTATAGTATAACGCATTCGATAGGACATAAGGTTAATTCTTTACTACCGTCTGTATTATCGTATCTATAATATTCTTCTATTTTTTGTTGAATATGTAGCATTATTTGTTTAATAATATTCGCGTATTTATGGTACTGTGAATTCTCGTCCTCACTAAATAGTAATATAGGTATTATATTGTTTTTTTCATAAGACTTATCTTTACTGTTTCCGTTAATTATTTGTAATATCTTATAATACTCTCTATAGCTATAGAGTTTAATTTCGTGCTTTTTCCTGTTTTTTAACATATGTTTGAAAGGTTGGTTTTCCACGTCTTTCGATATTAGCATTAGAAATCGCAATACTGCCACATTATACCTAACTGTGTGGTGTCCCCAATCAATAATATCTTTATTATTACCACGTTTTGGTAAAAACTTCTTGTAATCGTTTGGTTTTATTATACACTCATTAATTCGGTCAAATAGACTTTCGTTTTCAAAAACGTACTGTTTAATATTACTATATTGGTTGTAACTAGACAAACGATTAAGATTTGGTTTTATGTTCGGGTCTTCAATAAACCGGCCAGATTTATTAAATCTGGAAAAAATATCATCCCCGTTATTTACAATGGCAACATATAATGACTTTTTTTGTCGAGTAATCGCAACGTGTAATAGTGAATCGTAAACCAAATTATCGACCGGGGTTATTTGGTTATCGTTGAAACGGTTTACCCGGTCTTTACTAAAGAAACTAAGAACCTGCTCACTTATTCCTAATAGAAACACCACCTCGCAACCGTTGCCTTTTGATGAATGAATCGACAAAATACGGGTCGAGTTTTCGCTTTCTTTTAAATTTATAGGTTTACTTTCATCGCTTTTGTGTAAATGAACGAATTTATAAAACCTTTTTCCAGTCTTGATATTGTTAATTTCGTCTTTCCAATATTCGGCTTTTTGTAAAACATTTTTTTGATAGTCGGGATCCGCAAATTGTTCTATCCAAAGTTTTTGTATTTCGTTTTCAATTAATGTAGCAAAATAATTATTCTTCAAAATTGGGAAAATAAACATAAAATTTTTCGGTAAATATCCGTATTTGCCAATTTCGTATTTCATATACCCTATTATTTTGTTAATTGTATCTACAGTATCAACGTATTCACATCGTGTATAATCTGTATATGGTATTTGAAATACTGTATATGGACATATATCATTTTCGTGTTTGTATTTACACGTAGGGTTATCACATATACCCATTATTGGCGGAAGATTATACTTTTTAAAAGGGATTATATTATTTACAAATTCAATAAATTGAAGGTTATGGAATCGTATCACTTTATTCTTCCCTTCGCTTTTGACAATATTTGAATGGGTAGGTTCAATGTTTTCAATATACGTATGTATATTATGTCTCCCCCATATACTTTGTAATTTATCACCAATAATATAAATATCAATATTCGTATGAGTTCTTATTACATCGAATGCTTCAAAGTATTCCTTCGTAAGGTCTTGTGCTTCGTCAACTATAATCATACTGTTCGTATCAATTGTTATTTGTTTATTCGCATAATTAATTGTTTGGTTTTGAATTAAACTCTGTGAAACATCGCCTTTTTTAATTGAACGTAAAATTTCTTTGAAATAGTCGGCACCGGAGTTTAATTTACATTTATCAACAACCGCGCAATTGAAAGAGTCAATCGTGCCTATAATAACTGTTATGTTTGTATTCGTTTCATTATTTGTAAACGTTAACTTGTATTGTCTTTCCATTTCGCTTTTGTGTATTCCGTTAGTGACCATTTTGAAATTGCTTAACCGTCCGTCTTTATTTTGATTATTAAATTCTTCCAGAATAACGGACTTGGCTGAATGTAACTTTGTAAGATATATAAATATATTCTTACAAGTGTTTGAATTAATAAGTTGAACACTCTCGTATGTTTTACCACAACCTGCCCCCCGTTGATTAAAATATATACATCCCTTTTTAGGGACTGTGGAAAGAAAACAACTGTTACACACCTCTTTTCTGGAACATTGTAAATATATTCCATCTTTTACACCCTTGAAAAAATCGTTAAACTCATTTATTATAGTTTCGGCATTCAAATCAAACCAGTTTATATTATTTGGACGGTCTTCTTCCGCAGTTCGGTGGGTATGATAAATTTCAAAGATACATAGCATAATATTGCTATCGACCAATACCCCATTATCATCATTTAATATATTTGGTGGGATTGAGTTATCATCTGTATAGTTGGTAATATATGCTACGTCAGCCCGTTTATTTTGACCCTCCCATTGGAATGAATGCTCGATTTTAATAACGGTGTTACTGTCTATAGGTGGTATTTCATACTGGATTTTAAGGTTACAGTCTTTACATTCGCAGTTTCTTTGAATAAATAGTGTTATTTTATTTTCTAAAATGTATTTTAGTAATAATTTGGCGGTTTCATGAATATGAGACTCTCCATTTTCACCCCCAAGGTTTTTAAAACAGCACGTCGAACTTGCGGGGTGTGCAAAATGTGGAATTCGAATATCGCCTTTTCTAAAGACTAAATCGTTCTTACATTCTATACAAATATATTGTTCTTCTTTTTTTGCGTGTAATGGATGAGTATAGTCGTTTGTCTTTTTATTGATAGCCCCAATTTGATGTTGTGAAATCATTATTTTTCTTTAATCGATTGTAAATTTATATGTCTTTATTTTTATATTATTATTACGATAAATGACATAGAAATAAAATTATATAATAATACATCTTACTCAAAGAAATGTATTTAACAATACAGGATTTTAACAATTACAAGGATCAGCATGGGATACCCCCCCTCCCCCCTGATACTCAAGAATTACTATGTTCTTTGGAAAAGTCGTTGAATGTAGAAAGTATAGAGTTAGCAATCACGCAATATCAACAATTAAAGGCGTCACAATACGCGAATACCGGTCACCACCATACAAAACAGCGATATATTGAACCGACTGATGCGCC
>Ga0315899_10001434_pt1 | contig 27113 bp, 21 predicted proteins | sample LakEriMetagenome_2_FD_203518 | JGI IMG/M metagenome (GOLD analysis project Ga0315899, IMG submission 203518) | Freshwater fungal communities from buoy surface, Lake Erie, Ohio, United States - Buoy 4 MA112 | ecosystem: Environmental > Aquatic > Freshwater > Lake | place: USA: Lake Erie, Ohio... | reverse complement strand
AGCTCTTCATTCTCGCCTTCGGTCTGGTCGTCGCTGCCGCTCTCAACGGCTGCTGCTGCTTCCCCTGCTGCGGTGGTGGCGGCAACTCGTGTGGTTATGGCGGCGGCGGCTGCAGCACCGGCGCCTGCGGCGTGCAGGGGGCGTACTATGCTCCCGCGCCCTGTGGCGGTTCGTGCGGCATCTGATTCTCCCCGCAGCGACCTGCTCGTCTGCTGAACCGGGTCCGCTGCACCCGGTTCCCCTCGCGCGGCCAACGGCTCTCTGCCACCTCGTCCCCTTCGCCGTTCTGTCCTCTGACCGCCGGTTTTGAAGGAACACCCAGTCCACCCTGCGCGCCAATTGCCGCGGGATCAGACCGTGTTGCCAGAAAGTGTCACCCCATTGGGGGTGATGATTTTTTCCGTGCGGAGACGGCGTGGACCTCCTGCTGAGAGGATCGGAGAAGGCTTCCGGACGTGGCGCGTCCTGTTGCGCCGTGATCGACGCGAAGCAGCCGGCACATGACTGCGCCGGGAACGATGCCGCGCGCGGCGGCCTACTGATTCAACCCGTAGACGAGGATGTTCACCGCCAGCCGGACGGCATCTTCGTGCACGTACCCCGTGCAGGCGACGGACGACTGCCGTTCGAGCGCGCAGCTGATGTCGTACTTGCTGTAGACCACGACGTAGCGGTTGTTGATGGCGATTCCTTCCAGGAACGGCTCGACCGTCTTGACGCCGGGCTCGACCGCTCCCGCCGCCCCCCCCAGATCTCCATCCCGTCGCCGAACGGTTTTCAGCTGGTGTCCCGACCGGCTCAGGAAGATCTCATGCCCGACCGGGATCCGTTCGAGTTCCTGCCCCGGGTAGATCTGCTTCATCAGCCGGCGAAAGCTCTGGTCGAAGGCGGGCGCACCGCAACAGGCGTCGGCGAAGAAGAACCCGCCGTTGTCGAGGAACTTGCGCAGCTTTTCGATCTCGTTCTTCGTGAGCTGAAAATCCTGCCGACCGTGCATATAGAGCAGCGGATACTGAAACAGGTTGCGGTCGACCAGGGTGATATCGCCCGTCTTGGTCGAGACCGGCAGAAAAGCCGCTGAGCGGGCCGCCTGCATGATCCGCCGCAAGGCCTGCGGGGCCGCATCCCAGTCCCCCGTGTAGCGGATCTTCTTCAGTTCCACGAGATCGCGCTCGGCCGTGCTCGCCGCCTCCCCCGTGGGGGCCGCCGTCTCCCGCTCCAGCTTGTTCAGAATCTCCCGGCCGGTCACATAGGCGACCACATTGACCCCCACCTGATTCGCCCGGGTGATCATCGACGTCAATTCGGCCGGCCGCTTGGGGACCTGGAAGCTGGTCCATTTGTCCCACAGGCACGAGACATCGTGCGGGGAATAGATAATGCTGGTCCGGCACCCCACATCCAGCCCCCACAGTTCGACGGTGGGCTGTTTGGTCTGCTTGTCGATCAGATCGTACTCGGCGCGAAACACCGGATGCTCGGCCTTCAACAGCTGCAGCTTGGCCTCGGAGGGGGGCTGGATCTGCCGCACCAGCTCGCGGAACGATTCGTCAAACGCGCCGCTCTGGCAGTTGTTCACCGCCAGCAAAAAGCCCCCCTGCGCGAGGTACTGCCGCAGCAGGTCCACCTCGCGTTCCGAGAGGTTGAGCGCCTGGGTTCCCGCCAGGTAGCAGATGGGAGACTGCAGCAGATCTCCCAGGGTGGCCCGCCCCACATCGACCGTCTGCCAGTTCAACAGCTTGGGCCACTTGGGCAGCCCGGTGATGTGCTGGGTGAGGTTCCGCACATCGTCGGGATGCCGGTTCCAGTCGCGCGAATCGATCTGCTTCGTCCGGGCATTCCGCGGACCGAACTCGAGCTTGTTGAACAGCACGGGAGCCAGCCCCTTCGAGAGGAAGATCAGCGAGAGGCTGGTTCCCACCACCTCGTCGTTCTCTCCCTCCTGACCGCCGCGCCAGGCCCCACTCACCCGGTTCTGCTGGCCGACCAGGAACTCGGCTCCCTCACGGTACCAGTCAAACTGCTCTCCCCGGCTGTTGACAAAAAACCGCCGTCCACTGAACCGCCCGGCCCGCTCAAGGCCATAGAGGTAATACAACACCCAGCCATTGGCGGGTGCCCGCCCCGACGTCGGGTTGAACCGCACCGTGAAGTTGTTCCCCATCCAGCGGAGTGCCTTCTCGAGCACGGCGGGATCCTCGGGGGCGTCGCAACACTTGGGGGTCCCATCGCGGTTGACGTGATTCTCTTCGGCCTTCAGCATCGCCTCGGTGATGACCACCGTCGCCAGACCCGCGACCGTCATACTGCCGGTGCTGCTGCCTCCCCGCTCGCCGGTGTAGTCCCAGCCCCCATCGGGGTTCTGGGCCGCGAGGAAGTGCCCACGCGCTTTGCGCCACACCTCGAGGCTCACCGGAACCCCCATCTCCTGCGCCTCGCGCAGACCCAGCACGGCGAACTGGGCGTTGCTGCGGTCACCTGCCGCGTTGAACAACCCCCGGGGATTCGGCCCGTAGGTCCACGAGCCATTCGCCAGTTGCCCGCTCTCCAACACCCGCACCAGCGTGGCCACCCGCGCCACGTCGGTCTTGCCATCTTTCGCGGCAGCGAACGCCTGGATCTTGAGGGAGACCTCGTAGGTCAGATCCGACTGATTGCTGCGCAGCCAGTCGAGCCCCCGCTGGATCGGTGCGTCCTGGGCGGTCATGCCGGTGTTGAGCAGCGCCAGCAGCACAAGGCTCGTCACCCCCACCTGCTGCCCCACCCGCTCGCCCCGCCAGGCCCCATCCGGTTCCTGCTTGCGCAGCAGGAACTTCCGCGCGAGGTCGATGGAGTTCAACACCGGTTGCCGCAAGGGGTCATCGGCCCGCGCGCTGCGTGCCGGGCCATACGCCACTGCCAGAGTCAGCCCCGCGACCAAAGCCCAGGTCCACACCCGTGTGCCGAGGGAAGCCCCCCTGCGAATCCCCGGCGGGCCGGCCAACGGCTGCGTTATCTGCGGTTTTGAATCACGCATTCCCGGGCTTCCGGCAGGCCACTGCGGCACCATCTCATCCTTGTCCGTGTCATCCTTGTCCATTCGCTCACTCCATCATACCGCCGTATTTCGGGGGGTGAAAGCAGCCTGTGCAGGAGGTCTGGCCAGTTTTCCAGAGGCCGACCCGGGATCAGAGCCGGTCCTCACTCGGCCCCCCCCAACCCCTTTTGCACGGCCGTGTGTGCCGTGCTGACGCGAGCCGGTCAGAGCGATTCCACGATGTCGGGACTGACTGCCCCGGAGCCCGGTGTTTCCGGGTCCGGTGTTTTCGGGTCGGGCGGATCCCCCCGATCGCGCCGCGCGAACATCCACAGTTCATTGACTCCCAGCCCCCAGGCGGTCAGCAGATAGACTCCCCCCCCCACCAGCACGGGCAAGGCGACCGAGAGCAGATCGCCCCCGACGCGGCCCCACACCGGCCGTCCCGGCAGCCGGCCTTCCAGCACCCCGCGCCAGTCGGGCTGCACCAGCTGCACTCCCTGACACACCGCGTACATCACCAGCGCCGCGAGACCAGCCCGCAGGGCGGTCGAACCGAGTTGCCGCCAGTCGAACCGCCCCAACCGCCGCTGCAGTGAGACAATCAACAGCGAGAGCTGGCCCATCGCGGTCAGGGCCGTGCTGCTGGCCAGGCCCCGTTCCGCCAGCCCCCAGATCAGCGTGAGGTTCAGCACGGTGTCGCTCAGCACCGCCAGCATGCCAATCTGCAGGGGAACCCGCCGGTCGCCCAGGGCGTAACACCCGCGGAACAACACGGGAATGCCGCAGTAGGCCCAGACCCCCATGCTGTAGGCCCCGATCATGCCAGCCGTCCGCGCGGTGTTTTCGGCGGTGAACCGCCCATGCTGCAGCAACAGCCGGGTGAGGGGCTCGGCCACCGCCATCAGTCCCAGACTGGCCGGGATGCCAATCACCAGCACCAGCCGCAGGGCGAGAGTCAAATCGTCACGCAGGCGGCCCAGTTCGCGTCGCGCGGCGTGCCGGGCCAGCAAGGGAAACAGCACTGTCCCCAAGGCCACCCCAAACACCCCGAGGGGAAACTGGTAAATCCGCTCGGCGAAGTACAGAGCCGAGACGGTCCCCGCCCGCAGGGGATATTCGTGCCCGGGCCACCAGGGGATCTCGGCACTCCCCTCTTCGGGGCGCGAAAAGAGCCAGGCGATGCCGCTGTCGAGCACCGAGTTGATCTGGGTGATCGACAGCGCGATGGTCACCGGCAGAATCGCCCGGCCGATCGACTTCACTTCGGGCCACACCGGCTGCCAATCCCAACTCCAGCGAAAGCCCCGGCGATAGAGCTCGGGGATCTGCGTCGAGAGTTGCAGCACACCGGCGACCAGCACCGCTCCCGCCAGCACATACGCCTGCGTCGGCTGGTCACCCCCCGCCACCTTCCCCGCCACCCAGACACCAGTCAGCCAGCAGAGGTTCAACACGATCGGCACAACCGAGGCCCAGCCGAACCGGCCGAGGGCATGCAGCACGGCCGAGACCTGCGCGGCGAGGCAGATCAGGACTGAATAGGGGAGCATCATGGCGGTCAGCCCCACCAGCAGGCCCGACTGGCCATCGCGCAGGTGCCAGGCGGCCAGTCCCAATTCGGCCAACAGCACCAACCCCGTCAACACCACCGCCAGCAGGCTGAAGACCGCACTCGCCAGTTGCCAGGCGGGACGGCGGTCGGAGGGGTCGCTCGCTTCGTACACCCGGGTGAAGGCGGGCAGGAACGCTGCCGAAAGGGCCCCCTCGCCAAACAGTTGTCGGGCGAGATTCGGCACCCGGAACGAGAACGCGAAAACATCCATCACCGGCCCGAGGCCGAAGAGACTGGCGGTGGCGGTGTCGCGCACGGCCCCCAGCATGCGGCTCAGCAGAGTGGACGACATCACCAGCCGCAACCCATGCATCAGCCGGGTGACAGGCAGCCGGGATTCTTCGGCATCGGCAGAACCGTCTCCCCCGGAAAGGGGGGTAGCCGGACTGGAGAGAGTCGACTCCCGCTCGGCACGATCGGGCGGTCCAGCGGGATTCCCGGAGCTCTCGCCCGCCGGGTTTTCAGCGCGATCGGGAGACCGGAAATCGGCAGAGCGAGGGGAAGAATTCAAAGCGGTGGGTCAATTCCCGGACCGCAAAGTGCGGGGCGGGGCGAATTGCGGCGGCGACAGCGGGGGAGGCTCGAGCTGGGCCAGGTTGAGATGCAGATGCGTCAGAATGTGGATCACCCGGTCCATGGGAAGTTCGAACTCGCGGGCGTCGTCAATGAGGTTGAGGTTTTCGTGTCCCTGCCAGGCCCGTTCGATGATCCATTCAATCGTGGTCTGGTCTTCCGTCTCGGCCAGCCGGTTGAGCAGGTTGAAGTCGGCGTCGGGGAACTCGGTCCAGCGGCGACGTCCCGCGAGATGTTCGAGTCGGGCGACGCGACAGTAAAGAGGCCAGTAGCGGCGGAACCAGTCAACCAGGGCCTCTTCGCCAAGGTCGTAACCCCGGTTCTGGCTCTCGATCCACTTGTGCCGTGCGGCTTCCTGCCAGCACTCGACGTACAGACTCACATCCATGGCGACAGCCAAAGACCTGACCCGGCCCCAGGGGAGAAACACGCAACAGATCAACCCACCGGGCGCTGGCGGGCCGCCTGTCCGACTGCGGTCTGCGAACACCGCCTGTCGACTCTCTGAGTGTACCGTGCGGTCGACCGAGGGGCAACTTTTTTCGGGGAAAGCCTGAGGCCCAATCCCGTAAAAACCGGTGCCGTCCCCGAATTGCCTGCCGTTGACAACCCACGTTCCGACCCTGCCTGGAGCCATTCCCTCGGGCGGGCGGCGGCTCGGTATGAGCCGGTTGCTGCCGTGGACGGGCATCTTGCCCGGATCCCGGTGTCACTCCAAACAGTGGGCCAGGCTCCGGCTGGTTACCGGGTGGGACGGGGGGGAGCCGGCTTGGGGGCGGCCAGGCGGAAGAACAGCCGTTCGAGGATGATCCGGTCGGGAAGCGCGGTGCCCGACCCCTTGAGATCCATGTCGGCTTCCAGCAGCCAGCCGTTGATCCGCTCGCAGCGGGGGCGTCCCACCCGGTTGACGTAGGCGGTCATGCCACCCAGCGAGAAGGGTTTGACCCCGGCGGCGGCCAACGCCTCCCCCACTCCCTGTCCCTGGCTGATGAGGTCCTGCGCCCGGCCCACCGGCCGGAACACAAACGCCAGCCCTCCCAGCAGCTTCAGCGGTGCCTCCCCTGAGATCAGCAGCTTGTCGAGCAGATCCATCGCTTGGGCGAAATTCCCGTCCCTCAGGGCGTCGGTCATCTTCCAGGTGGTCTCGGCCTTCCAGCCCCCCACCAGCTTTTCGACCGAGACGGTGGTGATGGTCTCGGCCTGTCCCGCGTAGGCGGTCAACTTGGCAAGTTCCTGGTCGAGCAGTCCAAACTCGGTGCCGATCAGCTCCACGAGCAACGGACCCGCCCCCCGCTCGAGAGTCTTCTGGTAGTGCGCCCTGGCCCGCTCGGTGACCCAGGCGATCATCGCGGGAGGCTTGAGCTGGTTGCACTCGAGGATGAGCCCCACCTTGGCCACCTTCTTGGCGAGATTGGTCGTCGAGGGGAACGACTTCACATCGAGCACCAGCACCGACTTCTTCGCCGGCTTGTCGACGTACTTCTCGAAGTGCGCCCGCTGCTCGCTGACGAACTCGTCGGCATCATCGACCACCACCACCTGCGCGGGAGACCACATCGAATTGGTCAGCAGGGCGTCGGCCACCGTCTTCCATTCGAGATTCCCCCCGCCGTAATGCGAGACCGACAGATCGTCTCCCTGGGGACCGAGAACCGTGCGGGTGATCTCCTGCAGCGCCTCGAGTTTGAGGAACCGTTCGGTGCCGGCGAGGGCCACCACCGGCCCCAGTTTGTGCGACCCCGGTGCCCGCAGGTACTCGGTTGCATGCATGATTGTTCTTGACCCCCGGAGACCAGTTTCCGTACAACCCCCGCCCCGCGTCTCTTCCCCAAATTGTCGGCAGCAGACATGTTCCTCGCAAGCGCTCCCGTGATCACGCTGCGCTGCCCCGGCGAAGCGTACGACATCCCGCTGGCGGTGCATCGCGCGCGGTTGGCGGCCGGGTATGCCAAGTGTCGACATTGCCCGCATCATCCCGCGGCGGCCGGCCAGAACCGGCCCGGTTCCGCCGTGCCGGCCGAGGGGGTCGGCGACCCGGATGAGTCTCCACTGGCTCCCGCGGTCGCAGCGCTGTTTGAGCCCGAAGGGATTCGCGGCGTCTATCTCAACCAGCTCGACCGGCAGTTGGCGGGAGAACTGGCGGCCGCCTTCGCCCAGGAACTGATCCGCGAGTTGCCCGAGGTTTCGCAGGACGATGGGGTCGCCCCCGAAATGTCGGCCGCGTCGCTCCCCGAGTCGGGGGAAGGGGTGCGGGTGCTGCAGGCGGGTGTTTCCGGACCGACCGTGGTGCTGGCGCAGGATGAACGCCCCAGCAGCCCCGATCTCGCGCGGGGAGTCTGCCTGGCCCTGCGGCGGATGGGGTTGCAGGTGGTCGATCTGGGAATCGCGACACGCGGGGAACTGGGCTGGGCGATTGGGCACTTGCAGGCGGTGGGGGGGGTGTTGGTGACGGGCGCCGGGAAAGGTCCGGAATGGACCGGTCTCGATTTGGCGGGAGCGGGCGGGGCCGCGTGGTCGCAGCCCGGCCGTCTGGCGGATGTGCTGCGCACGTGGCAGACGGGCGTGGTCCGCGGAGGGCGGCGCTCGGGAGGCCTGCGCAGCAGCCGGTTGCGCAGCGAGTACCTGGCCCAGTATCAACCCGGGTGCCATGCGCTGCGTCCGCTGCGCATCGCCTGGAGTTGTGCCGCGCGACTCCCCACACGGCTCGTGCGGCAGTTGCTGCAACCGACCGCCTGCCGGTTGCTGGAAGTGGAGACAGCCGTGCGGACCCGGCCGTTGCACGAACTGGCCGAGCGCGATCTGCAGCCCCTCGTTGAGTGCATTCAGCGGGAACGGGCCCACCTGGGACTGTGGGTCGATGAACTGGCCCAACAGGTGTGGCTGGTGGATGAACGGGGGGTGTTGGTCCCCAGTGACCGCCATGCCCGCTGGTTGCGGCAGAGTGAACCCGGCACCGGACCAGCGACGGATGCGGTGCCGCGACTTCCCTCGCGCGAGGCGGCGGGGCGCGCCTTGCGACAAACTGAGGTCACACAGGTGGAAGGTCCGGCAGGATTCCATGGATTCAGCACTCCCTGGGTTGGCTGTGATGCTCTCGGAACGATCGTGCGCACCCTGCACGCCTTGAGCCAATCGGACCGCGCGGTGAGTGCCTGGATGACCGGCTGAGGATTCCCGACGATGGTTCCTCACAAGCGGGTCTCGCGCGTGTGTCCGCAGACAATCTGGCGGATCACGGAGTGGCTCGGCCCCCCCTGCGCCCGACCTGCGGAACCCGCCGGACGACCCCGGAGAGGGGGTCTCAACGTCCGCCGCCCGCATCCATTTTTGAGGCCTTCCGAGCGAACAACCACCGGTGGCGGCGTCAAGAGGGTGTGTTTGAATAGATCGCGAGGGATCGCTGCAACTCTCTTTCTGAAATGGACTTGCAAACAAATCAACAAACTCTGTTGGATTGGAACACGAGAGATTTTTATACATATGACCAGGTGAACGCAAGCTAAGAAAGTGGGTTGACCGGAGGGGGGGAGGATGTGTACGCTCATTTACATCATTGCAGCGTGCCTCCTGAACCGGGCTTCTGACAGTGATGTGCAGCTCCCAGCACGGGTCTTCGGATCGGGCTGAGGTTTCACAACGACCCCTCGGGATCTCACGGTCCCGAGGGGTCGTGTCATTGGGTGACCGTGGTCTGGTGACTGGTCTGACACACATCTCCGAGGTGCACGGCCGACTGCCCCGTCGGAATTCGCGGCGGACTCCGCGGGGTTCTGTTCCCCATGCCCGAGTCCCCGGGCGGCCGCGGGCGCCGGCTCGCTCCGTTCGCGCTGCTGTGGCAGACAGTAATGCGTGGGCGGGTGGCGGTGGCGCGGGGCACGCACCCAGTCCGGGGTCGGTTCGGGAACTTGGGGGTCGTGGCATTGCAGCGACGGTCGGGCTAGACTGGCTCTTTCGCATGGCCACACACAGGAACACAGCTGTCTGCCGATGAGTGAGAAACTGGTTCGGGTTGGATTGATTGGGGCGGGAGCCAACACGAAGCTCCGTCATATCCCGGGATTTCGCGCGGTCAGCGGGGTCGAATTGGTGGGGGTCGCCAACCGCACCCCGGCTTCGTCCCAGAAGGTGGCCCAGGAATTCGGCATTCCCAAGGTGTATCCCGATTGGCGGGCGGCCATTGCCGATCCGCAGATCGACGCCGTCTGCATTGGCACCTGGCCCAACCTGCACTGCGAGATCACGTGTGCGGCACTGCACGCCGGGAAACACGTGCTGACCGAGGCCCGCATGGCCCGCAACTCGGCCGAAGCGCATCAGATGCTGGCGGCGGCCCAACTGCACCCCGGACTGATCACGCAGGTGGTTCCCAGCCCGTTCGGACTGGTGCAGGACAAGTTCGTGCGGTCGCTGATTGACGCCGGTTATATTGGTGAGCTGCGGGAACTGGTGGTGATTGGGGCGGACGATTCGTTCTGGGACTACACCGAACTGCTGCACTGGCGACAGGAATCGGAGATCAGCGGGGTCAACGCGATGACCCTGGGGATCCTGCATGAAACCGCCTCGCGCTGGGTCCCCGCCACGACGCGCGTCTTCGCCCAGACCAAGATCTTCGAGACCACCCGCCCCAGCCGGGAGGGGAAAGGAAACGTCGATGTCTCCATTCCCGACAGCATCCAGATTCTGACGCAGCTCGCGGGGGGAGCGCGGGGGTTGTACCACTTCAGCGGAGTCAATCTCTTCGGACCCGGGAAGCAGATTCATCTTTACGGCGACCGGGGGACCATCAAGTACCGCGCCACCGCCGACGAAGAGATTGTCGAATGCGCCCGGGCGGGGGAACCCGCCCTGAAACGGCTGGAGATTCCCGCCGAACAGCGCGGGGGCTGGCGGGTCGAGGCCGAGTTCATCTCGGCCATCCGCGGACTCGAGCGGGTCACCCGGACCGACTTCGCCACCGGAGTCCGCTATATGGAGTTCACCGAGGCGGTGGCCCGCAGTGCCGCCCTCAACCAACCGGTCGACCTGCCCCTCAAGGCGCTCGGGTAGGGTCCCGCGGTCCCGCACCGTCCCCTTCCCCGCCCCCAACGGTCCGCGCCGGACCCGACGGGCTCGCCCGGCACACACACGACCCGCCCCACATTCCCGGCCCTGCTTCCCCATTCCGGGCCGGTTTTCGCAACGACGGAAAGTCACCACGACATGAAGATCCTGATCGTCGGCCAGGGAGGCCGTGAGCACGCCCTCGCCTGGAAAATCCGCCAAAGCCCCTTGGTCAAGCAGATCTTCTGCGCTCCGGGAAATGCCGGGACCGCGCTCGAAGCGGTCAATGTCGACATTGCCGCGACCAACATCGAAGGGCTGGTCCAGTTCGCCAAGAAAGAAAAGATCGACCTGACGGTGATCGGTCCCGAGGCGCCGCTGGTGGCGGGCCTGGCCGACATTCTCGACAAGGAAGGGCTGCGGGTCTTCGGTCCCAGCCGGCAGGCGGCCGAACTGGAAGGAAGCAAGGTCTTCGCGAAGGACCTGCTGCGGACGGCCGCCATTCCCACCGCCGAGGCACAGGTCTTCTCGAACGCCCAGGCGGCCGAGGCCTATGTCGAGGGACGGGAAGAAACCCGGCTGGTGGTGAAGGCCGACGGTCTCGCCTCGGGCAAGGGGGTTTCGGTCTGCCAGAACAAAGAAGAAGCCCTGCAGGCGCTGCGGCGGATCATGCGGGCCCGCGAGTTCGGCGATGCCGGGGCCCGCGTGGTGATCGAAGAATGCCTCGATGGAGAAGAGGCGAGCATTCTCGCCCTGACCGACGGCGAGACCATTCTGCCACTCGAAACCGCGCAGGATCACAAGGCCGCGTATGACGAAGACAAGGGGCCCAACACCGGCGGCATGGGGGCCTACAGCCCCGCCCCGCTGATCACCCCCCTGCTGATGGACAACATCATCGGGCAGGTTCTGGTGCCGGCCGTGCACGCCATGAAACGCCGGAACCGTCCGTTCCGGGGCATTCTCTACGCCGGGTTGATGATCACCCATCAGGGACCCAAGGTGCTCGAATTCAACGTGCGGTTCGGCGATCCCGAAGCGCAGCCCCTGTTGATGCGGATGAAGTCGGACCTGGTTCCCGTGCTGGTGGCCGCGGCCGAGGGACGGCTGCGCGAAGTCGAACCGATCACCTGGGACCCCCGCCCCGCCATCTGCGTCGTCATGGCCGCCGAGGGCTACCCCGGCGAGTACCAGAAGGGACAGGTCATCCGCGGACTCGACGAGGCGAATCAGGTCGAAGGGGTGAAGGTGTTCCATGCCGGCACAGCCCTCAAAAACGGCGAGGTGGTGACCGCCGGAGGACGCGTGCTGGGGGTGACCGCCGTCGGCGACCGGCTGGGAGACGCCAAGCTGCGGGCGTATCAGGCGGTCAAGCTGATCCGCTGGCCCGGGGCGTGGTGCCGGCACGACATCTCCGACAAGGCCCGGCAGTACATGCACCAGGTCGAATAACACCCCCCCTGGTCGATGCCCACCCCCCACCGTCTGCCCGAAGGACCGTCGATGATCCTCGTTGCGGGACTTTCCCCCGCCTGGCAGCAGATCGCCCAGCTGAAACAACTGCGGGTGGGGGAGGTGAACCGGGCGCTGGACGTGCGGTGGTGCGCGTCGGGGAAGGTGCTGAACGTGGGGCTCGCGCTGCACCGGCTGCGCGGGCTGGCCGCCGATTCTCCCCAGGTGCAGGTGATCTCGGTCGCCGGCGGTCCGGCCGGGGACGAATTGGGGGCCCATTGCGACCGGCTGCAGATGCCCGTCGAGTGGATCGCCACCCGGGCCCCCACCCGCGTCTGCACCACGCTGCTCGACCGGGAGACCGGCCGGACCACCGAGATTGTCGAGAACGCCCACCCGATCGAACCGGCCGAACTGGCCGCGTTTGAAGAGGCGTTTCGACAACGGGCCCGGGAGGCCCGGGTGGTTGTGCTGGCCGGTTCGTTTCCCGCCGGGACGCCGGTCGATTTTTACGCCCGACTCGCCCGGCACACCGCCGCCCCGCTGGTGGTCGATGCCCAGGGTGCGCCGCTCGCGGCCACCTGGCCGGTCCAGCCCGCCGTGATCAAACCCAATCGCGAAGAACTGGGGAACACCCTCGGCCGGGCGCTCGACACCAGCGCTCAACTGCAGGCGGCCGTGGCCGAGTGCCAGACCCGCGGAGCCCGCGGCGTCGTGGTCAGCCAGGGGGCGGGACCGGTGCTGGTCGCCACCGGCACAGACACCCGTTGGCTGCACCCCCCGGCTGTGAGTGTGGTGAACCCCATCGGCAGTGGCGACTGCCTCGCCGCCGGTCTGGCCTGGGGTCTGGCCCGGGGCCTGTCGCTGCCCGAGGCCGCCCGCTGGGGCGTGGCCGCCGCCGCCGACAATGTCTCGCAGCTCGATCCCGCCGATCTGGCCGCCCCCCGGGTGCGGGCCCTGTTCGACCAGGTGCGGGTGGAACAGACCTCCCGAGGGGATGCACCGCAGGCGGGTTCCCACCGGGATCCGGGGTGAAGCCAAGGGGGATGTCTGCCCAGGGGTTGCCCCACGAGGCAGCCGACACGCGGCCGGCCCGGCCCCCTTCGTCGGGAGGGACGACCCCGGCACTCCGCACTCCCGTGCACCGCCGGTTCGACCGGGGGACGGCGGCGAACTGCGCGGTTTCCTGGGGAGGGGCGTGCCGGTTGTGTCAGAAACGTCGGTTCCTCCGGCGACACGACCGGTCACGCCGGGGAAGACCTTCTTCCCGACGGTTGCCGGGGTCGACATAATGTGGAAGAGGATTGATGCGTTCTTCATCCCCCTTCGTCCCCCCTCGGGCACAGCCTGCTGGCAGTCGCACGATGACTTCGAGCCTGGTTCCCTTTTCGACCGAGCTGGAACAGCCCAGCCCCTACTACCTGGGGGAGGAGATCGAACCGCAACTGCCCGAGCTGCTGGCGGGGTTCGAACACGATCGCTGCTTTCTCGTGACGAGCCGGCCTCTGTATGAACGGATGGGGCGGGGCCTCGCGAAGCGGCTGCGGCAGGCAGGCTTCGCCCTGAAGGTGGTGCTGGTGGGGGATGGTGAGCGCGAAAAGAGCTGGCGTTCGCTGCGGCAACTGGGAGAAGCCCTGATCGCCGGGGGGGCCACCAAGGATTCGCTGGTGCTGGCTTTGGGTGGAGGTGCCCTGGGAAATCTCGTGGGGCTGGCCGCGTCGCTGCTGTATCGCGGCGTGCGGTTTGTCGAGATCCCCACAACGCTGATGGCCCTCACCGACAGCACGCTGAGCAACAAGCAGGCGATCAACGGCCGGCGGGGCAAGAACCTCTTCGGCACCTACCACGCCCCCGTGCTGATCTGGGGTGACGTCGCCTACGCCCGCTCGGAACCCGACCGGCAACGCCGGGCCGGGGTGGTGGAGGGGATCAAAAACCTGCTGATCACGGGGCGCGGCCATGCCGCAGCGCTCGAGCTGATCGATACCTGGCGCGCCGGAGACCTGTTGGGACTGACCCGCCGGCTGATCGATTCGAAACTGCCGATCTTGCGCGCCGACCCCACCGAGCGGGGCTCGGCCATCATCCTCGAGTATGGACACACCTTTGGGCACGCCATCGAGTGGCTGGCGGCGGGCCGGCTGTTCCATGGCGAGGCGATTTCGATTGGCATGTGCCTGGCCGCCCAGCTCTCGAATGCCCTGGGCTGCGCCTCGGACCGATTCGTTGCTGAGCACGAAGAACTGCTGGGGGAACGGCTCGGAACTCCCACGCAACTGCCAGCCGACCTGGCCCCCCGGCTGCTGCTCGAAACGATGCACCGCGACAACAAACGCTCGCGGAAGGGATTGGGCTATCTGCTGCTGCGCACCTGGGGGGAATTTGTGAATCCCGAGGGAGACCGGCAGACCAAGGTCGAAGACGAACTGGTGCTGAAGCTCTTGTCGCAGCAGGCGGCTCCCCCCACTCCCCGGGTCAGATCGGTCCGCTGACCGGTTTGGGATCCTCCGCAGGCCGCCCTCCGGCGGGTTGCCCCCAACGAGGCCCGCCCGTGGAGTCGGTCTCCACTGCCGGGCCGTAACACAGGAATGAGTTTGCATGGGTTTGGAGTTTGAATCACGGGTGGCCTTGGTGACCGGGGGCTCGCGGGGCATTGGGCGGGCGATTGCCCTGCAGCTGGCCGCGGGAGGAGCCGATGTGGCGATTTCTTACGCGAACCGGCCCGAGCCCGCGGCCGAGACGGTCGCGGCGATCGAGAAGCTGGGCCGGCGGGCCGCCGCCTTTCGCTGCGATGTAATGAAACAGGCCGACGTCGACGCCATGGTGGCGGGGACCCGTGCGACCCTGGGCCCGATTGACCTGCTGGCCCACTGCGGAGCGATCAGCAACACCTGTTCGCACGATGAGCTCTCGTTCGACGTGTGGGCCGAGACGATCGACGCCAACCTGCACGGCGCGTTCCGGGCGGTGTTCGCGGTGAAGGACGAAATGATCCGGCGGGAGTTTGGCCGGATTGTGCTGTTGTCTTCGGTCGCCGCGTTGCGGCCGCGGGCCCGGCAGATTCATTACTCGGCCGCCAAGGCGGGGGTGATTGCCCTGGCCCGGTGCTGTGCCGAGGCGTTCGCCCCCCACAACGTGCGGGTCAACTGCATCGCTCCCGGGCTGATCGACACCGAGATGGCGCGGGTCCTGTCGCCGGCGACGATGGCGTCGGTGATCGAGCAGACCCCGTTGCGGCGGCTGGGGAAGCCCGAGGAGATCGCCGAGCTGGCCTGCTTCCTGCTGAGCGAGCGGTCGGGCTTTATCGTCGGACAGACCATCAGTGCCTGTGGTGGACGGGTGACCCTCCCCTGACGGCGGGACCGGTTTCCGCCGCGCACCGGGCGGGGGTGGGGCCGGGGTGTTGCCGGCACCCGCCCGATTGCGGTTCTTCGAGAGCGTGTCGCGTGGTGTGTCACCCGGGGCGGAGGAAATTGCTGTCCCCCCCCGGGGCGGCGTGTTACACTCGATGCAGCGGGCAGATTCCTTCGTTTTCAGAGTGGCTAGAGCAACATGACTCCCCCCCCCACAGCGGCTCCTCCGGCTCCCCAGCGTGCCTCGGCCAGCGTCCCCGACGCCGCCGGCCGGTTTGGCGAGTTTGGGCGGCGTTTTGTCCCCGAGACGCTGATGCACGCCCTGGAACTGCTGACGACCGAGTACACCGCGGCCCGGCAGGATCCCACGTTTGAGTCCGAGCTGAACCAGCTCTTGAAGAACTACGTGGGCCGGCCGAACCCGTTGTACTTCGCCAAGCGGCTGACCGAGCATTGCGGTGGGGCCCGTATCTACCTCAAGCGGGAAGACCTGAACCACACCGGGGCACACAAGATCAACAACGCCCTCGGCCAGACGCTGCTGACGAAGCGGATGGGGAAGAACCGGGTGATTGCCGAGACCGGGGCGGGGCAGCACGGCGTCGCGACCGCCACCGCCTGTGCCCACTTCGGGCTCCCCTGCGTGGTCTACATGGGCGAAGAAGACATTCGCCGGCAGAAGCTGAATGTCTTCATCATGCGGACGATGGGGGCCGAGGTCCGGCCGGTGACCAGCGGCTCGCGCACCCTGCGGGACGCCATCAACGAAGCGATGCGCGACTGGATGTCTTCGGTGCAAGACACCCACTACATCATCGGTTCGGTGGTGGGGCCGCATCCTTTCCCGATGATTGTCCGCGACTTCCAGTCGATCATCGGCCGCGAGACCCGCGCCCAGTGCCTCGAGCAGTTGGGGCAGTTGCCCAACGAGGTGATTGCCTGCGTGGGGGGTGGCTCGAACTCGGCCGGGATGTTCTACCCGTTCGTCGAGGACGACAGCGTGGCCCTCACCGGCGTCGAGCCGGGGGGACGGGGCAGCCAGCCCGGCCAGCACGCCTGCACGCTGAGCTACGGTGTGAAGGGGGTGTTGCACGGCAGTTACAGCTATGTGCTGCAGGATCCCGATGGACAGACCGAGGATGTGCACTCGGTCTCGGCTGGGTTGGACTATCCGGGCGTCGGCCCGGAACACAGCTACTGGAAAGACACCGGCCGGGTGAACTACACCCCGGTGCTCGATTCCGAGGCGCTGGACGCGTACCACATGCTGGCGCGGACCGAAGGGATCCTGCCCGCCCTCGAAAGCTCGCATGCCGTGGCCCAGGCGCTGAAAACCGCCGGCCTGCGTTCGAAGGACGAAGTGGTGGTGATCTGCCTGTCGGGGCGGGGAGACAAAGACGTGTATGAAGTGGCGCGGGTCCAGGGTCTGGACATCTGACCGGCGCTCGTGTTCGACCGGCCCCCCGGGAGCCCTCGCCCCCGGGGAACCAAGACAGCGGACAAAGCTCGCTGCCTCATCGACCGGGGATAAGCGACCGGCTCAGCAGCCTGGAACGGTGATCTCACCGAACGGAACTGGTGAGGACGCAGCCCTTCCGCTGACCCCAGATCGGAACGCCGGCCGAAGCAACCGACGCGTAATCTCGCCGGATGTGGCCGCGCGCGACGTGCGGTACGACTGATGTGACAACAGCGAAGCGGGAGTGGATGGGAATCGAACCCACCTGAGGTCCTGTTCGGACGTCAAAACTCACCCGACAAAATCAGCTTGAGTCAGAATCTCCAAAACTTCACGACATCATCACCCGGGCCGGGGACTGTCTTGGGAACGAGTCCCTCGGAGAGAGGTGAGGCGACATGTCGATCGCATCGTTGGTAAAGACCTGCTTCAACCGAAAGACTTCATCGTCGAAACCGTCAGAGGGAATGCATGATTCCAGGATGATCGGAATCTCGCACGGCAGGGCCGAGGCCACTTGCCGATAGGCGAGAATGCTTTCGTACTTCAATCTTTCATGCCGACTGGCAGAATTGACATGACTCATGTGGATCTGCCGCATTCGTCCCCGCAGTGATTCCACCATTCGGGATGCTTCCAACATGGTGGGATCGACCTGCCGCGCGTGGCCAATGTCGAAACAGAAGGTCGCGTCAGGAAGTTCCGCGAAGAGTTCCAGCAACTGGCGGGCCGTGCGTCCAACTGTCTTGCGCTTGTCCATGTTTTCAATGCACAGTGCGGAGCCCAACGCCCTCCACAACATGGGGGTCTGAATCAGGTTGGGATGCACGACCGCGATCCAATCCCGTTCGACAATCGGCTGCAGATCGCGAACCAGTCTGGATTCAGTCATCGCTTCGATCCGGCTGGGAACGTGCACCGCCACAGATTCGAAGCCGGCGACCATGACGTCCAATCGATCAAGTGATCGCAGAAGCGGATCCAGCTCCTCCTCCCGCAGGGCCGAGAGTTCAATCGCCTGACACGGCAGACTCAGCGCCCGTTCCAATCCTCCCCACAGATCCCGCCCGGCCAGACTGCCTGTCGAAAGTCCAATCTTCATCTCAAAACACCCCGTATTCGATGATGAACCGACGCAAATCCGTTTCTTCCCGGAAACAGATTGCCTGCAATTCCGCCTGGAACTCATGGCTCAGGTCACGCAACCGGACGAAAGCTGGATTCCGGTCCGCATGCTCTTCGATCAACGAGAGCTCTTGGCGAACGTCTCGATCATTGATCGATCGCAAAAACTCGTCGTAGAGCTTCAGAGTCCTCAAACAATTCTGTTGCAATCCCAGGCGATTCAGTGCGCAAACCAGAATCTCCAGTGGTTTCGATCTGACGAACGTCATCAGACGCTCTTGAATTCTGAGGGAATTGTTCGCCGCCATGTCTTCCGTGTGTTCCGAAGACTGATTGTGGCAGCTGAAAACCGTCAGCAACCCGGCCAAAAACAGCAGCTTTCGAGACATTCGCAGTTTCACGTTGCGCAGCGCCCATTTCCGACCGGCCTGCTCCCAGTCTTTGTAGGCGAAATCGACACAGACGGTGCGCCAGTAGCGAACAATGTCGTTCAACAAGAACCTGGGAATGCGCGTGGCATCTTGAACGTCTCGAGCAAGATATCTTCGCAAGACCTGCCTTGAGACTCGATCAAATGGGCTCAATTCATTTCCCACGGCGCGAATACAAGTCGCTTCCAGAAGCAACAGAACCCTTTGGGTCAGATTGCGATTGCTGTCGGGTGACCTCCGATGTGATGCACAATCTCATGACTGAAGGCCATGTTTCCGAAGATCCCCTCGGAGCCTGGTGCCTGGATTGCCATGCCGTCAAAAGTGAGCGTCTTGAGTCGGCGCTCAATCTGCCTGGCAATTTCGCGATGTTCAGGATTGGCTTGCCCGTCGATCAAAAGGGTCCAATCGACATCACTTCCACTCGTCCATTCGCCTCGCGCCAAGGAACCAAACACGACGAGATCTGCGTCCGCAGAGCTGTAGTCTTGAAAGGTCTCGAGGAGCAACTGTCGCACTCGGGAAGCATTCGAGCGTGCTTCCGCGATCATCGGAAACACCATCCCACCCGGGTTCACTTCTGCCACATAGTCATGGGTGGGGTCGATGTCGAATGAACTCATCCCTTCCTCACGAGCATCCCTGTTCCCACTCAACGACACCCCTCAACGCCTTTCAGTCCCTTGCCGTTCACACAACCGGCCCCGGCGCGCTGGATGCAGGACCAGGCAAACAGCGAAGCGGGAGCGGATGGGAATCGAACCCACCTGACGTCCTGTTCGGACGTCACACCGGGTTTGAAGCCCGTGGCGGTCACCAGATCCGCGTACACTCCCGTGGTTCTTTCAGGATACCCCAAAGTCCGGCCGAACACAGCCCCCATTCACTGGCCAGTTTTCCAGATCGGTGCGTCTTCGAGACGACGGCGGCTTCCCCGGCGGTTTGGGACTTCGCCGAATGGCCTGCGTGGGATTCCCCATGCGAGACTCGCGGGGTGGGACGGCGGCCGCGGGCACACGACCGACTGGCGCGGGGGAGAATCGCCAGGCCGCCTGGAGACAATCCGGCTTCCCTCGCGGCGGTCTCCCCTAGTTCGCCGCGGGCGGAGCGAACCGGATGCAGACGGGGGACGGAACCTCAAGCCGGTGGCCCGTCTCGCGCAGCGCGCCCGTCGCCCCATCGATCGCCAGGACCACCACGCTGTTCGATTTCTGGTTCTCGGCCAGCAGCCAGCGGCCGGTCGGATCGATCGCGAAATTGCGGGGAGTCTGCCCACCGGTCGATTGATGACCCCGGGCCGTCAGCCGACCGGTGGCCGCATCGACCGCGAAGACCGCCACACTGTCGTGGCCGCGATTCGAGCCGTACACAAACCGGCCGCTGGGGTGCACCACCACTTCGGCCGTGTAGCTCTCTCCCGCGAATCCCTCGGGCAGCGTCCTCAGCTCCTGCACCGGGGTGAGCGTCCCGGCCTGCGCGTCGTAGCCGAAGACCGAGAGGGTGTTCCCCAGCTCGTTGATCACGTAGACGAACTTTCCGGTGGGATGCACGGCCAGATGCCGGGGTCCCACCCCCGACGTCACCTTGGCTGCGGGGGGATCGTGCGGCACCAGCCGTCCCGTCTCGGGCATCAGGCGGTAGACGAAGACCTGATCGAGACCCAGGTCGGCCACGAAGGCGAAGTTCCCCGCGGCATCGAGATTCACCGAGTGGGCGTGGGGAGCCTGCTGCCGGTTGGGATTCGTCCCGCTGCCCCGATGCTGCTGGACATCGACCGCGGGTCCCACGTTCCCCCGGGGATCCAACGGCAACGAGGCGACACTCCCTCCGCCGTAGTTGGCGACCAGCACGTACTTTCCCCTTCGGTCGACGGTGAGGTGGCAGGGGCCGGCCCCTCCCGAGGAACTCTGTCCCAGCAACGTCAGCCGGCCAGTCGCCGGGTCTTGCCGCCACGCCGCGACTCCCCCCGTGGGCTTCCCGTCAGCCGCCACGAACTCACAGACGCTGTACCACAGCGTGGGGTCGGCGGGATGAACGGCGAGAAACGACGGGTTCTTGACGGCACCCGCGACACTGGCGGGACCCAGGGCCCCGGTCTGGGTGTCGAGCGTCGCCTGGTAAATGCCTCCCGCATCGGGACCCGTGTACGTGCCAATGTAGAACCGCAGCACCTCGGCCTGAACGGGTGCCGCCGCAGACCACGCCCACACGGCCACCATCCCGAAGATCACCAGGGTTTGTTGACGGGTCATCGGCGGCACTTTCTGTGCGGAACAGCGGGGGGCGGGACAGGCGGACCGGTACAGACGATGCAGGGGTTGGTCTCGCCCCGGCTCAGTCGGCCTGGCGGATGCAGTACAGGCGGTTGAGGGTCCGGACGAGCAGCCGGTTGTCGGCGACGGCGGGGGTGGCCATGCACATGTCGTCCTCTTCGAGCGTGTTGGTGTGCTCGATCTCGAACTTGTCGCCAGCGGGAATGACATAGGTCTCGCCCGATTCACTCAGGCAATAGACCTTGCCGTTGTTGGCCCAGGGAGAGGCGGTGAACTCGGTGGCTCCCAGGCGTTTCTTGTCGTAGATGATGTCGCCGGTTTTCGCGTTGAGGCAGGCCATCAGACCACGGTCGTAGAGCACGTACATGCGGTCGCGGTAGACCAGCGTGGTGGGGTTGTACGGAGCGGCGGTCCGCTGCACCCAGGCCACATGCTTGCTCGACTTCTGCTTGTCGCTGAGGGTGAGATTTCCTTCGGCTCCCGGGCGGATCGCATAGATCGGCTTCTTGGGGGCCAGCACATATCCCGAGCTGATGTAAAGCAGCCCGTCGCTCTCGTACGGGGTGGCGATGGTGATGGGGGAGGTTCCCGCCAGTTCCCAGAGAACCTTCCCGTCGGGGCTGTACGAGCGGAACTTGCGGGTTCCGGCGGTCACAATCTCGGTCCGCTCGCCGGTCTTCCAGATGAAGGGGGTCGACCAGTTGCTCTGTTCATCGCGCTTCACGCGCCAGATCTCGTCGCCGGTGGTGCCGTCGAGGGCCAGCAGGTACGAGTCGTCCTGGTTGTCGTTGACGATGTACAGCCGGCCGTCGGCCAGAGCGGGAGAGGCGGCGGGGCCCCAGTCCATCTGGGTCCGGTGCGGTTCCATGGTCCGCGACCAGACGACCTTCCCTTCGAGATCGAGGCAGTACACCCCCAGATTGCCGAAGTAGGCGTAGACGAACTTGCCATCGGTCACCGGTGTTTCCGACGCGTAGGTGTTCTTGACATGCAGCGGGGTCTGGGGAACACCCTGGTGCACGGTGCGGGTCCAGACCGTCGCGCCGGTCTGCAGGTCGAGACAAACAACCTGCCAGAGGTGTTCGCGCTGCGGAGCCTTTTTCTGTTCGCCGCCGAAGTACAGTCCCTTGCGGGCTTCGGGGGGGGCCCCGCTGTCGATGCAGGTGGTGAGGTAGATGCGGTTGCCCCAGACGATGGGGGACGACCAGCCGCGTCCCGGCACATCGACCTTCCAGGCGACGTTCTGCGTGGCCGACCAGCGGTCGGGGAGGCGGGCTTCGTCGGCCACACCGCGGGCATCGGACCCGCGGAATGCCGGCCAATTCTGCTGGCCCCGGGCGGATGACTCACACACCAGCCCGAGCAGCCCCAGGCACCAGATCCAGCTGAGGCGAGTTGACATATTCCATCCAGCAAACAAGAGACGCGAAGATCCTGGCGACGGCCAGCAACAGACGGGCACCGGCCCGAAGAACGGATGATAGTCCGCCGTGCGGGGAATGTCATCGAGTGGGGACGATTGCCAGCCCGCCCCGCGGACCCCTACAGTGAGCCGCGACCCTTCCCGTTTCCCCTCTCCGGTCGGTATTGCCCGCCATGCGACTGTGTCGATTCTCTGATGCCGGTGTCTCGCGCTCCGCCTTTTACTCCGAGCAGTCCCTGGTTCCGATCGCCGCCGCAGCCGCGGAGTACACCCGCCAGACCGGGCTGGCGCTGGCCCTCCCGGCGTCCGACGAGCTGCTCCCCCTGCTGCCCGGCGGCGAGGCCCGCGATGCCGGTCTGCAACTCGCCCAGTGGCTGGCCGGCCCCGGCCAGTCGACCGCCGCGAGGCTGGCGCTGGCCACCGCGCAGGCCCAGTTGCTGGTTCCCATCCCCCGGCCCAACAAGCTGCTGCTGCTGGCGGGGAACTATGCCGACCACATCCGTGAAGGGGGCGGAATTGCCGCGGAGCGGGCCGAGACGTTTCCCTACGTCTTCATGAAACCGGCCAGCACCACGCTGACCCACCCGGGGGAGCCGATCACCATTCCCGCGATCTCGCCCCAGGCGATCGACTGGGAACTGGAACTGGCGGTGGTGATTGGCCGGCGGGTGAAGGGAATCAGCGAGGCCGCCGCCCTCTCGGCGGTGGCGGGGTACACCGTCATCAATGACATTTCGAACCGCAAGTTCCGCCCCAACCCGCAGCGCAAAGAGCGGCCCAAAGACGGCTTCTTCGACTGGCTGCATGGGAAATGGCACGACAGCTTCTGCCCCTGCGGACCGTGCATCACCTCGGCCGACGCCATTGCCGATCCGCAGCAGTTGCCGATGCACCTCAAGCTCAACGACCAGGTCCGGCAGAACGCCTCCACCGGTCTGATGATCTTCCCCGTGGCGGCCGTCATCGAGTTCATTTCGAGCTTCGTCACGCTGGAACCGGGCGACATCATCTCGACGGGGACCCCCGCCGGGGTGGGAAGTTCGACCGGCACGTTTGTGAAGCCGGGGGATACCCTCACCGCCCACATCGACCAGATCGGCACTCTCGTGACTCCGGTCCGGGGCGAATAGCCGGATCCAGGGGATGCGCGGCCGCAGGGCGGGGTGAATGCGCGTCAGTCCGTGGACCGTCGTTCGTGGGGCCGTTGGCGGGATTCGTCGGCGTGACCAGGATGGATCCACAAATCAGTCCGCACACGAACTGTCGCTCGCAGCGCGTGGTAGGTCGCCCTGGTTGTCACATCCGCCATCCATCGCAATCGCTGTGTGTTGCGGTGGCAGCGCGGCGTCAGACGACCCCCTCGGGACCGAACCGGCACTGGAGGGTCAGCGGGTGACCGCGCAGAAACTCGGTTGCCGCCATGGCCCGTTTGCCGGGGGGCTGCAGGGTGACGATCTCCACCACACCATCGGCCGCCTGCACCCACAGTCCCTCGCGGTCGGCCCGCACGATCTGTCCGTGGGGAGCGGTCACCCCGTCGGCGACGCGGCGGACCGCCAGGATCAGCAGCCGTTGCGGGGCCTGATCGGCGGTGTGCAGGTACGCATGGGGCTGGGGCCAGGGCTGCATCGCCCGCACCCGGCAGTCGATCTGCCGGGTGGTCTCGCCAAAGTCGATCTCCCCCTGCTCCTTCTTCAATTTCGGACAGCGGGTGACGAGGGCGGGGTCTTGCACCTCTCCCGTCACCGGGCCGACGGCCAACCGGTCGAGCACCGGAGGGATCAACGCCGCCCCCAGCACCGCCAGACGGTCTTCGAGCTGGCCCGCCGTCTCGCGGGGATCGATGGGGGTCCGGACGATCGACAACACCGGTCCGGCATCGAGTGCCGGGAGGATCTGAATGATGCTCACTCCCGTCTCAGTGTCCCCTTTCCAGATGGCATAGGCCACGGGGGCGGCCCCGCGGTGCCGGGGGAGCAGCGAGGCGTGCACATTGATGGCCGCCACCCGGGGAATGGCCAACAACTCGGGAGAGAGGATCTGCCCATACGCGGCCACGACCAGCACATCGGGGTTCAGGGCCCGCAGGCTGGCCAGCCCCTCGGGGGCGTTGACCGACGGCGGCTGCAGCACGGGGGTCCCCCGGGCCAGCGCCAGGTCTTTGAGCGGATTGGGGTGCTGCACCTTGCGCCCGGGAGCGATGCGGTCGGGTTGGGTGAACAACCCGACGACCGGATGCGGGGTCGTGTAGAGCGTTTCGAACGTGGGGAGGGCGAATTCTCCCGTCCCCATCATCACCAGGCGCAGGGGGGTCATGACTGCAGGGCCACCAGCCGCTGCAGTTCGGCCTGCAGGTCGGCATCCGACGGAATGCTGCCATTGGCCTGGCCGAGCCGGAATGCGGTCTCGAAATCGAGCACCTTGGGGGCCACTTCGCGCTTCCCGGCCTCGGTCAGCCGGTCGATGAACAACACCCCGTCGAGATGGTCGAGCTCGTGCTGCACCGCCCGGCTCGCGAGATCCTTGACCGTCACTTCGAAGCCGGTGCCGTCGATGTCGTAGGCCTCAACCGTCACTTCGTCGGCCCGCCGCACCTGATGGTACAGCTTGGGAAGCGACAGGCAGCCTTCTTCGGCCTCCTGGTTCCCCTTCCGCTGGGTGATTTCGGGATTGATGAAGACGTGTTCCTGATCCGATTCTTCCGGATCGGCGGTCAGATTGAGGATGAACAGCCGGTAGGGAAGCCCCACCTGGTTGGCCGCCAGACCAATCCCCTCGGCGGCGTACATCAACTCGAACATCTCCCGCACGATCTTCCGCAGATTGTCATCAATGCGGACGACGGGAACCGACCGGAACCGGAGGGCGGGGTGAGGATGGGGAACGATCTGCATCAACAGCACACTGGTGGAAAGACCCGCGGAATCTCGCAGAAACCGGGGCGAACAGGACGAACAGAGACTTGCAGTATATGCCTCGGGGAAAGCAGGGTCGAGTTCCCGGTCGACCCGTGCTGACAGCTGGGGGCATGTGCCCCCCGGCGAAACCCGGCCCGTCGCTCAACCGGTCGCTCAACCGGTCGCTCGCCAATCTCTGGAAGGCCAATCGTCCGGAAGCGGCTCTGACAGTGTCCACGCCGTCGAAAGCCAACCTGTCCGCGACCAACCGACGGGGTTTCGCGGATCGTGTCGGGCCGATTCCTGTCAGACCCTGGGCGTCTGCCCGATGGGATCCGCCCGATCTCCCGCTGCCTCCCAGGCGTCCGGGAAAATGACCAGCGGCCGTCTGCCGCCGGGTCCGCTTCAACCGAGTGAAGGGACGCTTCAGCAAACTCTGGGGGAGGCTCTCACGCGGGGGGGGTGTGCGCGGCAGCCCGAAGGGAACGGCGCACCGGTTGTCGCACCGCCTCAGCCTCACTCGCGCCAGCGGCCAGCCGATTGCGGTCCCAGAGGCAACAACCCCATACGACCCGCGCCGGCCGTTCGGAGACCCAGGCGCGGGCAGGATCGCGCCGTGCTGTGCCGACGATCCGAACGCCGCCCACTCACACAGCGCTCATCAGAACGTCGACAGCGGGCCGGGGGGCAACGCCGCGACCGAGGGCTGCGCTCCGTAGTACGACGAATACGACACAGGCCGGGCCGAGCCGACCATCGGCCCCTGGTACGGAGCCCGGTAGGCCCCTGCCGGGGGAGTCATATTGGCGGGTGGGGGAGCATAGTTCGCACCATAGCCGGGACCACATGAGTTGCCACCGCACGGATTGCCACACGGGCTGCAGCCCCCGCCTCCGCCGCCACACGGGTTGCAGCAGTCAAAGCAACAGCATCCCTGGCTGCTGACGGCAATCACCAGGGCAGCCACGAACAAGACCAGGCGCTTCATGGGACAACTCCTTTCCCTTGATCACGAAACAGGGTCAACGAATGCAACCACGCCTTCAGGCCCCGCCACCGGGGGCGGGAAGGAACCGGTTCGATCTCGGCCCCGGTTCGCGGCACGCTGAGTCCCCCCGGATGCCGGTCGAAAGCCAGCCCCAAGGGAAGACCGTTCTCAGGAATCGACAGGATCTGCGATGAGAGAGGCAAGGTGGCGCAGTGGTTGCCGCGCCACAACTCCCAACCCCAGTCTCCCGGGGGAAGCGGATGCGGAGCCCGCACGACATAACCTTCGGGTGTGCGCCACACGGCAAACTCCACTCCCCGGCGGGCGATCCACCAATGGGCCCACCCGGCCAGCGACGTGCGCCACAGCAGGGGATACGTCTGGCTGGCCTGGTCGAGCTCCCGCAGTTCGGCCGCGAGTTCCGGCGTGCCCGCCTCGGCCAGCACCAACACCGGTTGTCCCGCGCGGTACAGTTCACCCACCCGGCGCGGGGCGTCCGCCACAGAGGGGAGCGGAGCCAGTCCCAGATCGACCCAGGGAAGCACCGGCGCTCCCGCCAGGCCCGCCCCCGCCCCCACTCCCGCCCCCACCCAGGGTCCCGATTCATCCCGCTGCAGCCGCACATGCAGACCCAGGTCGAGCAGGGCCTGCGGCGAAGGACCGGCGCCCCCCCGGCGGTTGTTCGCACTGTCGGCCACCAGCAGGCTGTGGGGAACGTGGCCGAAGCGACCTCCGCGGGCCTGGGCTTCGCGCCAGGCCGCCACTGTCTTGCGGGACGACGACGCACAATCGTCGCGGGTGATCCGCCATCCGAATTCGGGCAGCGGATCACAGCCGCCGAGAGACGGGGCAATCCCGCCGCCAGACTGCGCCAGAGGGAACAGATGGGTTGTGTGCGGATCGAGCGAGTGGATGAGGCGGAAGATTTCCCCCCCAAGTTCGGGAGATTCGCTCCCGGGGGAGGACCCGTCCCCGGGGTATTCCACCGCGAGACACAGCACGCTGCGGAACGGGTATTGGAAGTCGGTGAGGCGGGCCCAGACTCCCCCGCGCGCTTCCAGCGTCTGTTTCAATCGCTCCACAAAGCGGCGGGCGGCGGATGACCAGCGGCGACCCTGCCGGGTGCCGGGAGTCGGTTCTTCGAGGTCGTCGCAGCGCCCCGCCAGATCGCGCACATCGAGCACTTCGAGCGATTCCGCCGCGGCCCGGCGCATGCGCTGTGCGGCACCCCGGTGCCGGGAGTCGATGAGTACGAACCGTCCGACCGCGCCGCCGGGAGGCACGGCCTCATCGCAGTCGCGCGTCGGCACCCCCACATCGCGCAGCAGCCGGGCGACCCCCTGCGGCACATCGGCCAGCATCAGGGGCAACTCCGCCAGGCCGGCGGCCGGGGCAGCCGGTGGAATTCGGGGGGGGGCAGTCACGATGAAACGCCTCGCGCCAGAGGCTGGAGAGCGCGGCACAG
>Ga0315899_10001432_pt1 | contig 27126 bp, 22 predicted proteins | sample LakEriMetagenome_2_FD_203518 | JGI IMG/M metagenome (GOLD analysis project Ga0315899, IMG submission 203518) | Freshwater fungal communities from buoy surface, Lake Erie, Ohio, United States - Buoy 4 MA112 | ecosystem: Environmental > Aquatic > Freshwater > Lake | place: USA: Lake Erie, Ohio... | reverse complement strand
ACGATTAGATAGCATTGACTCTTCGCGTCGATCTTCCATGTCGCATTTCCTTTGCATTACTTGGCTTTGAACACCTGTATGCTAGGAAATGCGACTTTTTCATTGATAGCCCGATTTGACGGTATTGCGCTCGCGCTTGTCGGCTAACGACCTCACCTAGAGTGCTTTAGGCACGACGGCAAATGCCAGACGCTGGAGCTCGATCGCAAGATCCACTTCTTGGATGATGGTCTCCTTGCTGCTGGCCTGAACAGCAATCGGTGCAAAATTTAAGATGCCCGGTATGCCGGCGTTTTCTATTTCTCTAACCACACCCTGAGCCGCATCGGCAGGCACTGCCAAAATAGCCAAGTCGATTTCATGCGACTGACAAAAACCGGACAATTCATCAATCCGATGTATCTTCAATCCTCCGATCAATGTCCCTATCTTCTTGGGGTCGCTGTCGAATGCACCAACAAGATGGAAACCTTGCTGCTCGAATCCTCGGTAACCACTTAGGGCTCGACCCAGGTTCCCAACCCCCACCAGGATAACGTTCCAAGTTCGATCGGTGCCAAGTATCCGCTGGATGCTCTCGATGAGTTCATGAACCTTGTAACCAACACCTCGCTGTCCCACGGTCCCCAAACAAGAAATATCTCGGCGAACTTGGGAGTCGTTGAGTCCAAGCCTCTCGGCAATCGCCTTGCTCTGAATATTCGCTAGGCCAGAGCGGTGCATCTGCTGGAGTTCCCGCAGATAAAACGCCAGCCTTGTGACCGTAGCTTTCGAAATCTTCTGGCGTGGCTTGGTCATCGCTGGCCTTGAGCTTGAGCGATTCTCAGTTCGGTTCCATGGTTCGGAAAGACTCCGGAGCAATCTGCTTGAGGAACTCGGCACACTTGTCGACAGCAAACAAAATCTGCTGGTTCGAGTGGGTCGAATTGATGAAGAACCGAAGCCTTGCTGCCGATTCTTCGACCGCCGGATACAAGATCGGCTGCACGTTGATCCCCGAGTCAATCATCCGCCGCGAAAGCTGCAGGGCATGGAGCGAGTTGCCTGTGATCACGGGGATCACCGGCGTTTCGCTCGAGTTGCCTGTGTTGAGCCCCCGCTTTTTGGCTTCGGTCAAAAACAACCTAGCAGCTTCTTTGAGGCGAGTTACTCTCGAGGGGTCTTTGCGCAGCACGTTGATCGATGCGATCGCAGCGGCGGTGTTCGGAGGAGAGAGCCCAACGCTGAAGACGAATCCGGGGGTAGTGTACTTGAGGTACTCGATCAGTTCCGAGCGTCCGGCGATATAACCGCCACAAGACCCAAACGATTTGCTCAGCGTCCCCATCCAGATATCGACATCATGGGGATTGACCCCGAAATGCTCACCGATCCCTCGCCCGGTCTTGCCCATCGTTCCCATCGAGTGGGCTTCGTCGACCATCAACCAGCATTGGTGTTTCTTGCACACCTCGACGAACTTGGGCAACACAGGAAAATCGCCGTCCATGCTGTAGACACCTTCGACGATCACCAAGACGCGTCGATGGCGTTTGCGTTGTTCGAGCAAAATCGCATCGAGGGCTTCGTAATTGTTGTGCGGGAAGGGACGCCGACGACTTCCCGAAAGAATCGCACCTTGGATGATGCTATTGTGCGAGAGCGAGTCGTGGAGGATCAAGTCTTGTTGGCCGACCAAGTGGCCGATGACCGACTCGTTGGTCGCATGGCCACCGACCAACACGATCGAGTCTTGGACGCCAATCCACTGAGCGATTTGTTTTTCAAGTTCCCTGTGGATGTCTTTCTCGCCACTGACCAAACGTGAAGCCGAGACGCTCGTGCCGTACTTCTTGGTCGCTTCGACGACCGCCTGAGTGACCTCTGGATCGCCACTCATTCCCAAGTAGTTGTAGCTGGCAAAACTGATGCGTTGCTGACCATCGACAAGCGTTGTGTCGCGCGTGAGTCCTTGATGGACAGAGAAGTACGGGTTAGGTAGCCCGGTCATCTCCATCTGCTGCATCGTCTGCTTGAGCCGCTTGTACTCTGGGAGCATATCGAAGCGGTAGTCTTCTGGAGAGATCGTGCGTTCGGCCGTCGCGTCGGGCTCGAGCATCTTGACCCCTTCGCGAATTTTATCCTTACCAAAGGTGCCTTCGATCGCCTCAGCGATTTCGCGGATTGTCTCGATCTCTTGCAGCAAGTCTTCTGGGATACGGCCTTCGACGGAGTTCTCCAAGAAGTGCGCGATCTGTAGGCGCTCGAGGCTATCGAGTCCAAGATCAACGATGACGTTGGTGTCTAGGTCCAGTAGTTTGGCTCGCTCCTGAGCGACACTTCGCACGGCGCGCTTGACGAGTTCGACGACATCGGGATCTGGATCGCGCGTCTTCTTTGGATGAATCCCAGAAGAGGTAAAACCGTCTTTCAAATCGCTGACGGTCGCAGCGGCGATCATCGGTGGCCCATCAAAGAGGCCTTCTTCCCAACTGAGCCACTGATGGACGATTCGCAGTGTCCCTTCTCGGAACCCTTTTAAGCAGGCGTGGCGTTGGATTTTTCCCGACGATGTTTTCGGAAGTGACCCGTGGCGTACGAGCACCACGGCATCGGGTGGGATTTCATGGTTGGCAGTCACCGCGCGGCGGATCGATTGAATAACTGGGTTCCAATCGTCTTCCAGCGATCGTTGCACCTCGACTGTAATGATCAGACGTTCACGGGGGCCAGAGTCATCGGCAAACGCCGCTGCGGCTGAGGATTGAATCGACTCATGGCACTCTTCGACCGTTTGCTCGATGTCTTGTGGGTATCGATTGACCCCTCGGACGATGATCAAGTCCTTGACTCGCCCTGCAACATACAATTGACCTTCGCTGAGGAAACCAAGATCGCCGGTTCTTAGATAAGGGCCATCGCCATCTTTGGTCGAGGCATGAAAGACCTCATTAGAGATCTCTGGCTTTTCCCAATAACCTAATCCAACGCTGGGGCTATCGACCCAAATCTCACCGATCTGGTTGTCCGAAAGAGGTTTGCGCGTTTCCGGATCGACGATCATGACCGTGGTGTTGGCCGTCGTCACTCCGCAACCGACGAGTTTGCGAGCCATTGGATCGTCGGCCTCGACGGGAACGACCAATCGTGCATCGAGTTGTCTGCCGTTGAAACTTCGCAAGATCGGTGCCGTATGATGCGGTCCTCCGGTGACGATAAGTGTTGTCTCGGCCATCCCGTAACAGGGCAAGTGTGCCTCGTTTCGGAAACCGACTGGAGCGAACCGCTGAGTGAACTGCTCGATTGTTGAAGCTCGAACAGGTTCGGCTCCGTTGAACGCCACGCGCCAAGAGCTCAGGTCAAGACCTTGCATCTCCTCGTCGGTCACCTTGTCGACACAAAGCTGAAACGCAAAGTTCGGTCCACCGCTTGTGGTGGCTTTGTACCTGCTGATGGCTCGAAGCCAGCGAACGGGTCGCTGCAGGAATGTCATAGGACTCATCAGCACCAAGGTCGCTCCAAAGAACAGAGGAGCGAGGATGCCACCGATAAGACCCATATCGTGGTAGGTGGGCAGCCAAGACAACCCGATCGAAGTGTGATGTTCACCGAAGAGTGTCGAGATGATTTCGCAGTTGCGAATCAAGTTCCCGTGGGTGAGCATGACCCCTTTAGGCTGACCGGTGGAACCTGAGGTGTACTGCAAGACAGCGAGGTTGCTATCGAGGATCGGAACTTCGTTGAATTGGATAGCCAGCGAGCGATCGACCGCGTCGGTTCCGATCAGCTCCATAGTTTCAGTCTCGGTCCGCATGTTCTCGTCACGCAGGATTTGATTGACCGAGTCTTGGGTCGTTAAAGCCAACGCAGCTTGACAGTCCTCGGCAATCCCCTGGATCCGTGCCCCCTTGCGGTTTCGACGCGGAGGGTAAGCCGGTACGGCAATGCAACCGGCATACAAGCATCCGAAAAAGCCCGTGATAAAGTCGAGCGTTCCAGGTGGATAGAGCATCAGTACCCGCGATCCAACCGGGTGCTTATCGAGGATCCGAACCGCGATGGCTCGGGCCGCATGGTCCAGCTCCGCGTAGGTCAGTTTCGTCTCATCGTCGCTTTCGCCATCGGTCAGATAGAAAGCGACTTTGTTCGGGAAGGTGTTCGCCCAGTAGCGAAGCAGATGCACCATCGTCGTCAGTGGCGGCGTATAAGGTGCATGGATCGGGCTTAGGTCGAGTTTGGTAAACTCCCTAGCTCGACGCTTACCAATGATGTTCATCGGCGGAGTACTCGGATGGGTTGGAAAGGAAGTTTTGCTGGCATTCATTGGATAATAGTACTTCTCCAGAGCGTCGAAACACCGTTTTTTATCGGTTGATGGCTTACCTGACAATTCGTCAAACTCGGTATAGTCACTAGATTTCAGGTGCGGAAACTGGCGATACCTGGAATAATAGACCGAAAACTCAGGAGAAAATCCACTTGCTGGTTTTTTCCAGGGAACCTATAATTTCGCCCCCTTGGGCGGAATTTACGTACTGTATTTTCGGAGTATTCCTAGCCCCAAGGATCCGAGCCGACCCTCATCGATCCCTGCTTGAGCTTGCTTAAAGCCTTGCTAGCTAACGATTTGGTGATTCTTGGATGTTCGATTGATTCCGCACTGAAAGCGAAACCTGGTCATGGCCGAAGCTACCAAAGAAATTACAGAACCCAAAAGAACCGTTCAGCAAAAAACAACAGTTGCAAAAACTGGTTCCGTCGAGCAAAAGTGGTTCATCGTCGATGCGACCGATTGCACCCTTGGACATTTGGCAAGCAAAATCGCCATGGTACTCATGGGCAAACACCGTCCACAGTACACCCCCCACGTCGATACGGGCGAGTATGTCGTGGTCATCAATGCCGAGAAGGTGAAAATGTCGGGTCGCAAACTCGAACACCGCCACTATGCTTGGTATAACGGATACCATCGCCAAAAGATGGAAAGCTACGGCGAAAGACTTGATCGCAAGCCAACCGATTTGGTTCTCCTTGCAGTCAAGCGAATGCTTCCTAAAAAGAACAACTTGGCCCGCCACATGCTCACCAAACTCAAAGTCTATGCTGGCACCGAGCATCCGCATCAAGCCCAGCAACCAATCCCAGCTCCCTTCGGTTACCAAGCCGAAGGATCCAAGTGAATCGATCACTCAGTAACCACCGTCATTCCGAAGCACCAGTAAAAAGAAGCGAACATGTTCACAAAGAAAGACAAAGTCAGCGGTGATTGCCTTGGTACCGGACGTCGTAAGACCTCGGTAGCCCGTGTTCGCATTAAACCAGGGTCGGGTAAGATCACTGTCAACGACCGAGCTTTCGATGAATACTTTGTGACCGACATGGAACGTCGATTGGTCACCCAGACCCTCGATCATGTCGGCCATGCCGACAAGGTCGATGTCTTCGTTCGCGTTGCTGGCGGCGGGCCGATCAGCCAAGCAGGGGCAATCCGAATGGGATTGGCTCGGGCTCTGGTCAGTTTCGCCGAAGAGAACTTCCAGCCCCTCCGAGACGACGGGTTCCTCACCCGCGATTCTCGTATGAAGGAACGCAAGAAGTACGGTCTTCGCGGTGCACGCCGTGGAACTCAGTTCTCCAAGCGTTAATCTGCTGAATCAGCGTTTCGATTTTGTTATCGCCGGAAGCGGCTTCTCCGGAAGCCTGCTTGCTTGGATCCTCGCCTCCCAAGGCCGCAAGGTTTTACTGATCGATCGATCCAAGCATCCTCGCTTTGCCGTCGGCGAATCGTCTACACCGACTGCAGATTTCTTACTAGCGTATCTGGCCCAGCGTTGGGATCTCAAAAGGCTCGCTCCGCTTGCCTGCTGGGGCCAATGGAAAAAGCATTACCCGGATATCATCTGCGGAAAGAAACGGGGCTTCTCCTACTACCATCACCCACATGGCAAGGCGTTGGATACAAGCAACCTAGAGACGCAATCACTCTTGGTGGCCGCTAGTGCTCAAGACGTATGGAGCGATACACACTGGTTGCGTAGCTCGGTCGATGAGTTTCTTGCCAAGGAAGCTTTGTCGGCAGGAGTCCATCTTCTAGAGTCGACTCAGATCCGTTCGGCTTTGTTCGATCCGATCGAACATCGTTGGACACTTTCGATTCGTAGCAGCATCGAAGTCTCGGCTGCTGATATCCAGGTGCAAGCCACTTGGTTGATCGATGCAACAGGTCATCAAGGCTTAAACTCGATGGGGATCGAAAACCCGGAGGATTCCGATTGGATGCGGACGCGGACAGGGGCCGTCTATGGTCATTTTCTTGGGGTCGAACCATTCACCCAATCCGCAAGCTCACAGGATCCTTTTTGCGGTGACGATGCGGCTCAGCATCATGTCCTGGATACCGGGTGGATTTGGATGCTCCGATTTGACAATGGGGTGACCAGTGTGGGTTTGGTTCAGCCGAGTAAGACCCCGCGCAGTGAGGACCATTTCTGGAAGACGATTCAAAGCCATCCGAGTCTTGTACATCTAATGAGAAATGCGAAGCTTATTGCACCGCATGATGCTAAGCGGGGATTCGCTGATAGGGAACCAGAAATGGCCTGTGTCGATCGCATGAGCCGATGTCGTCGTCGGGCTTGGGGACCAGGCTGGGTAAGTTTGCCGGTCTCCTATGGCTTTATCGATCCGCTCCACAGTACCGGCATAGCGCATTCGATCAGCGGCGTGGTGAGGCTTTCGGAAGCCATGCTTCAAAACAACCAGGAATGTTATGCGGCTTTGAAGAACTACGGAGAGGATCTTCGAACGGAGCTCGATTGGCTGGATTTGCTCGTCTCGGGATGCTACTTAGGACAACCCTCGTTCGAGAATTTTGTTGCTTTTGCGTGCATGTACTTTGTCAGTGCCATCGAGTTCGAAAAGCAACTGGCACAGGATCCTGCTCGGTGGCCCAAGGGTTTCCTACAAAGCAAAGATGGCGAACTTTTGCAAGTCGCGAACCATGCTTATGAGAGGCTCGGGCAGATCGCAAGCGACAAGCAATTGTGCGAGGAGTTTCCTCAGCAGGTTCGATCTTGGATCGAACCTTGGAATCGTATTGGACTGCTCGATCCAAGCTATGCGAATCGCATCGCCCACTCGGTGGCGCCTAAGTATGCATCGAGTCTTGAGGCTTTATGCTTGGATCTTTAGTCCACTAGGCTTCGTCGAGAATTTCGACAGCTCGGAACTTTTCTCCTTCAAGCATCGAGAGGCTCGCGCCTCCACCGGTGCTAACGTGGGTGACCGAGTCCGCAAAGCCGAGTTGTTCGATGGCCGCAGCGCTATCGCCACCACCGATGATGCTTACCGCATCGCTTTTTGCAATAGCCTTAGCCACCGCCTTGGTTCCTTCGTCGAAGGGCGGCATCTCGAAGACTCCCATCGGTCCGTTCCAAACGACCGTCTTGGCAGACTTGACGATCTGGGCATAACGCTCTGCCGTGTCAGGTCCGATGTCGAGGCCTTCCCATCCATCGGGGATTTCTCCTGCAGCGACGACTTGCTTGTTGCAATTGCTGTTGAAAGCATCACCGCAGTGGGTGTCGGTCGGCAGGATGAGTTTACCGGATCCCGATCCGATGAGCTCTTTGGCTAGCGGAACCTTATCAGGCTCGACGAGACTCTTACCGGTTTTGCCACCTTGCGCCAGCGAGAATGTGTAAGCCATGGCACCGCCGATGAGGACATAATCGCAAACGCCCAGAAGGTTTTTGATCACGTTGATTTTATCGCTGACCTTGGCTCCGCCGAGGATCGCCACAAAGGGGCGAGCAGGGTTGCTGATGGTGTCGCTGAGGTACTGAATCTCTTTAGCAACGAGGAAGCCGACGACTTTGGGTTTGTTTCCCATGGCAAGTGGGACGGCAACCATGGAAGCTTCTTCGCGGTGGCAGGTACCGAAGGCATCGTTGCAGTAGATGTCAGCAAAGGAGGCGAGGGTTTTGGAGTAGGACTCTTCGCCATCTTTTTCGCCGGGGTTGAACCGAACATTTTCCAGAACGAGGACATGGCCAGCTTGTAGCTCGGCGACTTTGGCCTGTGCATCGGGCCCGACGGTATCGCTTGCAAAGGCGACGGGTTTACCGAGGAGTTCCCCGAGTCGCACGGCCGTTGGACGAAGAGTAAACTCTGGCTCGGGCCCTTTTCCTTTAGGTCGTCCCAAGTGGCTCATGAGGATCAGTTTACCACCTTGGTCGAGAACCGATTGGATCGAGGGGATAGCCATTCGAATACGGCGATCATCGGTAATCGCGCCTGAATCGTCTTGGGGGACATTGAAATCGACCCGCATCAAAACGACTTTACCGCGACAATCCACATCTGCAATACTTTTCTTGGCCATGTTTACCCTCGATAAAACGACGAAATGGTTGATTGATCAGCTCTTTTATGGCGAGCTGACGGGGCTTAATTATCGAGAGGTTTCCCGGGAGCGAAAGCCCCAACGGGCTTGATGTCAGTGATTGTGTCGAGGCACTTGATTGCAAACATCGCGGAATGAGCAGGCAAAGTCCAAACAGCCACCGGTGTGGAGCTGCCCAACGTTTTGACGGTAAAGGTATTGCCAAGGTGTCGCTGTTTCGGGAGTTTGATCGACCGAGAAACTCTTGCGTTGTTTCCACTCATGGGGATCGACCAAAGCGTCGACGCTTCGTGTCGCTAGGTCGATACGTACAAGATCACCGGATTGCAGTTTGGCAAGCCCGCCACCAGCGAGTGCTTCAGGCGAAGCATTCAGGATCGATGGGCTCGCCGAGGTTCCACTTTGTCGACCGTCACCCAATGTCGGTAATTGGCCGACCCCTTGTTGGATCCAGCGATCCGGTGGGAGCATGTTGACGACTTCGCCGCTTCCAGGGAACCCCAACGTGCCGCATCCGCGGATGACCAAAAGGGTATTTGGATCGCAGGTGCCTTGGATTTGGTTGATTCTCTCGTGGTAGTCTTCAGGGCCATCAAAGACGATGGCTTTGGCGACAAACGCGTTTGGATCTGAGGGGTTCGAAAGATACTGCTTGCGGAACTCCGGACTGATGACGCTGGTTTTGATCAAGGCCGCATCGAAAAGGTTTCCACGAAGCACGAGGAACCCCGCATCGACTTTGAGCGGATCTGCGAACGTGCGAATAATCGCACCATCGGGTGATGGGGCTTTTTCAATATTATGCGCGATGGACTTGCCGGTGCAGGTCATCGGCGAGCCATCGAGGATACCTGCTTGCAGGAGCTCCTTCATCACCGTTGGTAATCCGCCACAGCGGTGGAAGTCTTCGGCAAGCAGCGCGCCGGCGGGTTGAAGGTTCACTAGCAGGGGGACTCGATACCCGTGGTCTTCCCAGTCTTGGATACTCAGTTCGATTCCCGCATGGCGCGCGATGGCGATAAGGTGGGGTGGACAATTCGTGGAACCTCCGAGGGCTGTATTGACTCGGATCGCATTGAGCATCGATGTTCGGTTGAGGATTTTCAGGGGACGCAGATCTTCATGAACCATTTCGACGATCCTTTTGCCGGCCGCATGAGCCGCTTGGGCTCGCTCTCGATAGGGAGCTGGAATGGCTGCGGTTCCTGGGAGTGCCAATCCGACAGCTTCGGCCAAGCAGTTCATCGAGAGGGCCGTTCCCATGACGTTGCAGTGACCGGGGCTGGGGGCCGAAGCGGCCAGCAGATCCATAAATTTTCGCTGATCGATCAGACCTGCGCTGAGTCGACGACGGGCTTCCCAGATGATCGTGCCGGCACCTGCGAGTTCGCCATCGAGGTAGCTATTGAGCATCGGTCCGCAGTTGAAGATCAGCGATGGCAGGTTTGTAGTGACTGCGGCCATCATCGCCGCCGGGGTCGTTTTATCGCAACCGGTTGTGAAGATGACACCGTCGAGTGGGTAACCATGGAGGATCTCAACAAGGGCGATGTAGGCAAGGTTCCGATCGAGTGCTGCCGTCGGCCGACGTACCGACTCTTGGATCGGATGCATCGGGAAGACCATTGGAATGCCACCGGCATCACGTACCCCATCGCACAATCGAGAAACGGTCTGAAGGTGGGCTCGATTGCAAGGTGCAAGGTCGTTTGCCGACTGAGCAATCCCGATGATCGGTCGACCGGCTTGGAGTTCCCCGACGGTCATTCCGTAGTTGAGGAATCGCTCGAGATAAAGTGCCGTCATTCCAGGATTGCTGGGGTTGTCCCACCACTGCTGGGATCGAAGTTTCAGAGGATTCATGACAAAGGATAGGCTACAAGCATGAGAGTGATGTCACAGCGTTGGATAGGTCAACTACGCATCATTGCATGATTGGCTCGTTACGAAAAGATCCTATGTTTATCCACCGCGTTGCAATTCGGTTGCGGTACTCTTGGCCGATCTCGAAGAAAAGCACCGCTTGGTCGCTCAGATGCAACCTGCATGCGATCGGCCGCAATACGCTCCCTAGCGGTTTATAAAGGGTGCCTGGCACCTAATACTTCCTGGCTGTGCCAAGCGAAATGCTAGCCAATCGCCGCTTGCACTCTGGACAATCACCCGTCGATGTTGGTTGGGTGATCGGGCGGATCGGACAGATCTGGTCAGAAAAGTTCCTATTGTGCTGGAATCGGCATTTTTGAAGAATCCTCCCAATCCTTTTCCAAGTCCTTTCGATGAGGTTCACTAGAAACATGCCAGCCTCAGATCATTTGCCTGATGATGCCCAAGAGGGATCCCAATCCTGGAACCGACGTGCGTTGATCCTTGGCTTACTATCGATCGGACCCCTGGCCGCAGGCTGCCGTGGATACTCCTACGGCCAACTCCTTAAACCCACCGACAAAGATCTTGTCGGTAGCCATGAGGCCGGCTCGGAAGTTTTCCACCCGCTGGTCGATGAATCGGTGGCAAAACTCCTCTCCAGACAGCAAGAGCAGTGCATCGTCGGCCCCGACGGTTTCCCCCAAAAGAAAACCATCTGCTTTGTCTGCGTCGAAAACAAAATGTCCGAAGATATCGGGGACTTCAAAGACCAACTCTACGAACAAATCGATAGCAAAATCCTCGAGTCCGACGTCTTTCGGCCAATCAGTCGCCGCATGGTCGATGCGGCATTGCACGAAACCCGTCTACGACCCGACTCGCTGATGGTGCCAGATAATATGCAACTCTTTACCTCGGTGCTCCAGCGCCAAGGTGCCCCGATCGACTATCTGCTCTACGCTAAACTAACCAGCGGTACCACAGAGCGCAACACCTCCAAACAACGCGATTACCTCCTGACGCTCGAGCTGACGAACGTCCACTCCGGCGAATATTCCAAAGAATCGGCTGAGATCCGCAAAGGCTACCATAAAACTCCCTTAGGCGGCGTCTGGAATTACAATCCACTGAAATGACACCGCAGAGAATCGGTGCTTTCCTCTGTCTTTTCGTTTGCCTCCTTGCAGGCACTGGTTGCTCGACGCATGCCAAGAGGATTTCGCTGTCGCGATCGCTCTTCTACGAAGGCCAGCTCGATGCTTGCCGAGATCGCTTGGAAAAACTCCACAAAAGCCATCGCCACGATCGCGATGTGACCAATCTGGATCTTGCGGTAGTCGATCTGCTCGAAGGCCGTAGCCAGAAAGCCCAACAACGACTCAAGGACGTACGCGACCGATTCGATCACCTTGAACAAGAATCGATCAGCGAAAAAACGATCTCGATGTGGTCCGACGATACGGCTCGATCCTATGCCGGTGAAGACTACGAAAAGATCCTGATTCGGGTCTACCTAGCCTTGGCGAGCCTCATGCACGATGGGGTCGACGCCGAAAGCTACACGTTGCAAATCCAGGACAAACACGATGCGGTGATGCAACGTCTTTGGGGCGATAAACCTGTCGATGATCAATCCAATAAGTTCAGTGGTCTGCCTATCGGTTTTTATCTGCGTGGTATGCTGCGCGAGCAGACGCACATCGATTACGACGACGCGCTGCGGAGCTACAACCAAGTCGCCCAGTTGCTACCGACTTGCGATACGATTCGCTGGGACATCGAGCGGGTAACCCAAGGTGTCCATTCCCAGCCCGGCTGTGGAGTGATCTATGTTTTTGCTATGGTCGGTCGGGGACCTTATAAAGTCGAATCGGTCGAGCAACCCACCAGCGATGCTTTGCTGATTGCCGATCGAATCATTTCAGCCGTAGGGCCTTATAAACTCCCACCGACGATCGCTCCGATCGTAGTGCCTAGGGTCGTTGTTCCGGACTCAGACATCCAGAGCGTCCGAGTGGCTGTCAATCGCCAAGGAGTCGGTTCAACGGTCTCGATGGCCGATATCGATCGATTGGCACTGGAGACTTCCCAAGCGGCTCGCAATGAACTCATCGCACGGGCCGTGGCGCGACGTGTGATCAAGAAGGCGACGGTTGCAGCGGTCAAACAGCAAACGTCGGCCAATAGCCTTGCGTCCCTTGGGTTTGATGCTGCCGGGGTCGCTTGGGAAGCCCTCGAAAACGCCGACACGCGATGTTGGGGATTGCTGCCCAGAAATATTCAGGTGCTACGCATCGAGGTGCCCGCAGGCACTCATGCGATTAGTCTGCTACCCGAGAACGCTGGCTCGATCGGCAGGCAAACGGCCGAGGCGCAGGTGACGGTGATCGACGGACGAAACACTTATGTGATCGGATGGTTTCCAGACACCTACACTCCACCCCGAATTTTGACTTCGACAGAGGATTAGTCGGTTTACGTCGACCTACGGTCGTGGGGCACGGTTGAGGACAACCGCGCAACATTAGACGTCGACCTACGGTCGTGGGGCACGGTTGAGGACAACCGCGCAACAATAAAAAAAGCGTCGCGGGGTTCGCGACGCTTTTTAGTTTATCGGCTATTCGCTAGAGAGAATTATTCGCCCGTTGGGATCAGCGGGCCCTCAGAGCCAAGGCCACCCTTGAGCTCGGTCTTCTTCTCTTCCTTGACTTGCTGCTGTTGTTGTTCCTTTTCAGCTTCGTTGCGAATCTGCTCTTCGGTCCAGTCAACTCGACGTCGCGAAAGTCCAATCTTACGCTCGTCGCTATCGACTCGCAGAACCTTGACCTCGATCTCGTCGCCGACCTTCACGAGTTCCTCAGGATTCTCGACCTTATTGTCCGAGAGTTCCGAGATGTGAAGCAGACCTTCGAGGTTGTCTTCGAGGCCCACAAAAACACCAAAGTTGGTGATCTTGGTGACCTTGCCTCGTACAAGCTGCCCTGGCTTGTACTTTTCTGGAATCGATGTGTTCCATGGATCGTCATCAAGCTGCTTCATACCCAAGGCGATACGTCGACGATTTTGATCGACGCTCAGGACTCGGCACTTGACCTGCTGGCCCTTTTGCAAAACCTCGCTCGGATGGCTGATCTTGCGTGTCCAGGACATGTCCGAGACGTGGAGCAGACCATCGATCCCTTCTTCGAGTTCGATGAAGGCGCCGTAGTTGGTAAGGTTGCGAACCTTGCCGGCCACTTCGGAGTTTTCTGGATAACGTTGCAGGATGTCGTCCCACGGGTTGGATTGCGTTTGCTTGATACCCAGCGAGAGCTGTTGGCCTTGGGCATCGACACCCAAGATCCTGACGTTGATCTTGTCGCCGATTTGCACCATCTCGCTTGGATGGTTGATACGTCGGGTCCAAGACATTTCGCTGATGTGAACAAGGCCTTCGATGCCTGGTTCGAGTTTGACGAACGCACCGTAGCTCATGACATTGACGACTTCGCCCGGAACCGTCGACCCCACCGGATACTTCTCGGCGATGTTGGTCCATGGGTTGTTTTGCTTTTGCTTGAGTCCCAGCGCGATCTTCTGCTTTTCGCGGTCGATCTGAAGAATCTTGACCTCGATCTCTTGATCGATGGCGACCATCTCGCTTGGGTGTCCAATGCGTTCCCAACTCATGTCGGTAATGTGGAGCAGACCATCGATGCCACCGAGGTCGACGAACGCACCGAAGTCGGCGATGTTCTTGACGACACCTTTGCGGACCTGACCGATTTCCAGTTCGGCCATCAAATGCTCGCGATCTTCTTCGCGTTGCTTTTCGATCAGCGATCGACGGCTTACGACGATGTTACGACGTGCTTCGTCGATCTTGAGAACTTCGCACTGCACGACTCGACCGATGTAATCGCCGATGTCGTTGGGCCGACGAATGTCAACTTGGCTAGCAGGCAAGAAGACATTCACACCGATATCGACCAGCAAACCACCCTTGATCTTGCGAGTGACCGTACCGGTGACGACTTGGCCCTCTTGGACCGAAGCCATCATCTTTTCCCACTGGATGATCTTCTCGGCTTTGCGCTTGCTCAGAACGATCATGTTCCGAGCTTCTTCGAGCAAGTTTTGGTCTTCGACTTCTTCGATCAAGACCTTGATCATCTGCCCGACTTGCGGGGGCTCTTCGCCTTCTTCCCACTCGTTCTTGGGGATGGCTCCTTCGCTCTTGAATCCGACGTCTACGACGACAAATTCTTCATTGATTTCAACGATTTTTCCTTCGACAATTTGGTTGACGTCAAACTGCTTGTTGGCGTCTTCGAGGGAATCTAAGAGGAGTTCTTCAGCGGAGTCGCCGAACATACCGGCGAGTTCATCTTCGAGGGTGTCATCGTCCAGAGAGCGGACCAAAGAGCGGTTAACCATGGGAGCAAAACCTAAATTGACGGCCTGCGCGACGCTCCAGAAATCCCACCATCGCAGCCAGGAATCCGATCAAACAACGCTTAAATCGATTGTCTGGGCTCCTTATTAGCGATAAAACAAGGGGAATTGGCGCCGAACGACCAGTCAAGAAACGGGGAGCGGATCGCGGGGGGCAGACGCCGATGTCGGCCCAAAATCCCTACAAACCTAAGGGACAGAAGTGTAACCGCGAAGCACTAAGACGGCAACGGCGCATTTTTGCAAATCCGGGAGACTTCCATGAGCCAAGTTGTTCGTTACGCCATTGCTGGGGATCACGCCGGTTTTTCCATGAAAAACGAGGTTGTTAAGTTCTTACAAACCCTGGGTGTCGAGGCCATCGACTGCGGAACCCATTCGAGCGATTCATGCGATTTCCCAGATTTCGCCGAAGCCGTCGCGACGCGAATCCTCAGCGGGCAAATCGATCGCGGTATCTTGGTCTGCGGCTCGGGAGTCGGTGTTAGCGTAGCGGCCAACAAGTTCCCGGGGATTCGCGCAAGCCTTTGTCATGACACCTATTCGGCTCGCCAGGGTGTCGAGCACGATGACATGAATGTGCTATGCATCGGAGCTAGGGTCATCGGCCCCGAACTTGCCTTTGAAATCATCAAGGCCTTCCTCGGTGCCACCTACGCCCCGCAACCTAGACATCAAAGGCGATTGGACAAGATCCTGGCTATCGAGAATCGCGTCTTGGCCGGCGAGTTTAAGCCCAAGAGCTAACGAGCATCGACTTAAAATATCCCATTTCCAAAGGGGTTCTCAGGTGGTTTGAGAGTCTCCTCGGCGACTTCTTTTTCAGCAACCTCTTTTTCGGCAACATCTTTCTGGGTCGGCTTGTCGAACATGTGCGGACGCGGAATTGGGGCTTGCGCCGAAGGAGGTGCAGGTGCATGTGGAATGTACTCGAGATACTCTTCGTCGTATCTGGAAACATACCCTGGATCTTTGGCCCTTTCGAGTTCCAAATAGTACTCGCCGATGACCGCTTGCTGTATTTGATCGCGGCAAGCTTGATTGATCGGGTGGGCGATATCTGCATAAAGCTTGTTCGAAGCTCCCTCGATATCCTGAAGATCTTGGGCACCGCGTAGCCGCTTGCCACATTGGTTGCAGTAGTTGCTCCGCATGTGGTTCTTCGAGCCACACCGTCCGCATCGAGCCGTCATTTTGCGGCTTGGCATGGCCACAAACGGTCCGTTGGTTCCCTCGATGATCTTCAGATCCCTGACCACGAAAGCATGGTCAAAAGTGATCGAACAAAAGGCCCGGAGTCGATCCTCCGAGTCTTCCATGAGTTTGATGCGTACCTCAGTAATGTCCATCTTGATGTTTCACTCAGTCCGTTGATTCGTCTGTTCGAGGATCGAAGGGCTCGTCCAGGCGGTAAACGGATAAGCCCTAAAGTCCCCTTCATGCCGCAGTTGCGATGCGATCATCTCGGCTTGCGCCCTATCGGATAACAAACAAAATCGAGCCGAACCGCTTCCGCTCAGGCACTGACCATGCGGATGGAATCGGTCGATCCGCTGAGCTGTCCTCTGCACCCACTGGGTTGTCTGAACGGCTGCAACGTCAAGACGATTATACAGCAGACCCGAGAGTCGTGCTGCATGGTCAGATTCGACTTGATCATTGATCAAACATTTCAAAAGCTCTTCAGGGGACTCGGCATGCTTGCGATCGGCAATCGACTCACGAACCAATGAGAAGACTCGGGCCGTCTGGCAACCCACCGTTGGATGAACGATCAGTCCATGGATCATAAGTCTGTTCTCTACGGGATGAACGATCTGCCCGCGTTGCGTGCATCGAGCGGTCCAGTTGATGCCGTTGTACCCATCGAGAAAAAAATTGATGTCGCTCCCGAGATGACTTGCAAGCCTCCCAAGGACTTGCATGTCACAGCAACCTTGCCAAAGGAGCGATCCGAGTACTAACGCAGCAGCAGCATCGCTACTGCCTCCACCAAGGCCCGCTTGGGATGGAATTCTTTTTCTCAAGATCACATGCGCCCCTGGCATTGGACCATTGCCTAAGGAGCCTGCGCAAGAGTCCAAGTGTTCGCGCAAGGACTCTAGAGCCCTGAGCACTAGATTCCCATCCGTAGCAGATCCACTCGATGGTCCATGCGAAGGTATCTGCCATGTGCGATCTTCTCGAGCAAGCTCTGGATTGGCGACCACTTGAGCTTCCGAAAGATCCACTTCAAGCGAGAGCGTGTCGGATTCGACCGGATAGATTTCAAGCGTGTCGGTTAAGTCGATCGCAAGCATGACCGTATCGAGATCGTGGTAGCCATCGGGCCGTCGTCCGAGCACCTCCAAAAACAGATTGATCTTGGCCGGAGTCACAGCCCTCCAGCCAACCTCCCCGGTCTGTGGTCTTACGGCTCGATCAATCCTCATGAGTTTGGCTTGCTCGTGGGATAACCCGAGGTGGTCCAGGCCCTCCAGCCACCGTCGACACTCGTGACTCGCAAGTAACCCATCTTCTGCAAATTATCAGCAGCCAGCGCCGAGCGGAATCCACCACCACAGAGCAAATACAGCTCCGTGTTGGGATCAGGGAACATCGACTCGATATCCCGTTCGATGATCCCTTTGCTCAAGTGGACCGAGCCTGGAACGTGCCCGGCTGCGTATTCGCTTTCTTCACGGACATCGATCAGCACCGGGGGATTGGGCGAATCGAGCTTTTGCCTGAGCTCAGCCACGTTGCACTCGGCTACATTGCCGCGAGCTTGCTCGACGATCTTTAGGAATCCTGGAGAGTGTTGTTTGGACATTGGATAAACTGTTCGGGTGGTAACGGTTAGGAGTCGTTAAAAATTCTTGTATTGGCTGCAGAGTCCGCACATTCTACGCCGATAGAAACTCGGCGGACAAAGTGGAGTTTCGTTTTCTAAACAAAACTCCACTTGTTCGCTACTAGGGAATTGTAAAGCACACTCGCGAGGACAGCGATGGCCCGCAGGATCGCAGCCACTTTTGGATACTCTGGACTGATCGTCGAGCTTATGCTCGGACATCTTGCTCATTGGGATCCTGAAACGACGCTGATCCGAGGTCTCATCGCCATGCTTGTCGCATCGCTCGTCGGGTGGACTGCCGGCACTCTTGCATGTTCTACAACGCGTTAACGCGGACTCGGCAATCTGGGAAAAACAGTCAAACCGGATTTCCGAATCTTTGATTAACTGATGTGGAATTGCTTTGCTCAACTCGTTAGAGTCCCGGGTCTACTCGCCGACAAGCGGGTAACGAAATAGAAAAGCCAACACATCACGGAGGTTCGGATGGCATCGACCGCATACCAAAACACTGATATGACCGAGGTCTGGGTTAAGTTCAAGGCCGATCCAACCAACATTCAACTGCGAAATCAACTCATCGAGCGATACACACCGCTAGTTCGCTACAACGGCGAACGACTCCGCTCGAAACTCCCTGAAGGTGTCGAACTCGACGACCTGATCAGCGCAGGTATCTTCGGCCTCATGGACGCGATCGATGCCTTCGATATGGAACGCGGTGTCAAATTCGAAACCTACTGCGTACCGCGAATCCGAGGCGCAATGCTCGATGAACTCCGTACCATGGACTGGGTCCCTCGATTGGTACGAAGCAAAGCTAGCAAACTCAATGAAGCGACCAAGCTTCTGGAGGCCAAATACGGTCGAGCCCCTAGCAACCACGAACTCTCCGAATACATGGGGATCTCGATCGACGAACTCGAAAAGATGAAAGTCGATGCTTCAGCCGTCGGCCTGGTGTCACTCAACAAGAAATGGTACGAGACCGACAGCTACAAAGACATCCGCGAGATCGATGTCCTCGAAGACAAACGCAGCGAGGATCCCACTCGCCGTATCTCCAAGAGCGATCTGATGCGGTTGGTGACCAAGGGTCTGAATCGCAACGAACGCTTGATCATCATTCTCTACTACTATGAAGAAATGACGATGAAGGAAATCGGAGCGACGCTCGATCTGAGCGAAAGCCGAGTAAGCCAGATGCACACGAGCATCGTTCAACGTCTTCAAGAACAACTCGGTCGTCGTCGCGTCGACCTTGGTTCCTAATCCAAATCCGATCTCATTGAGATCTTTATGGAACCACTCTAGGCGAGAACCCTCGAGCGACTAAGTTCTCGTTAAGGCGCATAAGCGCCGGTGGGTAGCTTGCAAGGAACCTTACCAACTGCGTCGCAGAGGTTCCAAGGCGCTGGGCGGTTTCGGGCAAGTGGTAGTCTAGGGCCACAAGCGTTTGAAAGACTTCTGCCAAGAGCGCAGGAAAGTGCTCGTTCTCCGTTGAGACTCGAACCTTTCCAGAGCGACAGTACAGACGCCAAGTCTCCGAAGGGCTCGCATCGATGGAATTCTCCTTTGGATCTGCATCAGGAGTCTCGCGGTCTTGGGACTCGTGGTATTCGACGGCCAATGCCAATCGCAATCGCTGAAGTGCGACTTGTCGGTTCCTTTGCTGGGACCGCTCTTCGGTAGCGCTTGCCCGAATGCCGCTTGGAAGATGCTCGATACTCGCCGCTGTCTCGACTTTGTTGCGGTGCTGTCCTCCCGGTCCGCTTGCTCGAGAGAATCCCCAACGGCACTGGGCCTGCAGTTTGTCCAACGGTAATTGACTCGGGTGCATCGGATAGGTCGGATCGAGAATGGAAACGCCAACGTGGGGATTTTATCCCGTTTTTCGGCTTCGAAGAGGCTCGATGGCATCCAGCGCCGATGGAATTGCCGTAGTCGACCGATCCGTTTGAACCTATCTTGATGCATCTTGGCCAAGCACCAACGACAACGCGCTCCCTATTGACCCCTTGATGGACCCTTTGTTTTTCCCATGACTCGAACGATTGCAATCGGTGATATCCACGGCTGCCTCAGAGCGTTCGATGCGCTTTTGGCTGCCATCGATCTGCAAAAAACGGATATCCTCGTACCAGTTGGTGATTACATCGACCGCGGCCCGGACTCCAAAGGGGTCATCGATCGGCTGATCGAGCTCAGGGAACAAACGCAGTTGTTCCCTTTGATGGGTAACCACGAAGAGATGATGCTCTCGGTTTTGGATCGCCGTAGGGAACCCTTTGGCTGGCTCAACCATGGTGGACACAACACGATGGAAAGCTATGGCTTTGCCGGCGACCTGTCGGTGATCCCCGCTTCGCATCGCGAGTTCCTCGAAACTTTGCTTCCCTACTACGAGTCTCCCACGCATATCATCGTCCATGCGAATTACGATTCGCAAATGCGTATGGAGAACCAATCGGCGGATCTGTTGCGATGGGTTAAAATTTCCCACCAAACACCTAAACCACACTTTTCGGGCAAGCACGTGGTGATGGGACATACGCATCACCCCGAAGGCCAGATTGTCCAACTGCCTCATTTGACCTGCATCGACACCTATTGCTACGGCGGTAAATGGCTGACCGCTTTGGAACTTGAAACACAGCGCATCTGGCAATCGACCCCTGAAGGCGAAGTTCGCGAGTTTGTGCTCGAGCCCGTGCCAAGCCCTGCATCCTAAAGCCAACACAACGCACATCCTAGGAACACATTGAATGTCACCGCGAAAAGCTCGGCCCCAACAAACACCTCAGGAAAAACCACAACCTGAACTGCAACGGATCAATAAAGTCCTTGCCGCTGCCGGACTCGGCTCGCGCAGGCAAGTCGATGAACTGATCGAACAAGGCCGCGTCGAGATCGATGGCCAAGTCGTCACGCAAGTCGGTGTCAAAGTCGACCTTGCAACTGCAACCATCAGTGTCGATGGAGAAGAACTCAAACAGCATCGGCCTGTCTACTTTGCACTCCACAAACCCGAAGGTGTGCTGTGTACCAATCGCGATCCGCAAGGCCGACCACGCGTGATCGATTTCGTGCCGAACCAACATCGTCTCTTCCCCGTCGGAAGACTCGATGCCTCGAGCACCGGTCTGATCTTGCTGACCAACGATGGCGAATTGGCTCAGCAACTGGCTCACCCAAAGCATGAAATTCCCAAACGCTATGCGGTTGTTGTCGTCGGCCAAGTCGAACTCGATGCCCTCAAGCGACTCGAACGAGGAATCTATCTTGCCGAAGGCAAAGCCCAAGTCGATCAGGCAAAACTCAAAAAAGTTCGCAAGAGCAGTACCGAATTAGAAATCACTCTCAGCGAAGGCAAGAACCGCGAAATCCGACGGGTCCTGGCTCGACTAGGCCACAAAGTTGTCTCGCTCAAACGCATCGCGATCGGCACGCTCAGGCTCGGCGATCTCCCCGAAGGTGCTTATCGCCCCCTGTCGAACCAAGAGGTACAGGGGTTGTACCAAGCCGTCGATGATATCCGCCGCGAGCGAAAAGCGGCTCGCAAAGCTCGCAAGAAACTGCTGGCCAGCGAAGAGGTTTCGTCGGGCAACGACGATGCGCCAAGCAAACCCGCCAAGGGGCCAAAGGCCAAGCCTACGTCGGCACTGAGACCTCCTAAGAAATCAGGCAAACCATGGGAGAAACTTCCAGGCATGGATCAAAATCCCTATGCCACCGAAGAGGATCTCGATGATCCGTCGATCGACCAGCAGGACGATGAAATGATCCTGGTCCGCGATCACGGGCCACTCGGACCCTCGATCGAAGACTCAGACGAAGAGTACTTCTTTATGCCTCGCAAACCTGCAGGGAGCATCATCGGACAAGAAGACGACCTAGAACCAGGCCCCTGGGAAGAGAAACGGCAAAAAGATTTAGGGCAAAAAGATTTAGGGCAAAAAGATTTAGGGCAAAAAGATTTAGGGCAAAAAAATAGAGGGCAGAAAAAGGGTGAGCCAAGAGAGTATGGGCAAAAAAATGCGGGGCAGAAAAATGCGAAACAAAGGAATTTTAGGCAGAAAAACACTGCGCGAAAAAATGACAGAAGGGAATATAGCGAGCTAAACGAAGGTGGAGAAAATCGTTTTGGATCGAGCCCCCAAAGTGGGGCTGATCGCAGCGGTGCTAATCGCATCGGTACGAAACGTGGCAGTACCAAACGTGCCGGAATCAAACGCGGCGGAATCAAACGCGGCGGCCCCAAAGCTAGTGGCACACAGCGAGGCGGGCCAAAACGAGGACCTGGTCGCTCGGCAAGAGGCCGAAACAAATAGAACGCTAGCATTTCTTTGCTTGCTAGCTTACACGCATCGACGTTGGCTCAGACTCGCTAAATTGCTACCCTCTAGATCGGGGAACTCGTGTAAGTGGTACCGATAGGTGTCTGCACTGGGTTCTTGTTTGGCAAATAGTATCGACTAGCGAACAAAGACGGTGCTTCTGGAATGGAATCTCCAAGACGCAGAGGGCTAAGGCAGGCCAAGGATCGCCAAGAGCAGTTGGCTCGTGGTGTGTCGGTCGTCCAGCATGGGATCAGTGCGCTGATGCAATTGGCTCACATCATGGACGAAGAGTTCGTATTGGCTGCCGATAAGATCGCTTCGATGCGTGGAAGTTTGATCGTTTGCGGGATCGGCAAGGCGGGCTTGATCGGACGCAAGATCGCGGCCACTTTCGCTTCAACCGGAACCCGGGCTCATTTCCTGCACCCCTCGGAAGCCTTGCACGGAGATCTAGGTTGTGTTGGGCCAAACGATATCGTCTTGGTCTTGTCCAATAGTGGCAATTCCCAAGAGGTGGTTGATCTGCTTCCTCATTTGGCTCGTCGGGCATCGAGCATCATCGCAATCACCAGCAAGATCAATAGTCCGGTGGCACAAGCGGCCGACATCAGTCTGCTTTTGCCAAACTGTCCCGAAGCCTGTCGCATGAATTTGGCACCGACGACCAGCACGCTTGCGATGCTCGCACTAGGGGACGCCTTGGCGATGCTCGTGTGTGAGAACAAGGAGTTTGGCCAAGAAGATTTTGCCCAGTTGCATCCCGGAGGGACACTTGGGCGTCGTCTAGCCTCGGTCGATGAATTGATGCGACCGTTGGATGAGTGCCGTGTGTGCAATCAAAGCACGAGTATCCGACAGATGCTCGTCGAGACTGCAAGACCAGGGCGTCGCACCGGTGCGGTGATGGTTGAAAACGACGAGCACACACTTGTTGGAATCTTTACCGACAGCGATCTGACAAGATTCCTGGGCAAGCATGCACCTAGCGATTTGGATTGCCCTTTGTCGGAGGTGATGACCCGGAATTTTTCGGCGATCTGCACCGGGGCTAAGTTGAGCGAAGCTATTGAGATTCTTTCGAATCGCAAGATCAGTGAACTGCCAGTGGTCAATCATTTCGACCAAGCCGTGGGGCTGATCGATATCACCGATTTGATCGGACTCGAACCAGCCGTAGGAGTGTGCGAACCGGCAAGCATGCCGACCTCGCTCCGCATTTTTGGTTCAACGATTTAATCTAGCTGCTTAATCATGTTGAGAAAGGGTACGAGAGTTGTTCGATAGCGATGAAGAAGTTGCCAAACCGATTCGATTGATTCTTTCGGATGTCGACGGTGTGCTAACCGATGGAATGATCACAATCGACAACGCAGGGGTCGAGAGCAAGTCCTTCTATGTTCGCGATGGGCATGGGATTAAGCTGTGGAGGAAAGCTGGCTTTGAATTCGGCTTGCTGACAGCTCGCAATTCCCAAGTGGTCAAGCTCAGGGCTCAGGAACTGGGCATCCAATGGGTTCGACAAGGATTCGCCGACAAGCTACCGGCGGCTCGGGAGATGATGCAAGCCATCGGTGTCGAGCCCAAGGAGGTCTGCTACATCGGAGACGACTTGCCTGACATGGCCGTCATGGCCAACGTCGGATTAGCCGTCACGGTGGCCGATGCAGCACATGAAGTCAAGCAGTTGGCCCGTTGGGTGATGAAGAGCCCTGGAGGTCGCGGTGCGGTGCGTGAACTGATCGAACGAATATTGCGCGCCAAAGGGAGATGGGAAGACTTAGTCCCTAGCCGATTGCGATGACGTTTTTTAAGTACTATCTCCAAATCCTCATCCCACTTTTGGTTGGCTTTGCCGGCTATGAGTTGCTGGTTCCTTCGAGCATTCGGCCCATCAAAACGCACAAAGAGTCTCGATGGACGCACCAGACCAATACCCCCTGGCAACAAAACCAGTGGTGGGATGCTTACTTTCCCGAAGGCTCCTGGCAGCGTCAGCAACCCTTGATGATCCAGCAGGATCAGTTCATCTTGCTCTATCAGAAACGAGAGCAGCTTAGCGACACGCGTTGGCGCTTTAGCCCGCTGACGATCATCATCAATCAAAAGAGCCAAAGCCAAGAGCTACGAGCCATCTTCATCGATAGCCCCAAGGGTGCAGAGATTCAGTTCAAGTCAGCATTCGACTGGACACTCGGTCATCCGCCTGCGATCTCTCAAGGCCAACTCAGCGGCCGAATCACCTTTTACTCGCCACCGGATCCAAAGACGAATCAAGGGGAGCTTCGGATCGAGACCGAGGATGTTCGGATCGATAAACGTCAAATCTGGACCGACAAACAGATCAGCATGAAGCTCGGTGGTTCGAGCTTGCAAGGACGCTATCTATCGATCTTCATGGATCAAGACCTCCTATCGGAATCCAGTGCCGCTGCTCCTGCCAAAAACGATAGCCCTTTTGCCGGACTCGATTATCTGCAACTCTTCTACGTCGACCAAGTCCAGTTGGAACTTCAAAACGGTGGCTTATGGCCGACCGATCCCAACGGAGAAGATCGAGCGCGGCGAGCGTATGCCAAACTCGATTGCCGTGGCCGATTTCAGTTTCAATTCCATCAATCTCAAGCGAGCTTCATGGACGGCGTGCACCTCGAACATGTCGTCGAAGGCAAACCGACCGATACGTTCGATTGCAACGAACTAAAATTCAATGTCGGTTGGAATCAAACCTCAGAGCAGGCATCATGGAAACTCGATCGGCTCGAAGCAATTGGATTGCCCGGTCGCGATCCAAACGATCAAAGCCGTTGGATTCGCCTCAACGCACCCGGGATGCAAGCCCAAGCCAATGGTCAGCATCTAGTCATGGACTTGGTCCACGGCATGGTCAGTTTAAGTAACGTATTACCCGGTGCTGCACCCAAGAATTCATCGAAGGTATTTCTCAAACGCGGGAATATCCAAATCACTTCACCGAACATCCAGTATCAAAATCCAGAAGTCCTGAGCAATGGCCAGCAAGCCAAATTCACGAGACTCGGTTGGGTGATCGCCGACGGTATCGGTCAGGCGCAGGTCGAATCCGAAGAAGGCGAGATTTGGAACTTGCACTGGAGCAAACGATTATCGATTCGTCCCCATGAGCAGCGCGATTTGATTTCTATCGACGGGGGAGCCAACATCAGTAGCTCACTTCGCGGTCGCTTCGTGGCCGAAAGACTCAATCTATGGGTCTTGCCCGTCGATGCATCGATCGCACCAAAACTTGCTCCCTACTACCCCGACGGACAACTGCCGGCATTCATTCCCGATTCCATCTCCGCCGATGGACAAGTCATCGTCAAGACACCTGAGCTAAGTGCTCAGGTCGAATCGATGGCCGTGCGATTTAGGCATTTGGATCCTCAAGAAGCTTTGCGTGCAGGTTACACAGTCTCCGAATCCAACTTGAAAAGCAAAACCGCGATCCGCTCACAACCTGTATCGCCAGCTCCGGTCTCCCCGCCAGTGCTCGCAGCCCCGAGTCTACCAGCATCGCCAACGACACCCAAGCTTCCTTTGCCACGAAGCCAAGCGGCACAGGCACCCATGAGCATCACCGGAAAGACCCTCGAAGCCGACATCGTACGCATCGGCTCCGAGAGCGTCATCGAGAATCTTTCGCTCGAAGGGAGTTTTACACTTCTGCGAGAATTCCTGTCAGCCGAATCACCTTGGCCCCTCTCGGCTACGGGTGATAAACTTGTGATTCAAAGCGAGTCGAGCGACCGCTCGAATGTCTATCTCGTTGGCCAACCGGCCAAGATCGCGGTCGGATCGGGTTGGGTCGTTGCCAACGAATTGCAACTCTCCCAGAACGATCAACTCTTTTGGATCAACCATCCAGGCGAACTGGTTCTGCCCCAAGAAGCCTTGTCGCAAGAGCCCAACGATGGAACATGGGCTTGGAGATCCCCGCCGAGGATTCAGTGGGGCGAGCGGATGACTTTCGATGGACGCAACGCAAGATTTGGCGGTGGTGTGATTTTGGATTGCCGGCTCCAAACCGATGCGACAACACTCTGGCACCTACTGGCCAATGCAAGAACCCTCACATTGGATATGTCTCAGCGAGTCCCATTCCAATTGCCCACGGGAGCCACCAAGAGCCAACGCTCGATAAGCAAACCGGAGGTTCAAGTCGTCCGGCTCGATGGTGACGTCGATATCAAGGCGGTTCAGACCGATTTGGCTGGCGTTAGAAAATCTGCCGAGAACTTTGTTCTTCCTCGATTGGAGTTCCAGGTGCCCGCCAAGACTTTCATAGGCTACGGGCCTGGCCAATTGTGGAGTCGACGATTTGCAAACACAAGCTCCTTGGCGGCGTCCGCGCCCGGATTGGCTTCTGGACCACTCATTGCAAGCCAAGCGAGTTCCAATTCAGGACAAGAGACCCTCCAATGTCTGCATTTGACTTTTTCCGGGAGGATGGAAGGTTCTGTGCCGCAGCGAATCGTTTCGTTCTACGACAAGGTCGCAGCCTTGCTTGGGCCGATAGCCAACTGGGAAGACCAACTCGATGTGAGAAACTCTGAGCGACTAGCCAATCATCAATCGCGTCTGATCTGCGATCAATTGAATCTATTTGATGCATCGAGCTTGAGCTACAACCGGGGAGCCCCGTCGGTACCCAAGGGGGCATGGGAACTCGATGCTTTGGGCGCATCGCAGTTGACGAGTCGAACCGAGTCGGGAGATGTGGTCGTCGATGCGAGTCGGATTGGGTATGCGGCGATCGACGATGCGGTGCGGATCGAAGGAACGGTTCAGCGACCCGCGACAATCCGCCGAATCGGGGGAGAAAATAACTCCGAAGCTGGTCAAAGCATCCAAGTCAGTTCGGCGTCGATGCGTTTAAGGACAGGTCAAATCAACGCGCAGATTCGCAAGATCGAAGGTGCATTGCCACTCAATATGCAACCACCTGGGCCCCAAACTCCAGGAAGTCGTAACGGAGCAACTCCACTACCTGGACCGCAAGGTTCTTCACCTACTTTGCCATCGGCTCGCGATTTCAATCCGCTACAACCCCGACCCCGTTGATCTGTCTGATCTGTCTGATCTGTCTGATCTGTCTGATCTGTCTGATCTGTCTGATCTGTCTGATCTGTCTGATCTGTCTGATCTGTCTGATCTGTCTGATCTGTCTGATCTGTCTGATCTGTCTGATCTGTCTGATCTGTCTGATCTGTCTGATCTGTCTGATCTGTCTGATCTGTCTGATC
>Ga0315899_10001431_pt1 | contig 27143 bp, 31 predicted proteins | sample LakEriMetagenome_2_FD_203518 | JGI IMG/M metagenome (GOLD analysis project Ga0315899, IMG submission 203518) | Freshwater fungal communities from buoy surface, Lake Erie, Ohio, United States - Buoy 4 MA112 | ecosystem: Environmental > Aquatic > Freshwater > Lake | place: USA: Lake Erie, Ohio... | reverse complement strand
CCCATCCATTATTTTCGGATATCAATCGGATGATCCTTAAAACTGTTGGAGTGGAGCATGTTATGGACTACATCCTGCAGCGTATTGGAGGTTTGCAGGAGGTATATCTTGTGGGCGAACTGGCAAATGGACAAAGCGCCAACTGCATTGAGTTGGTTCTTGTCGGGGAGCGGCTGAATAAGAAATTCCTTTCGGAACAGGCGGAAAAAGCAGAAAGAAAGATCAGTAAAAAGATTCACTACAAGATTTTTACTCCGGATGAATTTGCGCATGATGTGATACGGTATAAAGGTTGTCAGCCGCTTCTGTTGTGGAGTAGGTGATATTATAATACTTGTCGTGTTGCCGGCCGCGGTGCAAGCAGGACATGGTTTGAACTACTTAGTTGATGTGACTGAGGCGGCGAAGCTGTAGAAAGTTTGAATTATATAGACAAATAAAAATTTTAGAAATACATAATTTGAAGTTGGTAGAAAATACGATAAAAAAGTTAGTTTTCAATCTTGTTTCTCAAATGTTGGTTAATCAAATTACATGTCAGGTAATAGGTGCAGCTATCTAAATTCATAATGAAATGAGGAGTGGACTTTTAGAAGGTAAATCGCATCAATGCGTGATGAAAGAATTGAAAGATAGGGGCGAGAGTTTTAAATCCGAATTTAAAATTCATATTAAATGAATTGGTATGCCATATATGTAAAATCCCGCGCTGAAAAAAAGGTAGCTGAAACGCTTTTGTCAAAACAAATCGAAGCTTACGCACCTTTAATCAAAACCATTAAACAGTGGAGTGATCGAAAAAAAATGGTTGAATTACCATTACTTAATGGTTACGTGTTTGTAAAAATAGATTTGAAGGATAAAGATAAAGTGGCACAAACAAAAGGCGTAGTAAATTTTGTGAGGTATTGTGGTGAGATAGCCAAAATCAGAGAACAAGAAATGAAACAATTGAAGCAGTTGGTTGATATACGTTATCATTTGGAAGTATCCGGTTGTAAAACAGAATATAAGGAAGGTAATAAGGTGAAAATTACTTCGGGGGCCTTAAAAAACATCGAGGGTTTTGTGACGGAGAATAAAGAAGGGCGTTTCATTGAGGTAGTGTTAGATTCTATTGATCAGGTGATTAAAGTGAAATTACCGAAAGAATTATTAATAGTTATTTAGAAATGAATAATCGAAATGAACAATGGGATTTAATAATCAAATCTAAAAACAATTGGTACCAAATAAATTTGGCATCTATTTGGAGATACAGAGATTTGTTATTGTTACTTGTTAGGAGGGATTTTGTGGCGGTTTATAAGCAAACCATTTTAGGACCCATATGGCTGTTTATACAACCTCTTTTTACCTCATTAACTTTTGCTTTTATTTTTGGAAAAATCGCAAGAATTAGTACTGATGGAGCACCTCCTATTGTTTTTTATATGGCGGGTATTACATTGTGGACTTATTTTGCCGATTGTTTGAATAAAACGTCTAATACATTTATTGCCAACGCCGGAGTATTTGGAAAAGTGTACTTCCCTCGTTTAATTATTCCTTTATCAGTTTTAGTTTCTAATTTGATTAAGTTAGCTATTCAATTATTAATTTTTGTAATCATCTGGCTGTATTATTTTAATGCATCTAATTCCATTCATCCTCAATGGAGTTATATGTGGTTAATACCAGTTTTAATTTTTATGATGGCAGGTTTGGGTTTGGGTTTGGGAATTTTAATTTCATCTTTAACTACCAAATACCGCGATTTAACTTTTTTAATCGGTTTTGGAGTGCAGTTACTTATGTATGCCAGTTCGGTAGTGTTACCTATATCAACTATGCCTGATAAAATTAAAACCATTATGCTCTATAATCCCTTAACTTCTATAATCGAATCTTTTAAGTTTATTTTTATAGGAAGTGGTACTTTTGATTTGGTATGGTTGTTATATGGACTCTGTTTTATGACCATCTTATTAGCATTAGCAATTATAGTATTTAATAAAGTAGAAAAATCCTTTATGGATACAGTTTAAAAAAATGAGTAATACAGTAATTAAAGTTGAGAATTTAGGAAAACAATACCATTTAGGAAAAGTGGGGACAGGCACTATTGCAAATGATTTAAAACGTTGGTGGCACATCGCAAGAGGGAAAGAGGATCCTTATTTGAAAATTGGAGATGTTAACGATCGTACCCAAAAAAGCAGTAATAATGATGTGGTATGGGCTATAAAGGATATTAATTTTGAAGTAAAACAGGGAGAAGTATTAGGTATTATTGGTAAAAATGGGGCTGGAAAATCGACTTTATTAAAAATTTTATCCCGAGTTACTGCACCAACCACAGGTGATATAAAAGTAAAAGGTCGTATAGCCAGTTTATTAGAGGTAGGAACCGGTTTTCATCCGGAGTTAAGTGGCAGAGAAAATATATTTTTAAATGGCGCTATTTTGGGGATGACTAAGGCAGAAATAAAAACTAAGTTTGATGAAATAGTTGAATTTAGTGGGGTTGAACGATACATCGACACGCCTGTTAAACGCTATTCATCCGGTATGTATGTGCGATTAGCGTTTGCAGTGGCAGCGCACCTTGATTCTGAAATTCTGATTCTTGATGAAGTTCTTGCAGTAGGGGATGCTGAGTTTCAGAAAAAGTGTCTGGGAAAGATGCAGGATGTGTCCAGAAATGAAGGTAGAACGGTTTTGTTTGTTAGTCACAACATGCAGGCCATTTCTACACTTACAACTCGTGCAGTATTTCTTAAAAATGGTAAAATGGCCGGTGAAGGTCTGAGTGCTGAAATGATTCAATTATATTTAGAGGACAACATTCAAAAGGAGCTTAGATACAATGGAAAGATTTTATCTGATAAACCAAGTATTACCTCTGTTTGCATAGTCACTTCAGAACCCGGGAATGTTCACATACACGGCAAGCCACTACAAATTAAATTTACAATCAATACCCCATATCCAATTGATAATTCAGCATTATCGTTTCAAATTGTTAATCTGCGCGATGTTTCAGTTGTGCACGCTTGGACATTTGATTCAGATCGTCCAATGTTACGAAATGCGGGAGAAGAGGAAATAGTTTGTATAATTCCTAGGACTCGGCTTTATATGGGTAAGTATATATTAAATGTTCATTTTGCAAGATCATTTGGAGCAGAAAAGTTTGAGACATTGCTTGGGATATGTCCTTTTGAAATAGTAATGTACGGAATGGACAGAGAGTACAAATGGGTTCCGGATACATGTGTTTATTTGGAAGAATCCGAATGGGTAATAAATAAAAGGAGAACATGATCAGAAAAATTTTTAAAAAATCTGAAAGCATGAAATCAGCTAATACCAGTGAACAAAATGTTCTGGTTAAACTGCAGCCTTTTACAATGGGCAACATGGAAGGACTAAAGTTGCACCAAGCATTGGCAAAGTACATACGTGAAAAAAAGGTAGAAGGGGATATAGTTGAATGCGGAGTTTACAATGGTGGTTCTTCTGCTGCAATGGCTAATGAAGCAGATATGGCTAAGCGCCGTTTGTGGATGTATGATTCATTTGAAGGCATGCCTGATGTTAAGGAAATTGACGGTGCAGATGCTGCTAAATACGTTGGACAATGTGTTGGTGAAATTACAAAGGTGGAAGCTGCGATGAATCTTATCGGACTTCCAAAGGAAAAATATGTAATTAAGAAAGGTTGGTTTAATGACACTTTCCAAACTGAGGGTCCTCAAAAAATTGCATTACTCCATATTGATTCTGACTGGTATGATAGTGTAATCGTTTGCCTTGATCGATTTTATGATCTGGTTGAAGAAGGAGGCGTAATCTTATTGGATGATTTTGGACATTGGGAAGGATGCAGAAATGCGTTCTACGATTTTGTGAAGAAACGTGATTTGAAGCCGCTCGTTGAAAGAAGAGGTCACACGCAGTTATACTGGGTGAAACGAAAAGAAAATAACCGGGATAATTCCGGGTTACAAATGTTTCACGAAAGTCTGAAATAAATGAGCACGGATAAACAATCGGTTAAGAATTATTATGACGATGTTGCTTTACGCAAACTGAGCTCATTTTTGAAACCTAATCTTCGGGTGGAATCAGCATGGGCAACTCTTATCGGAAGCATAGGCAAGCCACGCAGAATTCTTGAAGTAGGTTGTGGTGTCGGGGATATCACATTCAGATTATCGAGGCATTTCCCTAATGCAGATGTAACAGGGTTGGATATCAGTCCGCGTTCTATTGAAATTGCGAATAAAGTTTTTGGTGGCAGCAAACTGAATTTTGTTGCCGGAGAGATAAATGCATTAGCTGAAAAGGAATTTGATGTTGTTGTAATGATGGATGTTTTTGAACACATAGATAATAACGACAGGGAAGGTTTTATGTGTTCGATAAGAGATTGCATTGCCACGGGTGCTTTTGTTTTCGGAAGTTGTCCTACTCCGGAATTTCTCGCATGGCTTAAAGTCAATTCGCCTCAGCACATTCAGCCTATTGATGAAGATATTACAATCGATGTTATTGCTGATTTGGCCCGCGTCACAGGGTTGAGATTAATCATGTACAAAACAGTTTCGATCTGGTTTAGCGGTGATTATTTTCATTTTTTACTCGGACCGCAACATTCTATTAAACCTCTTGCCGTGGTCAGCAGTAAACAACCTAACAGGTTTAAGGAAGGAGTGAAAATGATTTTACGCGGAAATAAGAAAAACATTCATTCAAATGATCTTACGGCGGAAGATAAACTTGCATTGATCAGATTGCGGATGGGCGATGAATTTACTCGTGAATTGCAGAAATTGCTGTAATGAAAGATTACTTTGTAAACATATCACTTAAGGATGAGGTACCCGATTTGTACCTTGTCAGAAGTGCTATCAGAGATTTTCTGGTGAATGAAAAAGTAAATCTGCGCGGACGTTTTCTTGATTTTGGATGCGGCGAAATGCCCTACAAAAAAATGCTCTGCGAGAATTCGGAAATCAAGGAATACATAGGACTTGATCTTGATGTAGCCACGGCGCACCGAAAAAACAAACCTGATCTCACGTGGGATGGTAAAACAATTCCACTCGCTGATAACACGATTGACTGTGCAATGGCAACGGAAGTATTTGAACATTGTGCGGATCCTGAGTTAGTCATGGAGGAAATATGCCGAGTCCTCAAACCAAGCGGTTTTCTGATTTTTACTGTTCCTTTTTTGTGGCCGTTGCATGAGGTGCCGTATGATGAGTACAGGTACACGCCATTTTCTCTTGAACGTCACCTGAAACAATCAGGTTTTTCCTCTGTTAACATCAGCGCATTGGGCGGATGGAACGCATCTATGGCGCAAATGCTGGGCCTGTGGTTAAGGCGTGCTCCGATGCCTGAAAGAAGAAGGAAACTCATGAAATTTATTTTGATGCCTTTTTACCGTTACCTCATTAAAAGAAATTTCCCGGTTAGGAAATTTGGCGAAAGCACAATGGTAATAGGGCTGTGCGGAAAGGCGGTTAAATGAAAAAGAGTTTACGTATCGCAATTTGCGCACCCAATCAGCATTCGGGTTCGGAAACATTTATTGCCAATCATGTCGCTCATCTGCCGGGCGAAATATTTTTTTTATACGGTGGCTGGTTTCCTTTCAACTTCAATGGAAAACCATTGACTGCTTCTGTAAAAAGCTGGCCGCTTCAGGGTTTCATTCAAAAAATACTCGGAAACAAGACCGTTCCTGAATCACGTGAAACACTTTTCAAAAAATTTCTGATTGAAAATAAGATTGATGTTGTTTTGTGTGAATACGGTCTGACAGGTGTACATGTTGCTCCTGTTTGTATTGAAGCGGGAATTCCCTTTGTGGTTCATTTTCATGGATTCGATGCCTATCATCACAGCACGCTGGAGCAGTACGGAGAAAAATATAAAACTGTATTAAACAAGGCTGCTGCTGTTGTAGCAGTTTCGGCTGATATGAAAAAGCAATTGGTGAAAGTAGGGATCGAAGAAAACAAAATCGAGCTGATCCATTACGGAGTGGATATTTCACTGTTTTCACCTCCTGTAAATAAACAGTTTACGCCTTCATTTATTGGTGTTGGAAGGTTCGTTTCGAAGAAGGCGCCTCATCTTACCATTCTTGCATTTGCTGAGGTAGTGAAGGAATTTCCTGACGCACGACTCACCTTGGCAGGCGATGCAGGTTTGGGAAATGCTCCTGAATTACTCATTACCTGTAAACAGCTGGTTAAGGCTTTGCATATTACAGATCGTGTTAGTTTTCCCGGTTCAGTGCAACAGCAGGAAATAGCTCGGCTGATGAAAGAGTCCGGTGTATTTGTCCAGCATTCTGTTGTATCAGATTCCGGTGACTCCGAAGGAACTCCGAATACAGTTATTGAAGCAAGTGCTTCAGGGTTGTGTGTAATTGCTACAAGCCATGGTGGTATTCCCGATGTTGTAGTGCATGAAGAAACCGGTTATTTGTGTGATGAATTTGACGTTAAGACCATGGCAGCAATGATGAAAAAGGCATTGCAGGATCCTGCCAGGACATTAAGTATGGGAGAGGCAGGAGCACAGAGGATCAGAAGTAATTTTGATTTATCACAACAGTTGAATAAATTATATGAAGTTTTGGAGCGTGCAGTATGAAAACATTCCTGAAGAAAATTTTTGGTAAGCCTGCGGTTAATCTCACACCTCTTCAACAATTGGTGGCGAAGCAGAAGGATATACGCATTGTGGTTGGTTCCGGAGGTCTTGTTCCTCCAGCAGGATGGATTGCAACTGAAGTTACAAGCCTTGATGTTACCGATCAGAAGAATTGGGATTTCTTGTTGAAGAAGAGAACAGTATCCAATGTTTTCGCCGAACATGTATGGGAACACCTCACACCTCAACAGGCCGACCTCGGAAATAAAAACATATTTCAATACCTGAAAACGGGAGGACGTTTTAGGCTGGCTGTGCCCGACGGCTTACATCCGGATCCTGATTATATCAATCATGTAAAAATAGGAGGGACAGGTCCCGGAGCTGATGATCATAAAGTACTTTACACGTACAAAACATTGCGTGAATCACTGCAGATAGCAGGCTTCGATGTGGTGCTGCTGGAGTACTGGGATGAGAACGGAAAATTTCATTTCACGGAGTGGAGCACCGATCACGGTAAAGTAATGCGTTCAAAGTGTTTTGATCAGCGGAATGCTGCCGGAGAATTGAAATACACTTCGCTCATTATTGATGCCGTAAAACCGTATGCATGAACTTGCTCCCATAGTTCTCTTCTGTTACAACCGTCCTGAACATACACGGCAGACTCTTCTGGCGCTGTCTGAAAATTTACTGGCTGAGCAATCCCGGCTTTTTATTTTCTGCGACGGTCCCAAACCGAACGCCGATGAAAAACAACTGAAGAAAATTCAGGAAGTACGGGAAATTATAAAGAGCAAAAAGTGGTGCGGCACGGTTGACGTTGTTGAACAGAAAACCAACAAGGGACTAGCCAACTCGGTGATTGACGGGGTAACTAATATCGTAAATCAGTTTGGAAAAGTGATTGTGCTCGAAGATGACCTAGTGACTTCAAACTATTTTCTTGAGTATATGAACACCGCCTTGGAGAAATACAAGGACGAAGAAAAGGTAATGCAGGTGTCGGGGCATCAGTTTCCGGTTAAGCAGTGGGAAAAAAGCAATCAGGCATTCTTCCTGCCATTTACGACAAGCTGGGGATGGGGCACGTGGAAAAGAGCGTGGGAATGTTTCGATATTAATGCAAGGCGCTTTAAGATACTAGATTTAAGTCCCGAAATGAGAAGCGAATTTGATTTAAAAGATTCAGTTCGCTATTCTGAAATGCTCAAGATTCAAATGACTACTTCTGAAATTGATTCATGGGCAATTCGTTGGTGGTTTAGTGTATTTCTTCAAAAAGGAATTGTGCTGTTCCCAGATCGATCTTTAGTTAGGAACATTGGCTTTGGAACTGAAGCTACACACACTACACAAAATGTTTATGGCGATTCAGATTTCAACGGCGATTATAGGATAACGAATTTGCCAACTTCTTTCGACATCAATCAGGACGCATTTGATTCCGTTTGTAGATATTTAAAGACAAAGTCTGGAGTTTTAAAGTCAACTGTGCAGGCAAAAAAATCATTTTTTCAGCGTATATTGTCCGTAATATCGAAGAGCAAACATTGATTTTCTTTATGTTAAAAAGGTTATTTCGGCGTTTATTTTTCAATTCTATTTCGACACATGAAATCAGAGAGATATTGGAAAGGGAGTCGATTATTAGCTGTGAAAGAAATTCAGTTAAAGAAGATTCTTCCCGCTTTTACGCGGAGGCATCAGTAAATAATTTCCAACACAAACGTGATTCTATTTCGATTGGATCTGACTCTCACATAAGAGGAACACTTCAGGTTTTCGCATATGGAGGAAGTATTCGAATTGGTAATTACTGCTATATCGGGGAAAATTCACATATATGGTCTGGCGACAAAATTGAAATTGGAAATAATGTTTTGATTTCCCATCAGGTAAATATTATTGATTCCAATTCACATGAGATCAACGCTTTTGAAAGAGCCGAAGGGTACAAGCATATATTGACTAAAGGTCATCCAAAAGAAAAAGGTAGTATTCATACCGCACCAATTCTGATAAAAGATAATGTTTGGATCAGCTTTGGATGCATCATTCTCAAAGGAGTTACAATTGGTGAAGGTGCGGTAGTTGCTGCTGGAAGTGTTGTGACAAAAGATGTAGCACCATTCTCGCTGGTTGCAGGGAACCCTGCACGATTTATTAAAGATTTGCCAAGATAAGAGTTATGACTTGGGAAGAGATTATTATTCAAATAAGGAAGGACCCGGCTTATAAAGAGTTGGTGAAATTGGCTTATTTCGACGAGGACCTTACCGTAAATGTCACGCGTTTTCAGGCATCGGAAGAATTTGCCGCTACCGTACAATATATTCGACAGTACACACAAGCCACTGCATTACCTCTACGTATTGCGGATATTGGTGCAGGTAATGGTATTGCTGCCGTGGCTTTTGCGTTGATGGGGTTTGATGTAACCGCTGTAGAACCTGATCCGAGTGATACTGTAGGTGCCGGTGCTATTCGAGAGTTAAAGGCGCATTACAATTTAAGTAACTTGAATGTGGTAGAGGCGTTCGCTGAAGAAATGCCGATTTCCTCCGATTATTTCGATGTAGTGTACATCAGGCAGGCAGTGCATCATGCATGCAACTTAAATCAGTTTATTCATGAGGCGTCACGTTTATTAAGAAAAGGTGGAATTTTAATCACCGCTCGCGATCATGTGGTATATAACGATGCCGACAAGACATGGTTTTTACAAGTTCATCCGTTACATAAATTTTATGGAGGAGAAAACGCGTATACGGAAGCGGAATATACGTCAGCAATTAACAATGCAGGATTTAGCATAATTGAAATATTGCGACATTACGATTCAGTTATCAATTATTTTCCTGAATCAACATCGACGATTTCGGAAAAGCGGGCAGCGCGTCAAGCATATGTAGAAAGTAATTTTCAGCGTAGAATTCCATTATTATTCAGAACTTGGTCGAGTGTTCGAAGTTGGTATTTTAACCGAGCAGAACGACAACTGGGACCGGTATTGGATGCTAAAAAAATACCGGGACGTTTAATTTCATTTATAGCGCAAAAGTAGTGGAAAGAATAATTGTTGTCGGTAGTGTTGGATTTATTGGGAGTGCGTGTTGCAACCATTTTTCGCAATCGTATGAAGTTATTGGTGTGGACGTTCTTCCTGCCAGACATTCACGAGAAATTCAGATTGCTCATATCCAAGATATGCGGGCGATAATACAACAGTTTCCGGCAAAGGCTATAATCAATGCATCGGGTTCAGCGCACGTGGGTTTCTCATTTGAACAGCCTGAAAAGGACTATGAATTGAACGTTGCGAATGTAGCTGTATTATTGGAAGCTATTAGAGCGTATCAGCCCGAATGTCGGTTTATGAATTTTTCAAGTGCGGCAGTTTATGGTAATCCTGAAATGTTGCCAATTAATGAAGATGATGCTACTAGGCCACTTTCTCCTTACGGTAAACATAAGCTGCAAGCGGAGCACTTACTATCGGAATATTACCACAAATGCAGCATAGCAACATTGAGTATGCGAGTATTTTCGGCATACGGGCCGGGTTTACGCAAACAATTATTTTGGGATCTATTCTCGAAGTGGAAACGCAATCCCAATGTACAATTATTTGGAACCGGGAATGAAAGTCGCGACTTTATCTATATTGATGACGTAGTAAAAGCTGTCGATACGCTGCTTCACAAAGCCCATTTCGACGGCAGTGCCATTAATGTGGCATCCGGTATAGAAACTACGATAAGCGAGGCCGCAACATTGTTCTTAGAAGCTTTGAAAAGTCCTTACCGACTTAGTTTTTCCGGCGAGCACAAAAGTGGAGATCCGGCGAATTGGCGCGCGGACATCTCTAAACTGGAAGCGTTAGGCTTGGAACCACAGATACCGTTTGTGCAAGGAGTTAAGGATTTGGCAAATGCATACAAAGCCTTACATTTGACTAATGAGTAGTGCGAATCTTGTAAAGATTATTATTCCCGAAGTGGATGTGACCGCGTGGATGGGTGGCAAGTTGTACTACGAAAATCTTAAGAAAACAGTTGAAGAGTTTTTTCCTAATATTTCTTTTGTCACTTACGATGCGCGGTTTAAGCCCGGAGTTGAAACCGGCATAAAGGCTCGAATTGCCCGCAAAATCAAAGGTGTAAATTATATTGATGCTTTGCATCAAAATGCAAAAGAGTATTTTAACGGGCTTACGGGTAATTGTAAGTCCGTGATTTTTTCCAATCACAGCATTACATACACGGGCGGTGTCCCTTATTTATTCTGGATTCCTGACTTCCAATTTTTACACTTGCCCGAATTTGCAGAGCCTGAATATATCGAGCGTCAAAAAAAGTTAGCGTCATCCGGTGCTGCTCAGGCTACAGCGGTTTTATTAAGCAGTAACGATGCGCGTCAAGACTTTTTGAATTTCGTGCCGGAATACAGCAATAAGGCTCGTGTGGTTTCTTTTGTGAAGTCTATTGACAAGCGCTATTTACAAAACTCTCCCGAGTTGGTTGCTAAGAAGTATCATTTGCCGAATTCTTTCTTCTATGTTCCGAATCAATTTTGGAAACATAAAAATCATCTGCTTGTGTTGAAAGCATTAGTTGTATTAAAGCAACAGGGTGTAGTTCCGTTCGTCGTGTTTTCCGGTAATTGTAATGACTTTCGAAACCCCGATTATTTTAGTGAATTATTGAACTATACGAATACCAATGGTATCCGCGAACAGGTTGCGTTTCTTGGGATGATACCTTACGAAGATGTGATCGCATTGATTCGTCAATCTGTAGCAGTTATCAATCCGTCGTTGTTTGAAGGATGGAGTACAACAGTAGAAGAAGTGAAATCTATAGGGAAGCGCATGTTGTTATCTGATTTATCTGTTCATCGTGAACAGTTTTCGGACAACGATGCATTTTTTGCCGTATCCGATCCGGCAGAGTTAGCAGAAAAAATGAAGACGTTTTTATCACTGGTGCCTGGCCCTGATCAGGAGCGGGAAAATATGGCGGAAGTGGCAACAGTATCTCGACGTCGAATTTTTGCAGAACAATTTGTAGCAATTATAAACGATCTTATAGCTCTTTAACCGTGGAAACGCTACCTAAAATTACGGTTATTACGCCATCGTTTAATCAAGGCGGGTATATCGAAGAGACGATAAGGTCTATTCTTGATCAAGCATACCCAAACCTGGAATATTTTATTATTGATGGTGGAAGTACGGATAATACAGTTGACGTTATAAAGAAATATCAAGATAAAATTACTTGGTGGATTAGTGAAAAAGATCGTGGACAGACCGATGCATTAAATAAAGGTTTCAGGAAATCTACAGGATCTATTTTGTGTTGGATAAATAGTGACGACGTCCTGGCACCGGGTTGTTTACAGCATGTAGCGTCATTGTTTCAAGCTTCGAAATGCAATTTAGTAAGCGGGCCAATTGAAATTTTTGATAATCAAAAACGATGGCGTTATGCTCCTGCGTATCAGCCGGGTGAATCGCTGCAAGTGGCAATCGGTAAAGATTTTTATAATCAACCTGGCACATTTTTTAACAGAGAAGCGCTGCATCGCGTGGGCTTATTGGATGAGCGTTTGCATTATGTAATGGATAAAGAATGGTGGATTCGATACCTGTTGTACTGCGGTGTAGAGAGCATTACGGTAACGGATCGTATCTTGGCGTATCACCGGTATCACGATACTTCAAAAACTATCGCACAAGTGGATAAGTTCATGACGGAATACGCACAGATTATCTATGCACACTGTATGCAGGCTCATCAAGTTAAATTAGCGCAAGTATTGAGTTTGAAGTATCACGTGCAATCTGCTGCTTACTCATGTAATCATAGTATGGAGAATTGGCATGATGCATACGGTATACAGTTGGTGGCTAATTTGCTCGTGAGGAGGGTGTGTTTGCCGTTATCTCCGAAGGACTATGAATTAGCACGTGCACTGGTTACAGTTGTTCCTGATGAAATATATATCGCAGATGCCGGCTGTGCCGTTAAGTGGCAATGTCTTCGCGATTTGGGACATTCTTCGTCGTATATGATGTACCGATGGAAGGCGCCATTGCGGGCCTTAATTAACTGTTTTAAAAGGTAAATTTCGAATAAGTACAATAATGTTGGAGAAATGATATTTAAAAGAATAGTTAAATTTCTTGGATTTGAATCAAATCGTAAACTGCTCGGTAAAAAGTTTACCAATATATACGAGCACAATTTGTTCAATGGGCAGGAGTCGGTATCCGGCCCGGGTTCCGATTTGTTACAAACAGAAGTATTACGTAATGAATTGCCGGTGGTATTTAAACAATACGGTATTACTTCCGTGGTAGATGCTCCATGTGGTGATTTCTATTGGATGCAGCGCGTTAATCTGGATGCGGTAAAATATATCGGTTGTGATATAGTAGAAGCCCTAATTGAAAAGAATAACTCCTTATACGCGTCTGATCTGCGATCTTTCCGACGTGCTGATATTGTTAATGAATTACTACCAAAGGCAGATGTCATTTTTTGTCGAGATTGCTTAGTACATCTAACATACGAACAAGCCATACTGGCAATCAGTAATTTTAAAAAATCCGGAAGCACCTATATGCTTACTACAACCTTTCCGGGTCGCACTAATCGTGACTTAGGCGATATTCTTTGGAGACCATTAGATTTGACCCGGCCACCTTTCAATCTTCCACCGCCTGTGCACATCATACTCGAAAAATGTACCGAGAACAATGGAAGATATGCAGATAAGAGCATGGGATTGTGGCGATTGAAGGACGTAAAATTGTAACACCGTGATACCGTCCGGAGTGGATATTGCTTTTGTATTTCATGATACCGGCTTAACCGGTGCATCTGTTGCCCTGCTCCGGTATCTGCAATTTGTAAAAGCGCAACAATACTTTTCGTTTGTTGCTCTGGTGCCGGGGAAAGGTTCATTATTCACAGAGTTATGCACTCTTACGGAACCGATAATTTATAGCGCAAGTGTACATCCAGCTTCACGGTTAACTAGATTCATTGATGCAATCCTACAAAGGACAACTACTATAAATCGAACAGCTGCATTGTTGGAACATCTGGAGGCGGTTCAGCCTCAGTTAGTGTATTTCAATACCGTGGTTTGTGCGCCTTACATTGAAGCCTTGGTTCAAAATAGTTCAGCACAAGTTGTTTGGCATATACATGAATTGAAACATGGTGTACAATTAACGGGAATCGATCCAAACAAAGCATTGAATGAACATCCTAAACTTATTGCCAACTCTGAAACAACTCGTTCATTTTTAGCCACTTCGTTTAAGCTAGATCCGAAAATGATTTCTGTACATACTCCGTGTTTGCCTTTAGTAAATTCAGTTAAACGCAAAAATCGGCAAGTAACAGATAGCGCTAGGGTAGTGGCTTGCGGTACTGCTTTACATTCAAAAGGGATTAACGATTTTGTACAATTAGCAATGAAGTACAAGGAGTTGTTTCCGACCCCAAAAGTTTCTTTCGAATGGGTGGGCAATATTAAGTATTTGTCTCGGGAGTTAATCTGCAGTTTAGAAACGGCTCGCAGCTTTGTTCATTTTCGTGGTGTTATTCAAAATATGGATGCCATATACAACGATACAGATGTACTGGTGTCGCTATCACATGAAGAATCATTTGGTTTAACAATTATTGAAGCTGCATCGTTTGGTGTTCCTGCTGTGGGTTATAATAACTCGGGTGAAATAAGTAGGTTACTGGTTGCTGCGGGTAGTACACTGTCAGATCGTGGAAATTTCGACGCAGTGGCTCAATCTATCCATCTGTTGTTAACTGATCGGGAAAGTTATGTTCGCCGGTGCGACGAGGTCTTTGAATGGTCGCGGCAATACGCAGCCGAAAAAGTAGTTCCGAATTGGCTAGCTACAGTTAAATCATTCTTGAACGAAAAGTAATGAAGCCCCTCGTATCTGTCATAGTTCCTAACTATAATCATGCTGCGTTTCTTCAGCAGCGTCTGGACAGCATTTATAATCAGACCTATTCTAATTTTCAAGTTATATTACTAGACGATTGTTCAACTGATCATTCTTTACAAATATTAAAATTGTTTGAGAATCATGTACGAACGAAGTGTTTAATATGCAATACGGTTAATAGTAAAAGTCCGTTCAGTCAGTGGAAAAAGGGTATTCAACAGGCTGATGGATTGTTACTTTGGATTGCCGAAAGCGATGATTATGCAGATTTAAATTTTCTTCAGGTAAGTGTTGATGCAATTTTGTCCGGTGCAGATTTGTGCTATGCCAAAAATTGTCGTGTAAATGAAATGGGTGCACCGTTTTCCGGTGATTCTATGTATTGGTATCGCGATATATCAGATACACGATGGTTAAACTCGTTTCGGGCAGATGCGAAGACGGAGTTGCGGGATGTCTTGTTTAAAAAATGTGTTATCAATAATGCGAGTGCAGTTGTATTTAAAAAAAATGAGCTTACCGAAGAGCTGTTAAACCGTGTTAGCGGCATGTTTTATTCCGGCGATTGGCTATTCTGGATGTTGTATTTCGAGAATATCAGCACGTTGATTTATACAACAGCAACTACTAATTATTTCAGGACACATGCCGGCGTAACTCGTGTAACTGCGCCGGAACGAAGGAATCCGGAAAATTTGAAAGTGCTACGTTATGTTCTGCAACACCCGTTAAGCAGCGGTCAACGATTGACTTTAGCACGGTATTATTTTGCTCATCACTTTGTGATACCGGCAAGACGAAAAATTCGATTTCATTTCTTGTTCCTCGTGGCCATTTGTAAGAATGTTCCTTTATTAATTTTACCGTGGTTAAAGTTTATAATCACCGGAGAACGAAAATGATGAGGCGTAATAAAATCTGGATTACGAGCGCTTGGTATCCGACCGCCACTTCAACAGCGGGAATTTTTGTCAAAGAACAGGCAGAAGCGCTGCAGCGTGCGGGACATGAGGCGCATGTGTTAATCATTACATACTCCACCTTAGGCCAGGGTATTAAAGCACGTTTCAATAAACCCGATAAGAACTTCGACGCATCAGGATCAATTCAAGTGCATCATTTTCATGTTCAGGTGCTGCGTTCTTTGTCGCATACCAGAAATCCACAACGGCTATTGAAGGGAATTATTTTAAAGGATGTTGCTCGTCAATCGCGCAAATTAGCTGCAATTGCAGGTATTCCGGATATTATCCATCACCACTGTTTATCGGATAACGCATACGTGGCAGAACATCTGGCGACACAATGGAATATACCGTATGTATTTACGGAACATTCGAATTACAGGACTGATGACGAATTGAATAAATTCAATGTGTTTGAAACGTACGAAGACAGAAAACGATTTGTTCAAGGAGCTGCTGCTCGTATTGGCGTAAGTGAAAATCGCGCAAAATCGTATTCGGATTGTTACGACGCTCCGTTTGAAGTAATCGGCAATTTGGTTTCGGATGTTTTTCGTGTGGAACCTGTTCGCGTGGAGAAGGAGAAAAAATTCACTTTTTGTGCAGTAGGAATTCTCGAACATCGGAAACGTTATGATCTTCTGATTGATGCCTTTGCAAAAGCATTTCGAGGCAAAGAGGCTCAGTTATTAATTGCAGGTTCCGGCACACGAAAGCATGAGCTGGAGCAGTTGTGCCAATCACTGCAGGTTAGCGAGCAGGTGAAGTTTTTGGGAAAATTGAATCGTCAGGAATTAATCGAATTGTTCGATCGTTCTCAGTGTCATGTGTTGGCTTCGGATGAGGAGACATTTGGTATTGTACACGCTGAAGCGATGTTTCGCGGATTGCCTGTTATATCGACAATTTGCGGAGGACCGGAAGAAATCATCACTCCTGAATCGGGATTATTGGTTCCGAAAGGTGATGTCGTTGCATTAGCCAATAAAATGATAGCACTTCAGCAACAGTACTCCTTATACAATAGCGATAAAATTCGTCAATCCGCTATTTCACGATTTGCCGAAACAGAAGTAGTAGGTCAATTACAGCGGGTATATCAACAAGTATTGTCGCAACATTCCTGAAACCATGAAACAATTTATTAAAAATATTATTTTTAATATTCCACCTGTTCGCAGGATGAAGGAGGAATTAGAGCGTTATAAGACGTATCATCCGCCCGGACATTATTACAGTCCGATTCCTGACAAACAGTACGTTCGGGACAATGCCGAAAGAATATTTGATCGTTCATCAAAGCAATTAGCCGGCATCGATTTGAGAATTGATCAGCAGTTGGAATTGGTGCGGGAATTATCCGCTTATGGTACATTACATGGTCTTCCCGCAAGAAAACGGGAAGGTTTCAGATATTGGTTTGAAAATCCCTTATTTTCCTGGTGCGATGGTGTAATTCTGTCTTCCATGATCCGACACCTCAAACCGAAACGTATTATTGAAGCGGGTTCCGGTTATTCTTCTGCCGTAATGCTGGATGTCAATGAGAAGTATTTTAATAATGAAATTGACATTTGTTTGATTGAACCGTATCCTGTGCGACTGAACGGTTTGACGAAAGGATTTAACCGAAATTACAGCATTACGGAAAAGTTTATTCAGGATTTAAATCCTGAATTTTTTAAAGAGCTTCGAGCGAATGACATTTTGTTCATTGATTCCACGCACGTTTCCAAAGCGGGTAGTGATGTGAATTTTATTTTATTTGAATTATTACCAAAATTATCATCAGGAGTAATCATACATTTTCATGATGTATTTTATCCGTTCGAGTATCCGCAAGAATGGATTGAAAGAGGATACGCGTGGAATGAAGACTATCTGTTGCGTGCCTTTTTGATGTATAACAGGGAGTTTGAGCTGTTGTTATTCAATAATTTTCTGGAGATTCATTATCCTGACGTTTTGCAGCAGTATTTACCCGATACACTAAAACATCCGGGCGGTGGTTTGTGGTTAAGAAAAAAGTAAGCGGATGAAAGCTATTATAATACAGGCACGAACAGGTTCAACGCGTTTACCGGGAAAAGTACTGGCCGATTTTTATGATGGTCAGTCTATTCTTGAAATCATCATTAATCGTTGTAAGGAATTGGATGCTGAATGGCCGGTCATTGTTGCAACAAGTGCCGCTGATGCAGATAAAGCTATCGTGAATCTGGCGACAGCATGCGGTGTAAAGACTTTCGCGGGTGATGAGCAAGACGTCTTGAAACGTTTCATTGATGCAGCAGAGCAATTCGGAGCGCGGAAGCTCATTCGGGTTTGTGCTGATAATCCTTTTCTGGACACAAGTTTACTGAACGAATTGTTGGCTTTCGCGGACAAACCGGAAGTTGAGTATGCCTCGTATGTAGTTGCACCGGGACTGCCGGCGATTAAAAGTCATTGGGGAATATTTGCGGAATACGTAACACTTGAAGCTTTGCAAAAGGTGAATTCACTAACGCAGCAATCCTTTTATCACGAGCATGTTACCAATTTTTGTTACGGAAATCCGGATCAATTCAGGTGTGAATGGATAAAAGCACCTGAATTGATATACAATCATACCGGCTTTCGATTTACGGTTGATACACCACAGGATTTTGAAATCGCCCGGGAAATGTATGGTATATTGCAGAAGGCAGGAAAGTCCTGTAACTTTAAGGAGTTGATAGCGCTGGTGACCACTAATGAAAAATATCGGTCAGTGATGCGCTCGCAGATAGAAGAACAATCGAAATGATGGATAACAGGATTTACGTCATCGGAGAAATTGGTCAGAATCACAACGGTTCTGTGGATATCGCAAAGCTGATAATTGATTCAGCGGCGCGCCCGATTGATGAGAATTTGTTCGGCCTGCAACTAAAGCCGATGAATGCAGTGAAGATGACCAAACGCGACTTAAAGGAAGAATTGTCCAAGTCGCAAATGGATCGTCCATATGATAGTCCGCATTCGTTCGGTAAAACATACGGCGAACACCGTGCTTTTCTGGAATTGGATGATGATGCACACTTTGAGTGTTACAAATACGCGAAAGCATACGGTTTGGATTTTGTTGAAACCTTGTGTGCAATCGGTAACCTGTCGTTATTTAAATTATTCACTCCGGATTATTTAAAAGTTGCCAGTCGCGATTTAACGAATCTGCCGCTGCTGAATGCATTGGCAGAAACCCAAACACCGATAATTTTATCTACCGGAATGGCAGGTAAAAAGGAACTGGACGATGCTTTGGAGGTGATTACAAAACATCACAACAAGATTTCAATTTTACATTGTGTATCGCAATATCCGACTCGTCCCGAAAATGTGAATTTGTTAACCATTAAATGGCTGCAACAACACTACGGGCAATATACCATCGGCTATTCGGATCACACGATCGGCATTTCCACTCCTGTTGCCGCGGCAGCAATGGGTGCACGAATTATTGAAAAGCACATCACACTGGATCGTCGCATGAAGGGTACAGATCAGGCCGGATCATTGGGGCCTGATGGTATTAACCGAATGATGCGCGATTTGCGAGTGCTGGAAATGTCTTTCGGTAAAGAAGAAATTTTTATTGAACCCGGCGTAGAATCGGCGCGATTAAAATTGGAACGATCCATTGCAACGCGTCGCGAAATCAAAGCAGGAGAAACAATAACCGAACAGGATGTACACATGTTGTCTCCGGGCGATGGTTTTCGTTGGGCACAGAAAGATCAGGTGCTTGGTAAGAAAGCAGCGGTGAATATTCCTGCCGACGAGGTCATCTATTCAAATCAACTAGCAAAGTAATTTATGAGTGATTCGAACATTGTAACCAAAAGTATTGCATCAGAAGCTGAACAGGAGCGTCGTCTTGCTTTCGTGAACAGTTATAAAAACAATCCTATTCCGGAAAATGAACAGTTAAGCAATGTCGGTTTATTTGTAAAAAGACAAGAACTCACGAAAATGATGTTTCTGTCGGATATTTATAAAATGATGCTTCCTGTTCATGGTGTTATCATGGAATTTGGTGTGCGCTGGGGACAGAATTTGGTGACGCTGACCAATCTGCGCGGCATGTTAGAACCTTACAATTACAGCCGTAAAATTATTGGTTTTGATACGTTTGAAGGCTTTCCTTCCGTGCACGACAAAGATGGTTCGCACGGCATCATCACCGAAGGCGCGTTTTCTGTTACTCCGAATTATGAAGACTATTTAGCCGGAGTTTTAGATTATCATGAAAAAGAATCACCGCTGTCTCATATTAAAAAGAATTCCTTGGTTAAAGGAGATGCGGTGAAATCGTTAGAGATTTATTTAAAAGAACATCCTGAAACGATCGTGGCGTTCGCATATTTCGATTTTGATATTTACGAGCCTACCAAGAAGTGTCTGGAGTTATTAAAACCGCATTTAACCAAAGGTAGTATCATCGGATTCGACGAATTACTTGATCCTCAATTTCCGGGTGAAACAGTCGCGCTTCGTGAAACTTTAGGTCTACACAACGTTGCCATCAAACGCATGCCGTATTGCGGAATCCAGTCTTACGTAATTGTAGAATAATGAACAGTCTTCCCAAAATTGTTTTAACTGATATTGACGGCGTTTGGACAGACGGCGGCATGTATTATGATCAGACCGGTAATGAATGGAAGAAGTTTAACACCTCGGATAGCGCTGGCGTTTTGTTGTGTCACCATATCGGAATTCCGGTAGGTATAATTACCGGAGAGCAGACTGAAATAGTAGCACGAAGAGCGAAGAAACTAAAGATTGATCATGTTTATCAAGGTGTACGGAATAAGTATAGCGTTGTTGATAATCTGTTAAATCAGTTGGATATTAAATGGCATGAAGTTGCTTATATCGGCGATGATTTTGGCGATATGCCGGTTTTGCGTGCCTGTGGTTTTGCAGCCTGCCCCGATAACGCTCCTAATTACGTAAAATCGTTGGTGCATTTGGTCACTACTAAAAAGGGTGGGGAAGGAGCATTTCGTGAATTTGTGGAGCATATTTTCCAAAAGCACGGTATTCTGCAAAAGTGCTTAGCTGAAATTGAACAAGGTTATACGCGCTAATGTTTTCCTTACTAGGACTTGTTTGGCAACTCAAAGCTCGCTTGTCGTCCACAACAGAGGATGATCACGGCAAGTCCGCACGCCGATTATTTTACGGACCATCGTTCCGAATTCCGGATCACGTGTCACGATTTCGACATTTGTTGGGATGTTACGGGCAAGCACTGAAAAAATGTTGGGGAACTGCACCCAATTATGATTTGATTTCCGAAGGAAATTCAACCCATCTTATTTGGGATAATTTCAATAAATATAAAAATGCTCGTTTAGATCAAATTAAAATTAATAACGCCGTAATTCCCGGAAAATTTGTGAGCAGAGAACAGGCTGCACCACGACAGTTTATCGCAAGGTTAGCAATTTCGATGATTCTGGTCTTGTCGCTACCGCTTTTCATTATGTGGATATTGAAACCTGCCAATAAAGCCGTGTCCCTTCTGCCGTTGGAATTAGTAGAATGGGCAGGATTAATGGAAGTTGTTTCTCGTCTGCAAGTTAAGTATGTCTATTTGTTCAGTCAGTATGAATGCGATACGAATGCGATGGTATTGTGGTTACGAAAAATGGGTGTCACGGTGAATAAAATTCCATCACCGAATTTATTGGTAATTCACAGTAAGAATTTGGTTACGGATGAATTAACTTTGAGCAGCCCCTATCAATTGGATGAATTGCAGAGCGATACTATTCGTGCTTCTTACCGGAAATTAAATTATTGGGTACCTGAACAGTTTCATCTTTATTATAATAGTTATAATAGACGTAAAAGAGTTGAGACGGGGACTGTTGGCTATTATTCACATGGATCATGGATTCGGAAGAAAACTGGATTAACTGACACAGGAGTAGGTGATGTAGAAGCAGAACAACAACTCATTACACTAATTGGCGAGTTGCTGCAGGAAGGTAAACTTGATCGTGTTACAATTTTTTTACATCCCAAAGAGAAGAAACTACCTGCCGAAGAACTAACTAGTCATTATCGATCAGTGTTTGGCGAAGGACGATTCACATTTGCACCGCTAAATATTCCTTCTGCTCAGCTTTTTGATACCGTGGATATAGGAGTTGGAGCCATCTCAACCATTCTTTTCGAGCGATTGTTTTTGGGATGCAAAACCATTTTTTATCCGCCGGGAATAGCTGATTTTCCTGTTGAAAACAGTACTTTTCGTCATATTTGTGCATTCAATAAATTGGAATTAGCCGAGTTATTACAAACCATGAAACAGGAGAATACCGGAAATACGTTACATCGGTTGGATTTGTTGAAATATTCAATTTATCATTGGAAACCTGAATTGTCTTATGAGCGCAAAGATTGATTATTCCGATAATGATTTTTTTGCCAAGTACTATTCGGGTTGGGCGAAGTGGAAATTTTATTTGAAGATCAAATGGAATTATAGGAAAGCTGATCGGCGTTTAGCCGAAGCCTTGCGCAGAAAGGAATGTTACTATGGTCCATTTAAAGGAGAATTCGGACATTTTCTGGCGCATAATCTTCCTTTTCTGATGTATTTGCACCTTATGGGTGTAAAAATTCATTATTGCGGTATGGACTTGCATCGCCCGTTTTTAGTGGATGAATCGGGAAATTCAATAATATCGGAATACACGCCATTACGCGATTTTTTCGGTGAAGTAACTCCATCCTGCAACAAAACAATTCCTCCCGCCGACGTTCAAACGGAGATTAAAAAATGGCAACAACGCGCTGAGCAATCAGGAATGCCGTATTGGAATATCGACGATGAGTACTACTATTGGTTTATTCATCGTAACTGGCTGTTGGAGAATACGAAAATGCACGCTTACCGTTTGGACAAGGTGTATGGAAGTTCCGGTAAAGAAAATAGCGTATGTATTTTTCCGCGATCAAAAGGAGCGACCTCATCACCAAATAACGGCAGTCCATGGGATTATCCGGAATTGATAGATAAAATTGCGCCGTATTTCGACAGCGTGTATGTGTGTGGTCATCCGTCTCAGGTGTTAAGTATAGCGCCTCACGACAACATTGAATTGTGTGTCACTGCTGATAATGCCGTGATTCTGGAAAAATGTGCGAAAAGTAAGTTAATCATTACACAGCATTCCGGAGTAAATAATTTGGGTGAATACACGAACACCAAAGTGCTCATTATTTACAATGGACAAGGGCCGATCGGCAGTATGCAAAATACATTACGTTTTCGACCGTTCATTGCAGGTAAAGGCAAGCAGGAATTACATCCTTTATCGTTCGCTTATTCTGAGCAAGAAATACTGGATTTTATTCGCACATTTAAGCAGTAAATCTAACCACCTAAAACGTCCTAAAACTCGTATCTTTGGAGGATATGAGTTTGGAACATCGCCAACTGGTAGAACAGTTTATTGACCGTACAAAAGACCTCCGTGTTGCCGTAATTGGTGAAACGATTATTGATGAATTTGTTGAAGTTGTGTACGAAGGTCATTCCATGAAATCGTTTTGTCCGGTATTTCGTCTTGTGGAAGGCGCTCCGAAAATGATACAAGAAGGCGGATCTGCTGCAATAGCGGGTCATTTGCGCGATTTTGTGAAACATGTAGAACTCATTTCCAACGGACACGGCGAGATTATCAAAACGCGTTACATGGACACGTTTGATAAGAAAAAACACGTTGAGATCAATCGCTTTAATACTGCTGATTTCGGTCCGATTAATATTGATGTTCGTGATTACGATGTTGTAATTGTAGCTGATTTCGGACATGGATTTTGCAATCAACTTAACATTAATGACGGTTTCCATTTAATGACACAAACGAATTCGAATAATTTCGGATTTAACCGCATGTCGAAATGGAAAAACAAGCGGAAAAGAAGTGTAACATTGGATTTGCGAGAAGCTAGTTTGCAAATGAATCGTCAAATTAAAGGCAATTCTGATACAGATATTCGTGAATTGTATAATTACGAACTTAATTCGGATCACTTGTTTGTTACATTGGGCAGCAGCGGTTCTTTGTGCACGAATGGAACAACTATTGTCCGCCAACCATCATTTAAAAGTAAAATTGTAGATACGATTGGAGCCGGAGATACGTACTTCTCGTTTTGCTGTTTACTGGCTCACTTACAGCCTCAAATTAACGATATGGTTGTTCCGTCAGTCGCTGCGAGTTTATCTACCACTTGGTTGTGTAATGAGAAATCGGTAACGCGTCAAATGCTATTGGACTATGCCTCTGAAATTATATAAAGACACTTTTAATCGTTGGTTCGATGATCCTGCGATTCAGCAAGAATTAAATGCCGCATGCGATTTAGTTGCAGCATCTAACAAGATATTCTTTCTTGGTAATGGTGGATCCAACAGCATTTCCGGACACATGATGGAAGATTACGGCAAAATGCTTCGTAAACGCACGATGTCATTTTCCGATCCTTCACTCATTACTTGTTACGCAAACGATTACGGATACGAGCGTGCGATGGCTGAATATGTGAAGTTGCATGCTGATTCCGGCGATCTGCTAATTGCAATTTCTAGTTCGGGAAAATCGCCCAATATTTTAAATGCAGTTGCTGAATTTCAAAGCATCGGAGGCAAAGTGATTACACTCAGCGGATTCGGAGCGGATAATTTTTTGCGCACCAAAGGGGATGTGAATTTTTATTGTGACGCAAGCAACTACGGTTTGGTAGAATGTTTTCATCAGGTTATACTTCACATGATATTGGATCGTTTGTATGCCCACTAATGTTCTGATAACAGGAGTTGCCGGATTTATTGGTTCCAATGTGCTGGATTATTTGTTGCAGCATACCGATTGGACGATAACAGGAATTGATAATTTATCCACGGGAAGTAAAGCAAATATTGCACACGCTTCGGATGCTCGTTTTCGCTTTGTTCAAGGAGATGTACGTTCAATCAGCTCATTAAAGGAATATAAAATCATTTTTCATCTGGCTGCGTTACCGCGTATTCAACCCAGTTTTGAATTAGTATCGGAGCACATTGCAGAAAATTTGCTGGTGGGCGTACACTTGATTGAGATAATGATTCGCGAAAATTATTATCCGCGATTAGTTTATTCCGGTTCGAGTGCGATTTATGGAACGCCAACAATGATACCTACGCCGGAACATGAACGTGTAGATTGTCTCTCACCGTATGCATTTCAGAAGTATGAAGTAGAACGGTATCTGGAGTTGTTGAGTACGCGTTATCCCTTGGATTATGTGACTTTGCGTTATTTCAATCCGTATGGACCACGAAGTTTTAATCCTGCCAATAAGTTCAATGCATATAGCAGTGTTGTCGGGATATTCTTAAACCGTCACAAAAATGGACAGCCATTATTAGTTACCGGCGATGGGAGTCAGCAGCGGGATTTTATTCATGTTGCTGATTTAGCAAAGGCGAATTATCTGGCTGCTATTCATCCCGACCGCTTGAATATGGCGTTTAATATTGGTTACGGTGCAACAGTCAGCGTGCTAGATTTAGCGAAAATGATTTCATCAGACATTGAATTTATTGCGAAACGAGAAGGAGAAGCTGAAATTACTTTTGCGGATAATTCCAAAGCTCGAACCATCTTAAAGTGGGAACCAAGTGTTCCTATTACCGATTATCTTAAAAGCGAATTGCAATGAAAATAGGTTTCGCTTGCGGCATGTTTGATTTGTTTCATGCAGGACATGTGCTCATGTTGCAAGAATGTAAACAGCATTGCGATTACCTCATTGTAGCTTTGAATACTGGCGAGAATATTGATTACAGCATTAATCCCGATAAGAAACCTCCAGTGTTTACGCTGGAAGAGCGTCGTTTAATTATCGGTTCATGCCGATTTGTAGATGAAGTATTCACATATGAATCTGAAGAGGCACTCTACAAACTGATGAAAGAACGTAAAATAGATGTACGTTTCTTAGGAGAAGATTATCGTGGAAAAGCCATAACCGGTGCTGATTTGAATATTCCGATTTATTACACGGATCGGAGTCATGGTAAATCAACAAGTGAATTGCGGGAACGTATTTTGAAAAATTCGTAAACGTTTTGGAGAAGATATTATTCATTGCGTATCAATTTCCTCCTCGCGGCGGTCCGGGTGTTCAGCGGAGTATGGCCTTTGTGAGTCATCTTCGTGAATTTGGTTACGAGCCGATTGTGCTTACGGTAACTGAAGAAGATATCAGGCAAGGGCGCTATCAATACGATGAATCGCTGATGGGGCGTATACCACAAGACATTTTAATTCATCGTATTCCTGCCAACGAACCTGCGGTATGGGCAAAACGTATGATGGAGTTGAAGTTGTATCGCTTCTTTTGGTATTTCGGATTTCACCGCTTGTGGGAATGGTCGTTGAATTGGAATGATCATGCATTTCCGGTTGCTCAACAATTGATTCGACAACACAACATCAAACTTGTTTATACTTCTTCCGCACCGTTTTCGGTAATGTTGTTAGGAATGAAATTGCAACAATCGCTGAATGTGAAGTGGGTAGCGGATTTGCGCGATCCATACACAGATGCGTATGCATGGCAGTTTCCATCAAAAATACATTGGTTGTTTCGCAGAAGATTTGAACGAAACGTATTTTCAAAACCGAATCGACTGATTGTCAATGCACCGGCAGTAAAGGAATTATACCTGAAGCGACAACTTATTGAATCATCAAAAATAACCGTGATTACCAATGGATACTAACACACCCGTTGTTATAGGTTATTCCGGCTCACTGGAATGGAATCAAGATGTTGTTTCAACTTCGTCAGGTGCTTTGCTGCAATGGTTTTGGACATACCGTTGCTTAACAACTGATCCATCAACACGATCGGCATTTTATTTAATGAAAGCATTCGCGTATGCACGTTTTCAATTAGGAATGCCGAAAGGTGCAGTGAAGATAGAATTGTGGGGTAAGATAGATCCTCATTATCAATCGTTTGCAGAGACGTTGGGAATTGCCGATGACGTATACATTTCCGGCTATTTGAGCAAAGCAGCATCATTGGAGAAATCCAATCAATGCGATATTCTTTTTCTACCTATGGAAAGTCCGGGTAAAGATGGACAGCCATTGTTTATTCCCGGTAAAGCATACGAATATTTGAATGCACGTAAACCAATTTTGGCCTTTTCCGAAAGTTGTGATGCGATGAACGTATTACAACCAAGCGGATTGCTGGTGCAATTTGGCGCTCGCGCAATTGAAGAACCTGCACAATGGATGCATCGTGTGGCTAAGGACAGAGCAATTCTGAATACCATTCGTCCGGATGATTCGTATATTGTCAAATACTCGTTCCGTGAGATTACGGGGCAGTTGGCTGATGTTTTTAATAAAACGTTACATGAGTAGGAAGCATATTTTATTAGTAGTCGGCACGCGACCTAATTTTATCAAGGTGACGCAGTTTCG
>Ga0315899_10001428_pt1 | contig 27165 bp, 24 predicted proteins | sample LakEriMetagenome_2_FD_203518 | JGI IMG/M metagenome (GOLD analysis project Ga0315899, IMG submission 203518) | Freshwater fungal communities from buoy surface, Lake Erie, Ohio, United States - Buoy 4 MA112 | ecosystem: Environmental > Aquatic > Freshwater > Lake | place: USA: Lake Erie, Ohio... | reverse complement strand
TTGGCGACGATCTCTTCCGCCTTGTGCCTTTTCCTAGCCATGCGCATTCCTCCTCAAGGCTCATAAGCCATACATCAGGGAGGACCACTTTTCAGGGGGCAGGCCAGCCGCCGAAGGCCGAGCGGACATGGTTGGCGATGTATGACTTCTCCGCAACGACGCCGCGATGGGTGCGCTCGATGAAGGGAATGTAATAGCGATCGAGGAAGGCGCCGTAGGTGACTGGTGCTGGGGCGACTGCCCCCGCGCGCTCATTCACGGCCGGCGGGGCGGAGATTTCCTGCGGCGCAAAGCTTTGCGGTCTGGACGCCTCCGCCTGAGCGCGCAGGCTCATCACGCGCGCGCGCGCCTCGACGAGCTTGAGAACCCGCGCATCGCCGATCCGCATGCGCCGCAACCGTCCCGCTTCGTCGCGAAACCGATACAGATAAGTGCGCATATTGGGTGGAAAGGCCTCAAGCACGAGACCGGAGCAGGCACCATCACTCACTGTGGACCGGCGCTGTGCACGAAAGCCGTCAACAAAGGATTGCGTGAAAGCGAACAAGGGCAAGGGCTTTCATCTCCAGGAGAGCGTCCGTTCAGATATTAAAAAATGAAATCAAAATGCTCCTTTTTTTGTCAATCATGAGAAATATTTCTTGCCATCTTATATCTCATGATGAAGACGGGGCGACGCAATAGCACCTTCCGATGACGCGCATACGAGCGAAAAGTTCCCGTGCGACTGCCTTTGCAATTTTTTCCTTTAAACGGTGAAGATTGGTTCAAAACTTGGCGGCTTTTCTGCAATGACGATACACGTAAGCTCTTGCTCCAAAAATTGCTGAACAGCCGGAATATCTTGCCGAAATCTAATGCGTTAATAAGTGGAGCGTAGCTTTTTGGCGACGTTCTCAGCGCGCAATTGCGTATATCGAAAGAGCATGCGTGGATCTTTATGACCAGTGATCAAAGCGACTTCGGGAACAGAAAGGCCCATCTCAAAAAAAGAACTGACGGCCTCATGCCGCAGATCGTGAAAACGTAAATCATCAACGCCCGCCCTTGTCCTAGCCCTCCTCCAAGCTTGCTGAAGGGCCGAGGCGGTTAATAAAAATATCCTCCCTTCCGGAGGGCATGGCGGCCCATTTAGACGTAGGCCCGCGACAGCATCCAATATCTTTATGGCGTAGGGACTTAATGGCACGTATCGCGATAAACTGTTTTTGGTGTGATAAAGAAACGCAGTCTGACGGACCCGGTCGATATTCCGCCATTTCAAGCCCAGGATCTCACCTCTACGCATTCCAGTGGCGAGCCCAAATTCGAAAACCAGTTTTACATAAGGGTTACGACAAGCAGACAAAGCAGCGGCCAATTTAACCTTATCACCAGCTTCTAGACGTCTGGTCCTCCCGGGGGGCGGAGAAGGTTTCCGAACGAGCTTAAGTTTTTCAATTTTAACAGGTGCATCCCATTCCTGAACAGCAACGCTCAAAGCCTGCATCAGCAAGGACATTTCTTTGGCGACAGTTGCCGCGGCAACCTCTGTCAGTCGTCGGTCTCTGTAGGTGGTCAAGTGGGATGGGGACAGTCGAGCTATGGGAACCGCGCCTAGCGACTGGGTCAAGGACCGCAAGTGGTAGCGGTCACTGGGAGAGCGTTTCCTTGGGCTGACCGCTCGACCATAGCGATCTAAAACCTCTGATAAAAATGTGAGACAAATCTCTTCAGGGCCTTTAAGCGGCATCCCCCCATGGTCCGCCGCCCGTTCTTGCTCTCGCGCCCAACGTAAAGCGTCGTCCTTGGACACAAATGTTCTTGTTAAGGACGACCCCGACCGTCTGACCTGAACCTGCCACCTCGACCCACGTTTTCTAATGTTCGCCATGTCAGACCCCTGTGTGACAAGGGCGTGACAGACTGTCGTTCTCGCGGGTGGACGAGATCGCTAACCCATTGAAAACAATGGTGGGCGATGCAGGGATTGAACCTGCGACCCCTCCCGTGTGAAGGGAGTGCTCTCCCGCTGAGCTAATCGCCCGGAAGCCAGCGGCTTCGGTGGGCCGCTATATCCTCCGTCCGCCGCAAAAGGTCAAGCGGCCCGCGCCGCGCCATCAGAAGCTCGGCCTTGCCTTCCGCAGCGCGATGATCGCCGGCGTTTTCGGGCGACCAAGGGCTTCCTGAGCATTTGCAATCTCGCGCTCCCGCGCGCTCCAACCTGCCGAACGCATGACTGGCCTCTTGCCGAGCCTCTTGCCAAGCCGCTTGCCGAGCCTCTTGCCAAGCCGCTTGTCAGGCCGCTTGTCAGGCCGCAGCCGCGGGCCTAACCTGAGCGTAATAACAGGGGAGGAACACATGGCGAAGAGGCCCGGACTCCGCCATTGGGCGTGCGTCGTCCGTCGCGCGTCGCAGCGCGCGCCGAAGGGGTGGGCGAGCGTGTTCGCGCTCGGCGCCGGTCTTACAGCGGGCGCGGCGAGCGACGCCAGAGCCGATGCGGTCGCTGATTTCTACCGCGGCAAGCAGATTTTCTTCATGCAGAGCGGCGGCGAAGGCGGCGGCTATTCCTCCTACGCGCAGACCTTCGCGCCCTTCCTCGCCAAACATCTGCCGGGCCAGCCGCGCGTCGTCGTCCAATCCATGCCCGGCGCCGGCGGCATCCGCCTGATGCAGCATTTCGCGAGCAAGGCGCCGCGCGACGGAACCTATCTGGGCATGGTGCAATCAGGGGCGGCCTTCGCGCCGCTTTTGGGCGCGGCGAAAACCTTCGAGCCGCTCTCCATCGCCTGGATCGGCGCCATGTCGCGGGTGGCCGCGGTCTGCGCCGCCTGGCACACGTCCGGCATCGTTACATGGAACGATCTGCTCACCAAAGAATACATCGTCGGCTCCAGCGGCGCGGGCTCTCTCACGGAGACGCAGCCCGCCCTGCTCAACAAGCTCTATGGCACGAAAATAAGGATCGTGACGGGCTACACCGGCGCGCACGACATTTACCTCGCCATGGAGCGCGGCGAGTTGCATGGCCGCTGCGGCAGCGGCGTGTCCTCCATCGAGATATCGCGCCCCGGCTGGGTGCGCGAGGGCAAGGTGAAAGTCCCCATCCAGTTCGCGCTGGAGCGCAGCAAGGCCCTGCCGGACGTGCCGACCGCTTATGAGCTGGCGAAGGACGAGCGCACGCGCATGGTCATGCGCCTCGTGCTCGCGCCTGTGGAGATGAACCGGCCCATCCTGACGACGCCCTACGTGCCGCCGGCGCGTTTCGCGGCGCTGCGCGCGGCCTTCCACGCCGCGATCAACGATCCCGAATTCCTCGAACATGCGAAGCGCCAGCGCCTCGAGATCGAGGAGAATCCCGGCGAGGCGGTGGCGAAGATCATCGCCGACGCCTACGCCATGCCGCCCGACATCGTGGCCACCGCGAAAGAGGCGATGAGCTTCTCAGGCGGGGGCAAAGACTGACGCCGTGATCCCGCGCGCAAGCCGACAGGAAAGCAAGCCATGACCGACAAGACCATCGTCTCGGAAGAATTCGCGCGCAAGTTCGCCTCCGAGAAGGATACGCCCTATGAGGCGTGGGTGCGCGCGCAGGGGCTCGACATCATCAGCGCCCATTACGTGCCGGATCTGAAGACCGTGGACCTGAAGCCGTGGGCGCGGCGCGGCGGGCGCGGCGTGTTCATCAACCACGAAGCCTCGCGCAATTCCAACGATTGCTACGTCTGCGAGATCGCGCCCGGGGCCAAGCTCGCGCCCCAGCGTCAATTGTTCGAGGAGATGATCCTCGTGCTCGACGGACGCGGCTCGACGAGCGTGTGGAACGACGCAGGCCAGAAGCTCACCTTTGAATGGAAGGCGGGCGCCATTTTCGCGGTGCCGCTCAACGCCTGGCATCAGCATTTCAACGGCTCGGGCCAGCAGCCCGCCCGCTATGTGGGCGTGACCTTCTGTCCGCAATTGATGAACCTGTTCGACGACGAGGACTTCATCTTCAACACGCCGCGCGATTTCGCGAAGCGCTTCTCCGGCGAGCCGGATTATTTCACAGCCAAGGGCGAGCAGGACGGATTCCTGCTGCGCACGAATTTCGTGCCCGACGCCGTCAACCTGCCGCTGATCACCGCCAAGGAGCGCGGCGCCGGCGGCGGCCATATCCGCTTCAACATGGCGAAGGGCGCCATGGCGAGCCATATCTCGCAATTTCCGGTAGGCACCTACAAGAAGGCGCATCGCCACGGGCCCGGCGCCCATGTGATCGTGCTCTCAGGCGAAGGCTATTCGCTCATGTGGCAGGACGGGGAGGAGCCGACGCGCTACGACTGGAAGCCCGGCACGCTCATCGTGCCGCCCAACAATCACTTCCATCAGCATTTCAACGGCGGTGCGACGCCGGCGCGCTATCTCGCCTTCAAACATTCCTCCATCCGCAACAAACAGGGCGTGCCCCTGTCATGGATCAGCCGCCGTCTCGGCGGCAATCAGATCGATTATGCGGATGAGTCACAAGACGTGCGCCAGATGTTCCTCGACGCGCTCTCGCGCCACAATGTGGAGAGCAAGATGGCGCCGGTCTATGAGGCGGAGCTTCCCACCCTGCCGCCCAAACCCGCGGCCGCATAGCCGCAGCGCGCGGAACACGCAAAGCGAAAGGGGCGCCTGAGCGCCCCTTTCTCATTCAGTCCGCCGCCGCGCGCGCTTTCGCGATCAGATCCGGCGGGAAGGCGTAGATGCGCTTCACAATGTCGGCCGCCTCGACGCCCCTCACCGGATAGACCGGCAGGAGCTGCTTGGCGTTCTCATCAAGAAACTCCTTGTCCTGCATCGTCGCATCGAAAGCCGTGCGCAGCGCGGCGATGCGGTCGGCGGGCACGCCCTGGGAGACGATGAAGGGCCGGCCCAGTTCGCCTGAAGCGATCAGGATTTCGAGGACGTCCTTCTGCTCCTGCGTCTTGGCGAGATCCTTGATGAAGGGCACGCCGTCCGGCATGTCGGGCGTCTTGAACGGCGAGAAGGACACGAAAGTGTGAACCTTCTTGTCGCGGATCCATTCTTCGGGAATGGAGCTCCACGAGCCGCAGTCGCCGTCGAGTTCGCCGCGCTCAATGGCGAGCCGCTGTTCGGCGCTGCCGGGAAAGCCCATGATCTGGCGCGCCTTCATGCCGAACACGTTCTTGAGGATCGCCTGATTGACATAGGCGCCCGTGCCCTTGGCGGTGGAGCCGAAGATCACTTCCTTGCGGTTCATCGCATCGTCCCATGTCTTCGCGCCGGTGGCGTGCCACATGAAACAGACGCGGAAGTCGCGCGTCACTGAGCCCAGAAAGGCCACGTCGGTGAATTTGAAATTCACCCGCTCGGGCTCAAGGATGGATTCGGTGATGATCGCCGGATTAAACGTCACGATAACCGTGCCGTCCTTCGGCATGCCCGCCTCAAGGCGGCGCACGGCGGTCAGGCTGCCCGCGCCGGGAATGTTCTGCACGATGAGCGTCGGCGCGCCGGGAATGTGGCGGCCGATGTGACGCGCCAGCACGCGGGCGTATTGGTCATAGCCGCCGCCGGGTGAAAAACCGACGGTGAGCGTAATGGTTTTACCCTTGTAGAATTCCGCAGGCGTTTGCGCCTGCGCGCCTGCGCCCATCAGCGCCGCGCCGACCAGAGCCGGCGCCGCCGCCTGCGCGAGAAATCGAATCATCGAGAGTCCCTCCCACCGCGGCGCTCGCGCCGCCCGAACGAAGATGTGGCTCGGGCGCGGCGTTCGGCAAGGCCCACGCGCAACGAAGCCAGCGAACCAAGGCGGCGCTCATGCCGGCGCGCGCCCAACGCGCTTGCCCTGAGCGCGCAAAATTACAATAACACGCCGCACGCCCTTGGGGCGAACAGGGAGGGAGACCCATGTTCACATCAGTCAGACGCGCGCTCATCGCCGCCAGCCTGTCTTCGATCGCCTTCGGCTTTGCGCCGGCGCAGGCGCAGGCGCCCGCCGCGGATTTTTACGCCGGCAAGGGAATCACCCTGCTGATCGGCAGCGACGTCGGCGGCGGATATGACGTCTATGCGCGCACCATAGGCCGGCATCTCGCGCGCCACATTCCCGGCGCGCCGACCATCACGCCGCGCAACATGGTGGGCGCGGGCAGCGGCACTGCCGCGGCGGCCATGTTCACCACCGCGCCCAAGGACGGCACGTGGATCGGCGCGATTTTTCCCGGCGTCATCATCGGCCCCATCCTCGACCCCAAGCCGCAGACCCTGTTCGATCCGGCGAAGTTCATCTATCTCGCCAGCGCCGACAGCGGCACGCGCGTCTGCGTCACGGGACCGAACTCCAAGGTGAAGACCTACGCCGATGCGCAGAAGCAAAAGACCGTGCTTGGCGCCAGCGCCGCCGGCGGCTCCACGCGCGACTACGGCGCGATGCTGAAGAACGTCGCAGGCGGGCAATTCGACATTGTGAGCGGCTATAGAGGCACGGCCGATCTGTTTCTCGCCATTGAGCGCGGCGAAGTGGACGGCATGTGCGGGCTCGACTGGTCGAGCCTCAAGGCCCAGCGCCCCGACTGGCTGCGCGACAAGAAGATCAACATCCTCATTCAGACCGCGCTTGAGGAGGAGGCGGAGCTTACGCAAATGGGCGTGCCCGCCATGTGGCCTTTCGTGAAGAACGACCTCGACCGCAAGGCGGCGGAGCTGGTGGTCAGCCAGCAGATCTTCGGCCGTCCCTACATCCTTCCGCCGGGCACGCCGGAGGCGCAGGTCAAAATTCTGCGCGAAGCCTTTGACAAAACCTTCAAAGATCCTGAATTCCTCGAAGACGCGAAGAAATCGCGCATCGACATCGCGCCCTCCTCTGGTCAGGCGGTGCAGGATCTCGTCGCGCGCATTTTCTCTAGCCCGCCCGACGTAGTGGAGCGCGCCAAACGCATCATCCAGCCCTGAGGACCATCGCATGACCTCCGCATCCGCATCCGCGTCCGCCCGCCCCGCCCTGTTCGCGCAGCCGCGCGCGCTGGCGGGGGCGGGCCTCGCCGCCTTCGCGCTCGGCGCCCTCGTGGCGCAGACGCAGGGCGCGCGGATGCTGGGGCTCTATATCGTCGGCCTCGCGCTCGGCCTCACGCTCTATCACGCGAATTTCGGCTTCACGGCCGCCTTCCGCGTGCTGATGGCGGACGGCCGCAGCGCGGGCGTGCGCGCGCAAATGCTGATGCTCGGCCTCGCCGTGCTCCTGTTCTTCCCGGCGCTCGCCGCCGGGGAGCTGTTCGGCCAGCCTGTCGGCGGCTTCGTCCTGCCAGCGGGAACGTCGGTGATCGTCGGCGCCTTCCTCTTCGGGATCGGCATGCAGATCGGCGGGGGCTGCGGCTCGGGCACGCTGTTCACCGTGGGCGGGGGCAACGCCCGCATGGCGCTCACGCTCGTCTTCTTCGTCATCGGCTCCGTGATCGGCTGGGCGCATCTGTCGTGGTGGCAGGCCCTGCCCTCGCTCCCGCCTGTGTCGGTCGTGGAGACCCTCGGCCTGTGGCCCGCGCTCGCCGCCAATCTCGCCGTCTTCGCCCTGATCTGGTTCGCCGCCCGCGCGATCGAAATGCGCGCCCATGGCAAGCTGGAGCCGATCCTGAGCGACGCCGCCCGCCCGGCGCGCGCCGCTTTGCTGCTGGGCCCCTGGTCGCTCGCCGCCGGCGCGATCCTCCTCGCCGCGCTGAATTTCGCCACGCTCTGGCTCGCGGGCCGGCCGTGGGGGATCACGGGCGCCTTCGCTTTGTGGGGCGCGAAGTCCTTGCAGGCGGTCGGCGTCGACGTCGCCTCATGGGCCTCATGGTCGGACGAATGGGGGCGCAACGCGCTGGCCTCCAGCATCCTGACGGACGTCACCTCGGTGATGGACTTCGGCCTCATGCTCGGCGCCTTCGCGGCCGCGGCGGCGGCGGGCAAGTTCCGCCCCTCGCTGTCGATCCCCATGGGGCAAATCCTCGCCAGCGTGCTGGGCGGGCTCCTGCTCGGCTATGGGGCGCGCCTGTCCTATGGCTGCAACATCGGCGCGTTCTTCAGCGGGATCGCCTCCGGCAGTCTGCATGGCTGGCTGTGGATCGTCTGCTGCCTTCCGGGAAACTGGATCGGCGTGCAGCTTCGCCCGCTGTTCGGCATGCTGGTGGAGCGCACGCCGCGCGCCTGCTGAGGCGCTGGCCCGCCCAAGGCTGTTGCGCGCGGGCCACAAGTCCGCCGGACTGCGCTTGCGCGGCTTTTTTTCGCAGGCTGAGCGGTTGCTTCTCCTGTCCCGCCAATGCGATTGAGGGGAAGCGCAGCCGCTGCGCCGCTCCGGCGCCGCCCGCCCCGCATTGACATCCGCCCGGTTTTGGGCGCCCGCACCGCATTGGAACCGCACATGACGTTCTCGACTTTGTTTCGCGCCGCCGCCCTCGCCGCGTTCGCCGGCGCCGCGCTTGGGGCCGCCGCTCCCGCCCGCGCGCAGGAAAGCGCCGCCGAATTCTTCTCCGCCCCCTTCCACGGCGTGCGGCCGGGCCTGAGCCTGCGCCCGCAACAGGCCGCCCTGCCCCGCCGCGTGGTGCAGTTCACCACGCAACACGCGCCGGGCACGGTCGTTGTCTCGACCAAAGAGCGCCGCCTCTATCTGGTGATGGAAGACGGCAAGGCCATGCAATACGGCGTCGGCGTGGGACGCCCCGGCTTCCAGTGGGGCGGCGTGCAATCCATCACCCGCAAGGCGGAATGGCCGTCGTGGACGCCTCCGGCGCAGATGCTCAAGCGCCGGCCGGACTTGCCGCGCTTCATGAAGGGCGGCCCCGACAATCCGCTGGGCGCGCGCGCGCTCTATCTCGGCTCAACGCTCTACCGCATCCACGGCTCTAACGAGCCCGAGACCATCGGCGAGGCGGTTTCGTCGGGCTGCATCCGCATGACCAACGACGACGTCACGGATCTTTACAACCGCGTGCGCGTGGGCACGCGCGTCGTGGTCATGCGCTGACCCGATCCCCCCGCCGGGGCCTGAAGGCCCCGGCGGTCCGGCCCAGTCCATGTTTCATGTGAAACGCTTTGGACGGAACGCCCCTACCCAAGCGCTGTATCCAGACGTATATATTGGCCCCGAGGGAGGCCAATTCACGCCATGAACGTTCACGCGCCGCTGACCACCGCCGACAAGCCGCTGATCGACCCCTTCGGACGGGCGATCACCTATGTTCGCGTCTCCGTCACCGACCGCTGCGACTTCCGCTGCGTCTATTGCATGTCGGAGGACATGAACTTCCTGCCCAAGGGCGATCTCCTCACGCTGGAGGAGCTGGATCGCCTGTGCAGCGCCTTTGTGGCGCGCGGCACGCGCAAATTGCGCATCACCGGCGGCGAGCCGCTCGTACGCCGCGACATCATGAAACTGTTCCAGAGCCTCTCGCGCCATCTCTCCAGTGGCGCGCTTGAGGAGCTCACCGTCACCACCAACGGCTCGCAGCTCGCCCGTTTCGCAAAAGAGCTGGCCGCCTGCGGCGTGCGTCGCATCAACGTGTCGCTCGACACGCTCGACCCTGAGAAATTCCGCAAGATCACGCGCTGGGGCGACCTGTCGAAAGTGCTCGCCGGCGTCGACGCCGCGCAGGACGCGGGCCTTCAGGTGAAGATCAACGCGGTGGCGCTCGCCGGCGTCAACGAGGACGAATTCGAACCCATGGTGCGCTGGGCCCACGGCCGCGGCATGGACCTCACCTTCATCGAAGTCATGCCGCTCGGCGACATCGAGGCGGCGCGCGTCGATCAATATCTGCCGCTCAATCGCGTGCAGGCGCAACTTTCGGACGTCTTCTCGCTCGAACACAGCGACTACGCCACCGGCGGCCCGGCGCGTTACGTGCGCGTGAAGGAGACGGGCGGGCGCATCGGCTTCATCACGCCGCTCACGCATAACTTCTGCGAGAGCTGCAACCGCGTGCGCGTGACCTGCACGGGCACGCTCTACATGTGCCTCGGACAGGAGGACGCAGCCGACCTGCGCGCGCCCCTGCGCGCCAGCGCCAGCGACGATCTCTTGCATGCGGAGATGGAACGCGCGATCCTGCGCAAGCCCAAGGGGCATGATTTCATCATCGACCGCACGACGCGCGCGCCCGCCGTCGGCCGGCATATGAGCGTCACCGGCGGCTAAGGCCGCTCATAAAGGCCAAAGCCGCGTGCAGACGACCGACAATCGCAAGGGCATGGTCTACATGCTCGCAGCGGTGGCCTTTTTCACCACGACCGACGTTTTGATGAAGGTCGCAGCGCAAAGCCTGCCGGTCTCACAAGTGCTTGCGCTGCGCGGCGCGCTGGCCCTCGCGATGGTGGCGGGCGTCATTCTCGCATGGCGCGCGCCCGTTTCGGCGAAAGCCCTCGTCCAGCCTCACGTTCTGCTGCGCACCGCGCTCGAATCCGCGATGATCGCGGCCTATCTGACGGCGCTGAGCCGCGCGCCCATCGCAGACGTCTTCAGCGTGCTGCAATCCTCGCCCATCATCGCCACCGCGGCGGCGGCGATCTTCTTCGGCGAAAAAGTCGGCGCCACGCGCTGGGCGGCGATCGTCACAGGCTTTCTCGGCATGGCGCTGATCGTGCGGCCGAGCCCGCAGGGCTTCGACCTGCCCATGGGCCTCGCCTTCCTTGCCGCCGTGCTGGTGGCCGGGCGCGACCTGACCACGCGCGCGATCCCCGCATGGGTGCCCACGACCATGGCGACCCTGACCGCCACTTTCGGCACGATGGCGGCGGGACTGGCGCTCGCGCCCTTCCAGCCCTGGCTCTGGCCGACGACGCCCGTGTGGGGGATCGTTCTGGCGGCGGCGATCACGGTCGGCTGCGGCAATTACTGCATCATCGTCGCCTATCGGGCGGCGGAAGCCTCCTTCGTCGCGCCTTTTCGCTATGTCGGCGTGCCGCTCGCCATTGTGTTGGGCTATCTCGTGTGGGGCGAAGCGCCCGACGCGCTCGCCGGCCTCGGCGCCGTGCTGATCGCGGGCGCCGGCGTCTATACGATGCGCCGCCAGTCGCGGCGCGCCTGACCCGATTGGGGAATTGGCGGCCCGGGCCGGGGCGTGCTAGCAACCGCTACGATTGACCGGGGCTTCGCCGCAGACGCCGCACGGGCGCGCGGCGAGTGAGGGGGTTCGTTCATGCAGGCTTTGCTCGCATTCAGCCGCGCGGTGGATTTCATCAACGAGCGCATCGGCAAGGCGATGACCTGGCTGGTGCTCGCCGCCGTCCTCGTCTCCTCCATCAATGCGCTTGTGCGCTACGGCTTCAACCGCAGCTCGAACGCCTGGCTGGAGCTGCAATGGTATCTGTTCGGCGCGGTCGTCCTTCTGGGCGCGGCCTATACGCTCAAACAGAATGAACACATCCGCATCGACATCGTCACCGCCAACCTGTCGCAGAACGTGCGCAACTGGATCGACGTGATCGGCCATGCGCTGTTTCTCATTCCGCTGTGCCTGCTGCTGCTGTGGCTGGGCGTGCCCTTCTTCATGCGCTCCTTCATGTCGGGCGAGGTTTCGGCGAGCGCGGGCGGCCTGATCGTCTGGCCCGCGAAACTGCTCGTGCCGCTCGGCTTCGCGCTCCTGCTGGCGCAGGGCGTTTCCGAACTCATCAAGCGCATCGCTTTCATGCGCGGACTGATCGAGGACCCGACGCCGCGCGCTGACGGCGCCCACGGCGCCCAAGGCGCCAAAGAGTGACGACTTTCCTTCCTGCGAGGCGATCATGACCGCTTTCATCGCTCAAAACATGGCGCCGATCATGTTCGTCGCGCTCATCGCGTTCCTTCTGCTCGGCTATCCGGTGGCCTTCTCGCTGGCGGCCGTGGGTCTCGTCTTCTTCGTGATCGGCGTGGAGCTTGCGCCTCTGTCGGGCGGCAGCATCGCGCTCGACTGGCCGCTGCTCGCGGCCCTGCCGGAACGCGTCTATGGCGTGATGAACAACGAGACCTTGCTCGCCATTCCCTTCTTCACCTTCATGGGGCTCATTCTTGAACGCTCCGGCATGGCGGAGGATTTGCTCGACACGATCGGCCAATTGTTCGGCCCCGTGCGCGGCGGTCTCGCCTTCGCGGTGATCTTCGTGGGCGCCCTGCTCGCGGCCACCACCGGCGTCGTCGCCGCATCCGTGATCTCGATGGGCCTCATCTCCCTGCCGATCATGCTGCGCTACGGCTACGACCGCCGGCTCGCCTCGGGCGTGATCGCGGCCTCCGGCACGCTTGCGCAGATCATCCCGCCCTCTCTCGTGCTGATCGTCATGGCCGACCAGCTCGGCCGCTCCGTCGGCGACATGTACAAGGGCGCCTTCATTCCCGGCATGGTGCTCGCCTCCATGTATGCGGGCTATGTTTTCCTCATCACGATCGTCAAACCCGAAGCCGCCCCCGCCTTGCCGCTGGAGGCGCGCTCGATCCCCGAGGACGACCGCTTCGCGCGCCGGCAGGGCGTGACGAGCGCCATCGCGCTTCTGCTCTTCGGCGTGCCGCTGTTCTATTTCCTCATCTGGCTCGGCGTCGCCATTCCGGCGGCTCTGGGCGTCGACATCACGCCCCCCAGCGAAAAAGTCCGCCTGCTCATGGCGGGCGCGCTGTCGCTCATCGCCTTCGGCCGCAACATCGCCGGCCTGCGGCAGGCCAAGACGTCCTCGCCGCGCGTCAACACGCTCGCCATCGTCGGTTTCGGCGTTCTGGTCGGCCTTCTGTTCGCAGGCCTCATCGAGCAATGGCGCCCGGACATGCCGGTGGACAATGTGGCGATCTGGGCCGCTTTCGCCGCGACAGGCCTGCTCTATGGCCTCGCCGTGCTGAACAAGACGCTCGCCCTCGGCCTCATGGCGAACATGACGCAGCAGGTCATCATCGTGCTGGTGCCGCCGCTGGCGCTCATCTTCCTCGTGCTGGGCACGATCTTCGTCGGCATCGCCACGCCGACGGAGGGCGGCGCCATGGGCGCGGCGGGCGCCCTGCTCGTCGCCATCTCCAAGGGCCGGCTGAAATTCGACCTGTTGAAACAGGCGATGGACTCGACGCTGAAGCTCTCCGCCTTCGTCGTCTTCATCCTCATCGGCGCGCGCGTGTTCTCGCTCACCTTCTATGGCGTGAACGGCCACACATGGGTCGAGCATCTGCTCACCTCGCTGCCGGGCGGGCAGACGGGCTTCCTGATCTTCGTCAACGCCCTCGTCTTCATCCTCGCCTTCTTCCTCGACTTCTTCGAGCTCGCCTTCATCATCGTGCCGCTGCTGGGGCCCGCCGCCGACAAGCTCGGCATCGACCTGATCTGGTTCGGCGTGATGCTGGGCGTGAACATGCAGACGTCGTTCATGCATCCGCCGTTTGGCTTCGCGCTGTTCTATCTGCGCTCGGTCGCGCCCAAACTCGCCTATAAGGATCGCATCACCGGCAAGATGACGGAGCCCGTGACCACCGGTCAGATCTATATGGGCTCCATTCCCTTCGTCTGCATCCAGCTCATCATGGTGGCGCTCATCATCATGCTGCCGCAGATGGTGATGGTTTATAAAACGGGCGAGAAGCGCCTCGACGCGCAGCAGGTGGAGGAGCAGTTCCGCTCCATCGCTCCGCCGCCCGCCATGGATGAGCTTCCGCCGCTGAGGTTCTGAAGCGAGGGAGGACGGGCGCCGCCCGCAAACGAAAACGCCCTCCTCGCGGAGGGCGTTTTATTTTGCGCGCGCCTGAGGCGGCCTCACTCCTTGTGGATGCGCACGGAGCGGCCTTCGGCCTCCTCGGCGCGGCGCAAAGTCTCCTCGGCCGCGTCCACTTCGCGCTGGCGGTTCCACATGGCCGCATAGACGCCGCCCTTGGCGAGCAGGTCGTCGTGCTTGCCGCGCTCTACGATCTCGCCCGCGTCGAGCACGAGGATTTCATCCGCGTTGACGATGGTGGACAGGCGGTGCGCGATGACGAGCGTCGTGCGCCCCTTCACCACGCGGTCAAGCGCCGACTGGATCTCGCGCTCGGTGAACGAGTCGAGCGCCGAGGTCGCCTCGTCGAGCAGCAGGATCGGCGGGCCTTTCAGAATGGTGCGCGCGATGGCGACGCGCTGCTTCTCGCCGCCCGACAGTTTCAGCCCGCGCTCGCCGACCTGCGACTTGTAGCCCTGCGGCAGGCTGCGGATGAAATCGTCGATCTGCGCGAGCCGCGCGGCCTCGAAGACTTCCTCCTCGCTCGCCTCCCAGCGCCCATAGCGGATGTTGTAGGCGATCGTGTCGTTGAACAGCACCGTATCCTGCGGCACCATGCCGATGGCGGCGCGCAGGCTCTCCTGCGTCACCTCTGACAGGCTCTGCCCGTCAATGGTGATGCGCCCGGCCTGCGGCTCGTAGAAGCGATAGAGCAGGCGCGAAATGGTGGACTTGCCCGCCCCCGAGGGCCCCACGACGGCGACCGTGTGACCCGCCGGCACTTCAAAGCTCACGCCCTTGAGAATGGGGCGCGCGGGATCATAGGCGAACTGCACGTTCTCGAAACGGATCGCCGCCTGTGCGATCTGCAAGGGCTTCGCGCCCGGCCTGTCCTTGATCTCGGGGTTCTGGCCGAGCACGTCGAACATGGCCTCGATGTCGATGATGGCCTGTTTGATCTCGCGATAGACCATGCCCATGAAGTTGAGCGGCTGATAGAGCTGGATCATGAGCCCGTTCAGCAGCACGAAATCGCCGATCGTGTTGCGCCCCTCGCGGATGTCGATGACGCACAGGATCATCACCACCATCAGCGCCATCGAGAAGATGAAGCCCTGACCGGAGTTGAGAATGGCGAGCGAGACGTAGCTTGAAACTGAATTGCGCTCGTAGCGCTCCATGGAGCGGTCGTAGCGTTCGGCCTCGCGTTTCTCAGCGCCGAAATATTTCACGGTCTCGTAGTTCAGGAGCGAGTCGATCGCCTTCACGTTCGCGTCGGTGTCGCTCTCGTTCATGTTGCGACGAATGGCGATGCGCCAGTCGGTCGCCACCCGCGTGAACCAGAGATAGAACCAGATCATCACCACGACGGTGAGGGCGTAGCGCCAGTCGAACGCCCACAGGAAAATCCCGAGGATGAGAGCGAACTCCACCACGGTCGGAATGCCCGTGAGGATGCTCATGCGCACGATTTGCTGGATCGCCTCGCGTCCGCGCTCAAGAATGCGCGTGAGCCCGCCCGTCTTGCGCTCCAGATGGAAGCGCAGCGACAATTGATGCAGATGGACGAAGACCTCGTTGGCGATGCGCCGCACGGCGTACATGGCGACGGAGGCGAACAGAGCGTCGCGCGCCTGCGTGAAGAACTGCATGAAGCTGCGCAAGAGCCCGTAGATCACGCAGATGACGACAGGCGTGGCGAGAATGGCGGGCAGCGGAATCTCCGCGCTGCCGGGCGTGGCGATGGCGTCGGTCGCCCATTTGAAACTGTAGGGCACCAGAACGGTGATGATCTTGGCGATCAGCAAGAGGCCGAGCGCGGCGAGCACGCGCAGTTTCAGGTCGCCGCGGTCGTCGGGCCACACATAGGGCCACAAATGCGTGACGGTCTGCACGAGGGTCGCCTCGCGCCGGGGCGTCTTGGGGGCGTCTGGCTTGCCGGAGGCGTCTGGCTTGCCGGGGGCGGAGGCGGCCTTGGGCGCGACGGCGGGCGCTGACGCGGAATGGGGATGAGACATCGTTTGTTCTTCTTTCACCCGCGCGGTCGCGGGCGGTGAGGGATTCGTCCCCATATAGACCGGAAGGCGGGGCGACGCACCCCGCAGGCGGTTCTATTCGGCCTGCGGCACCACAAGAACCTGTCCGGGATAGATCAGGTTCGGATTGCGGATCTGGGCCGAATTGGCGTCATAGATCTGGGAGTAGCGCACGCCTTCCCCATAGATGGTGCGGCTGATGCGCCACAGGCTGTCGCCGCGCTCGACCCGGGCCGTGCGCATCTCGCGCACCACGGCCGCGCCCGCAGGCGCGGCGGGCGCTGCGGCGGGGGCTGCGGACGACGCCGGCGCAGAGGCCGCCGCAAGCTCCGCCGGAGCCTCAAAAGGCGCCTCCGCCCGGACGAGCGGGCGCCCGTCCGGTCCGATCAGGTCCGCCCGCACCGAATAAGCGCCCGGCGCCATGCCGCGCTCCACCCGCACGGACCATGTCCCGTCCGGCCCGGCGGTGACAGCCGCCACGAAGGCGTCGTTCAGGTAAAGCCGCACGACCGCGCCCGCCGGCGCCTCGCCCGACAGGAAGGCGCCGCCGCCCGCCTGCGCCTCAACCACCGCGATGCGCAGCGGTTTGTCGACGCCCGGCGGCAAGGCGCTCGCCCCCGGGGCGGACAGAACCCGCGTCGGCTGATTGGGCGCGTCGAGCGTGGCGAGGGCCTGTCCCGGCGCCTGTCCCTGCCCCGTGGCCTGACTTACGGCGCGCGGCGCAGGGCGCGGCGGCACGACCATGGTGACGGTCTGTTCGGACTGGGCCGCGCGCTCGCCCGATTGCGCGCGCAGCGACAGCACATGTTCGCCCGGCTCAAGGGCCGGCGGAAGGATCACGAAATGGCCTTCCCCATCGGCCCTGGCCTCGGCCAGCGCCCGCCCCTGCGCCATCAGCGCCACCTGCGCGCCGGGGGCCGCGCGGCCGGCCACCACCGCCTCGCCGCTTGGCTCCACGCGCACGACGTCAAAACTGGGCTTGGGCGCTTCGCGCGCCTCAGGGGCGGCGGGCGCAGAGGGCGCGGACGGCGCAGAGGGCGCGGACGGCGCAGAGGGCGGAGGCGCCGCGGAGGGCAGCATCATCGGCGGGCCGGGCGCGCGCACGACGGCATCCGGGGCGGCTGGCGGGGCGCTCGCAGGCGGCGCCATAAGCCGCCAGAGCGCGAACAAAACGACGCCCGCGGCCAGAAGACCGACGCCGACAAGGACCGAAACCGACCGAAGCTGCTGCATTGCGCCAAAACCGATCATTGTTTCGCAGTAATTTACCGCTTTGCTTGAGCAAAGGCGAATCAGGACGGAACCGGAAGCGCCGCAAAACGCTTCCCCCCTTCCGACCACTTGGGCGAAAGCTTGACATGAGCACGATCAGGAAAGTCTGCGTCTATTGCGGTTCCTCCCCCGGAACCGATCCCGTTTTCGAAGCCGCCGCCGTCGCGCTCGGCCAGCAATTCGCCCGCGAGGGCATCGGCCTCGTCTATGGCGGGGGCGGCAACGGCCTGATGGGCGCGATCGCCCGCACGGTCTATCAGAACGGCGGCCATGTGACCGGGATCATCCCCGACTTCCTGCAAAACCGCGAACGCAAATATGAAGAGGCGCAGGAAGTCCACGTCGTGCCCGACATGCACACGCGCAAGCAGATGATGTTCGAACAGGCCGACGCCATCGTCGCCCTGCCCGGCGGAATCGGCACGCTGGAGGAACTGGTCGAGCAGCTCACGTGGGTGCAGCTCGACCGCCATGACAAGCCGGTGCTGATCGTCGACGTCGCCGGCTTCTGGCGACCGCTCCTCGATCTCTTCGCGCATATGCGCAACAACGGCTTCATCCGCCGCGATCTTGAAGTGCGCTATCTCGTCGCCGAGCGAATCGAAGACGTGGCGCCCATGCTGCGCAAGGCCCATGCGAACGCGCAGGCGCGCGCCCGCGCCCATGGCGGGGAGATGGAGACCGCCCATGATCCGCGTCTGTGAACCCGCGCCTGCAAGCGGCGCGGGCGTTACGCGCCCGCCTTGTACAATTTGTACTCGATGGAATCGATGAGCGCCTGAAACGAGGCGTCCACCACGTTCGCCGACACGCCCACGGTGGACCAGCGCGCGCCCTTTGAATCGCCGAATTCGATGAGCACGCGCGTGACGGCGTCCGTGCCGCCCTGAAACACGCGCACGCGATAATCGAGCAATTCGAGATCTTCGATGTAGCGCTGATAGCGGCCGAGATCCTTGCGCAGAGCAAGGTCGAGCGCGTTCACGGGGCCATTGCCCTCGGCGGCGGAGATGAGCACCTCGTCGCCCACTTTCACCTTCACGATGGCTTCCGACACGGTGACGAGATCGCCGTTGGCGTTGTGGCGGCGCTCGACGTTGACGCTAAACCGCTCCACGTCGAAATAGTTCGGCGCCTCGCCGAGAATGCGCCGCGCCAGCAATTCAAACGAAGCGTCCGCGCCCTCATAGGCGTAGCCCAGAGCCTCGCGCTCCTTCACCTGCTCCAAAAGGCGATTGACGCGCGGATCGTCCTTCGCGACCGCGACGCCGAGGCGCTCCAGCTCCGCGAGAATGTTGGAGCGTCCCGCCTGATCGGAGACGAGCACCTTGCGCGCATTGCCGACCGTCTCCGGCGGCACATGCTCATAGGTGCGCGGGTCTTTCAGAACGGCGGACGCGTGGATGCCCGCCTTGGTGGCGAAGGCGCTGTCGCCCACATAGGGCGCATGGCGATTGGGCCGCCGATTCAAAAGCTCATCGAGCGTCGCGCTGATCTTCTTCAGCCTCTTGAGCTGATCGAGGCTCACGCCGATCTCGAACCGGCTCGCATACTCCTCCTTGAGGAGCAGCGTTGGAATGATCGAGCAGAGATTGGCGTTGCCGCACCGCTCGCCAAGCCCGTTCAGCGTGCCCTGAATGTGGCGCACGCCCGCGCGTACGGCCGCAAATGTGTTGGCGACCGCGTTCTCCGTGTCGTTGTGGGTATGGATGCCCAGATGCGAGCCCGGCACGACCTTCGCCACCGCGCGCACGATCTCTTCGATCTCAGACGGCAGCGCGCCGCCGTTCGTGTCGCACAGAACGATCCAGCGCGCGCCCGATTCATGGGCCGTGCGCGCGCATTGCAGAGCGTATTCGGGATTGGCCTTATAGCCGTCGAAGAAATGTTCGCAATCGAGGATCGCCTCGCGCCCATGGCCGCGCGCATATTTGATGGAATCCGCGATGCCGTCGAGGTTCTCGTCAAGCGTGCAGCCCAGCGCCACATGCACATGATAATCCCACGTCTTCGCCACATAGGTGATGACGTCCGCCGCGCTCTCCATCAGCGCCGCGATCCCCGGATCATTGGAGGCGGAGCGCCCCGCCCGTTTCGTCATGCCGAAGGCGGCGAAGCGCGCGCGCGTCACGGGCTTGGCGCGGAAGAACTCCGTATCCAGAGGATTGGCGCCGGGATAGCCGCCCTCCACATAATCGACGCCCAGCTCGTCGAGCATCTGCGCCACGCGGCGCTTGTCGGCGAGGGAGAAGTCGACGCCGGTCGTCTGCGCGCCATCGCGCAGCGTCGTGTCGAAGATGGTCAGTTTTTCGCGGGCCATGTGAGCGTCCGTGTCAGCGTCCGTGCGAGGTCATTGCATCCGCCGGGGCGGCGGCGCGGAATCGTTAGCGGGAAGCGCCTTGCGCATCGTCGTGTTGGCAAGCCAGACGCCGTCGATCTCAATGGTGTTGCGCTGCTGGGGCGCATAGCCGCGTTGCGCGAAGAAGGGCTCCGCCGTGTCGCTGGCGTCCACGATCAGATGGCGCGCGCCGCGCGCCTGCGCGAGCTTCTCCAGCGCGTCGACCAGCGTGCTCGCCGCGCCCTGCCGGCTTGCGGCGGGATGCACATAAAGCATGTCGATCTGGTCCGCGCCTTTGAGCGCGGCGAAACCCACAGGCTCGCCGTCGAGCGTGGCGACAAGGGTCAGCATGCCGGCGAGCCTTGCGCCGAACGCCTGCGCGTCGTCGGCGCGCGCGGTCCACGCCGCCACCTGATCGGCGCCGTAATCCTCGCCCGCGATCTCCTCCACGCTCGCCACGAATATCGCCGCGAGCAGGCTCGCGTCCTGCGGCAGATAGGGACGAAGCCCGATGGGGCCGCCTGCGCGTCTCATCGCTTCACCTCCCAATGGGTGGTCGGCGCGCCGGATGCCTCCTTGCCGTCTTTCAGCTGAACGCCCATGGCGGCGAGTTCGTCGCGAATGCGGTCGGATTCCGCCCAGTTCTTGTCCGCGCGCGCGGCGAGACGCGCGTTGACGAGCCGCTGCACGGCGAGTTCGTCGATGGCGGCGGAGGCCGGACGCCAGCCGTTCCATGACAAAAGATCATGCTGGAACAGGCCGAGCAGCGCGCCGCAGGCGTGAAGCCGCGCGCCGGCGAAAGCGACGCCCGCCTGCGCCTCCGAATAGAGTCGACGCAGATGGGTGATCGCATCAGGCGTATTGAGGTCGTCACACAAGGCGGCCTCAAACTCCGGCGAGAGCATAGCCTCAGAGCCCGCATATTGCAGGGCGACGGAATACCATTTGTCGAGTTCGCGCTTGGTCTCGCGCAGCGAGGCCTCCGTCCAGTCGATGGGCTGGCGGTAATGGGTCTTGAGCATGTTGAGGCGCGCGACCTCGCCCGGCCAGTCGGCGAGCACGTCGCGGATGGTGATGAAATTCCCAAGGCTCTTGGACATTTTCTGTCCCTCGACCTGCAGGAATCCATTGTGCATCCACACATTCGCCATCACGTCGCGGCCGAAGGCGCAGCGCGATTGCGCGATCTCGTTCTCATGGTGGGGAAACACGAGGTCGATGCCGCCGCCGTGAATGTCGAACGTCTCGCCCAGATGTTTCCAGCTCATGGCTGAACATTCGATGTGCCAGCCGGGCCGCCCGCGCCCCCAGGGCGAGTCCCATCCCGGCTCGCTGTCGCTGGAGGGCTTCCACAGCACGAAATCCATTTCGCCCTTCTTATAGGGCGCGACGTCCACGCGCGCACCGGCGATCATCTCATCGAGCGGGCGGCGCGAGAGGCGCCCGTAATCGCTCATGGAGGGCACGGAGAAGAGCGCATGCCCGTCCGCCGCATAGGCGTGCCCGCTGGCGATGAGCTTCTCGATGATGGCGATCATCTCGGCGATATGCTCGGTGGCGCGCGGCTGCACGTCGGGATCGAGGCAGCCGAGCGCGCGCGCGTCCTCCTGAAAGATCGCGTTCGTGCCTTCGGTGAGTTCGCGGATGCTCACGCCGCGTTCGGCGGCGCGCGCGTTGATCTTGTCGTCCACGTCGGTGATGTTGCGCACATAGGTCACGCGCTGCGGACCGTAGATGTGGCGCAGCAGGCGATAGAGCACGTCGAAGACGATCAGCGGACGCGCGTTGCCGATGTGAGCGAAGTCATAGACGGTGGGGCCGCAGACATACATGCGCACCCGCGCCGGAACGAGAGGACGGAAGTCTTCCTTGGCGCGGGTCAGCGTGTTGTAGAGCCGGAGCGGCGACGTCGACATATCTTTCCTCAAGCCTGCTGGCCGGGGCGTCGATCGTTTCTCACGGGGAAAAAGGGACGTCCTGCCAGCTCTGGTGCTAGCACGTAATGAGCGCGCCGCGAACGTCGGCGCGCGAGCAGCCGATAATGGCGCCGCATATCGCGGAGGCAGGCGTCTCAGCGCGTCTGATCAGGGCGGACTTCATGGGCGGCACCATGGGCGAGCGCCCGCCCCCCGTCAAGCGCGCCCCGCTCTCTGCGGGCGCAGGCGCTGCGTTAAGCCGATTTTTACCGTGAACCGGCAAGGTCCAGCCACAGGCTCCAACCGGTTTGCTCCATGCCCGCTTCCAAAATGCTGCAGACGATCGTTCCCCCCGTGCTTCTGCCGCTTGGCGCGGCGCTTGTCCTGTGGGGCGCGGGCGTTCCGGCGCAGGCGCAGGGGCGCGGGCTCGCCCACAAGACCGCGCATGGCGAATATGTCATTCCCGCTGATGGCGCCTATGGCGTTGAGGAATGCATCTCCCGCTCGTCGGAATGTGGTCAGGTCGTCGCCTCCGCCTGGTGCGAGGCCCATGGCCACAGCGGCGTGCGCGCCTTCGGTCCTGCGAGCGACGTCACCTTCTCGACGGGTTCGACTGGCGCCAGAGCGCCGCGCAACTCCATCATCATCTCCTGTCAGGACTGAGCGCGCCTAGCGAATGAAGTCCGCGCATTTGGGCGCGGGCGCGTCGCCCCACGGCATGATCGGCACGGTGGACGTCGAGTTCTGCGGCGAGCCTTCGATCAGCCTGTCCGAGTAAGCCATATAGACGAGCACGTTCCGCCGCGCGTCGCAGCCGCGCACGATCTGCATTTTCTTGAACACAAGCGAGCGGCGCTCGCGAAAAGCGACTTCGCCCTGCTCCGCCTTTTCGGTGAAGCGGATCGGCCCGTATTGCCGGCAGGCGAGCGAGACTTCCGAACGCTCCTCCGCCACCCCGAACATGCCCGCCACGCCCCCGCGCTCGGGCACGGTGTAATGGCACGCCACGCCCTCCACGATGGGATCGTCAATCGCGTAGACCGCGAGCTTGTCGTTGGGCGTGAGCAGCTTGAACACGGTCGACTTGCGCATGATGAGGTCGGGCCCGCCGCCTTGAGCGCGGGCGGGCGCGCCCCAGAGCGCGGCCATCGCGGCGACCGCCGCGACGAGTGTGAACAGCCGTGAAAACTGTGCCTTCGCCTTGGGCATGGCTTGTCTCCGGTTCAAGACCGGAATATGGCGTGTGAAGGAGCGAAATGAAGGGCAGGACGGGGCGGCGCGCGCCCGCCGGGCGCGGAAAAGGGGCCGAGCCATTGACGTCCCTCGCAAAAATACCGTTTTTGTCCTCCACTCGCTTGCGACGCCGCGTGGCCCCCGCCACGGGAATCAGGAACGCTGAGCCCATGCCCACGCCCCCGCGGTCTGATCCGCCCGTCCGCGCCCCGGTCCTGCGCCGCATCGCCGCCGCTCTCAGCGCCATGGCCTGCCTCGCCGGCCCGGCCGCGGCGCAAAGCCAGCGGGCGCTCGAGTGCCGCGAGCTGCAAACTCAGATCGCCGTCTATCCGACGAGCGAGGCGGAGAACCGCGCGCGCGCCGCGCTGGCGCAACGGCAGGACGAATATGATCGCCTGCGCGTAGAATCGCAGGCGCTGGGCTGCGGGCGTCAGCAATTCCTGTTCTTCAACCAGCCGCCCGCCGCCTGCGATGGCTTGCAGCAGCGCCTTGCGGAGGCGCGCGCGCGCCTCGCGCAGGCGGACGCGGCCGCGCAAAAGGCCTCAGGCCCGCGCGCCCAGCTCGTCGCGCAATTCGAGGCCATGTGCCGTCAGCCCCAGCAGCCCGCGCCGCGCCCCGCCGGCTTCCTTGAGCAATTGTTCGGCGGCCGCGGCTATTCGCAACAGCCCCTGCAATCCCCGCTCGATGAGCCCCTGCCCTCCGAGGAAGGCCCGCAGCGCGGCTCGAAAGCCGTATGCGTGCGCACCTGCGACGGCGGCTTCTTCCCGGTGAGCTATTCGGCGGGAACCAATTCGCCGGGCCAGCTCGCGGATCTGTGCCGCGCGCAATGCCCCAATGCGGAGACGCGGGTCTACACCTACAATCCCGCGCGCGACATCATCGACGCGGTGAGCATCGACGGCGAGCCCTATTCCGCTCATCCCAACGCGCTGCGCTATCGGCGCGTCTACGACAAGGCCTGCACCTGCCGTCCGCCCGACATGTCATGGGCGGAGGCGTTGGCGGGCGCGGAGAAAATGCTGGCGCGCGACCGTCGCGACGTGATCGTCACGCCCGAGAAGGCGGAGGAATTGTCGCGGCCGCGCAATCTGCGCGCCGGCGAGCCGCAGCAAAACCGCAGCGCACAGCCCCAGCAGCCGCGCGCCGCCGGTCAGCAACCGCAGACGCAACAGCCGCGCGCCGCAGGCGGGCAGACGCAGCAACAGCCGCAGAGCCAGGCGGCGCCCGCGCAGGCGCAACGCCCGCAGCAGCCCGCGCGCCGCGAGGCCGACGCCGCAAACGCGCCGATCACCCCCCCAAGCAACATGATCCGCCCGCGCGTCGACTGAGCGCGCGTCGTCCGCCGTGACGTCAGACCGAGAGCCGCTTCAGCGCGCGCGCGCGCCCGATGAGCGGAAGCAGCGCGGCGAGCTCCGGCCCGCTGTCGCGCCCTGTGAGCGCAAGCCGCAAGGGGTGGAAGAGCGCGCGGCCTTTGGCGCCGGTGGCGGATTTCACCGCATCCGTCCATGTCTTCCATGTGGAGGCGTCCCACGGCTCCGGCGGCAGGGCCTGCGCGGCCGTGCGCACGAAATCCGCATCCTCGATCACGCCCGACGCGTCGCCGAAAACAATCTCGCGCCATTCGGCCGCGTCCGCCAGCCGCGCGAGATTGGGGCGCACGGCGAGCCAGAACGCCTCCGCCTGCGCGCCGCTGACGCCAAGCGCGGCGAGGCGCTCGCGCGCCTGCGTGAATGGCAGCGCGTGCAGCGTGCGCGCTGTGAGGGCTGCAAGCTCCGCCTCGTCGAACTTCGCGGCGTGATGGGAGGCGTGCGCGACGTCGGCGATGTCGGCGAGCTCCATCAGCGAGGCGACGGGCTGCACATTGTCGGAGGAGCCTGTGAGCACGGCGAGCGCGGCGACCGCCAACGCCTCCATGCCCGCCTCGCGCAGGCCGCCGAGCGACAGAGCGCCTGAACGTTTCGACAGGCCTTCGCCGGAAGCGGCGGCGAGCAGATTGTGATGGGCGAAGTCCGGCGCGCGCCCATCCGGCGCCAGCGCGCGGAACAATTGAATCTGCACCGCGGTATTGGTGAGATGGTCCTCGCCGCGGATCACATGGGTGATCCCCAGCTCCACGTCGTCCACCACCGAAGGCAGCGTGTAGAGATAGGCGCCGTCCTCGCGCACCATCACGGGATCGGAGAGCGAGGCGCAATCGATGCGGCAGGGCCCGCGCGCGAGATCGGTCCATTCGACGATCTCCTGATCGAGCCGGAAGCGCCAGTGCGGCTTGCGCCCCTGCGCTTCAAGATCGGCGCGCTCCTCCGCCGAGAGTTTCAGGCCGGCGCGGTCATAGACAGGCGGCTGGCCGCGGGCGATGGCGCGCTTGCGCTTGCGATCAAGCTCCTCCTGCGTCTCGTAACAGGCGTAGATGCGGCCCATCTCCGCGAGGCGGCGCATGGCGGCGTCATAAAGCGCGAAACGTTGCGACTGGCGCACGATGACGTCGGGGGCGACGCCAAGCCAGTTGAGGTCCGCCTCAATGGCCTGCGCATATTCGGCGCGCGAACGTTCAAGATCGGTGTCGTCGAAGCGCAGCACGAAGACGCCGCCCCGCTTCTTCGCGAAGAGATAATTGAACAGCGCCGTGCGGGCGTTGCCGATGTGGATGCGCCCTGTCGGCGAGGGCGCGAAACGCACCACCGGGGCCGCGGAAACGGGAGAAGCCTGCGTCATGGAGCTTTTCTAGCGCAAAGCGGCGCCGGCGTCAGCAAGGGCGGCGCAGGGGAGCGGCCCAAAAGACGGCCCATTGCGTATCGGCCGCGACGGCCTATCTTCAGGTCGTCGTCCACATATCGAAAGGAGGTGATCCAGTGTCTCATTGTCATTCGCCGCGCTTGTCAGGCAAGGCCCCTGCGGCTCTGGGATCCCGGTCTCCTCAAGAGGCTTTCCGCCCCGCGTGAGCGGCGCGACGCTGATCCCCCGCCCTGCGCGGACAGGACAATGGAAGGGCCGCCTCATTGGGGCGGCCCTTCTTCTTTGCGTTCACATCACCGTGAGAAGGAAGATCGGCAGCGCGAGCACCGACATCACCGTGGAGATGACGACGATGGCCGCCACGTCCTGCGGGTCGTTGCCATAACGCACGGCGAACAGATAATTGAGCACCGCCGCCGGCATCGCGCTCTGGATGACGAGCACGCCGCGCGCCACGCCTTCGAGCCCCATCGCCCAGGCGACCGCCCAGCCGATGACGAAACCGCCGAGGAGCCGCAGCGCCGCGAAGGCCGCGTTGCGCCCAAACGAGGCGACGCTGAGCGAGGCGAGCGCGTGGCCGAGCGAGAGCAACATCAGAGGCACGGTGATCGCGCCCAGCAATTGCAGCGCGCGTTCGGCCAGGAGCGGGAGGCGCGCGCCGGTCAATATCAGGACAAGAGCAACGGCGATGGCCCAGACCATCGGCATGCGCAGCACCTGACCCACGCTGATCGATCCCGATTGCAGCGACTGGCCGAGGGTATAATTGCTCACGCTCGACACGGTGAAACAGGCGATGGCGAGCGACAGGCCGCGCTCGCCGAACGCGAACAGACACAAAGGCAGGCCCATATTGCCGCCATTGGTCCACACGAGCGAGGGCAGATAGGTGCGCACGGAAAGCCCCATGGCGCGCACCAGCGCGAAAGACAAAGCCGCGGTGATCGAAAGGACGAGCGCGCTCGCCGCCCCCATTTCGGAAAGCGAGGCCGCCGACACGCCGGAACGCACCAGCGTGTCGAGCACGAGACAGGGAGTTGAGACCGCGTTGACGATCAGCGCAACGAAGCCGGAATCGAACGCGCGGCCCGAACGCGCCCATCCGTAACCGACGAGCGCGATGATGAAGACGGGCCCGACCACGTCGAGCAGGATCTGAAAGGCTTGTGCGATGGCCTGCACGCTGCGCTCCCCTTGGTCAGGGCAGCGTTAGACCATCGCAGGGGCGAGCGCCAGCTTCAGTCCGCGAAATCGTCCTGGGTGATCTCTTCGCACCGGAAGCCGATGAAGCACTGGCGGTCGTCGCGCGTGGGCGCCCAGGCCGGCTGCGTGCGCTCCGAGGGCGTGCAATAGGCGCGGCTGATGACGTAGCGGTCGTAGAGATCGGGGCCCGTGCCAAGCACGATGGCGCCGGCGGCGCGCACGCTCGCCTGCGCCTGTGCGCAGCTCATGGCGGTGGTGCTCGGACGGCCCTGCGCGACGGCGGGCGCCACGCCCGCGGCGGCGAAGACCGACAGCGTTCCGGCGGCGGCGAGGCAGCGCAGAACGCGCGAGATCGACTGATGACGCATGATGAACGCCTCCTTCAAAACATTCCGGCCAAACATTCCGGCCAAACATCGCGGCGCAGACCTCGCCCGGCCGCGCGCGCAGTTGTTATAGAGCGCGGGCGCCGCGCGGCGAGCCTTGGGGTTCAGCTCGCGAAGGGATAGTCCACATAGCCCTTCGCGCCGCCGGAATAGATGGTCGCCTTGTCGGCCTGCGCCATCGCCGCGCCAGAGCGGAAGCGACCGACGAGATCAGGATTGGCGATATAGGGCGTTCCATAGACAATGGCGTCGGCGCCGCCAGCAGCAAGCATCGCCTCGCCCGAGGCGCGATCAAAGCCCGCGCCGGCGAAATAGAGGCCCTTGAAACGCGGACGCAAGGCGGCGTGCGTGTCGTATCCGCCCTGCTGCGCGCCGTGCAGATAGGCGAGACCGCGCGTTGAGAG
>Ga0315899_10001427_pt1 | contig 27171 bp, 21 predicted proteins | sample LakEriMetagenome_2_FD_203518 | JGI IMG/M metagenome (GOLD analysis project Ga0315899, IMG submission 203518) | Freshwater fungal communities from buoy surface, Lake Erie, Ohio, United States - Buoy 4 MA112 | ecosystem: Environmental > Aquatic > Freshwater > Lake | place: USA: Lake Erie, Ohio... | reverse complement strand
GCCAGGCCATTCACTGTCCTCATAAACCCATATGGTGAGCACGGGGCCAAAAATTTCTTCGCACATGGTGGTATAATCCGGGCTTGGCGCCATCAAAATGGTAGGATCAATGAAAAATCCTTTGGATTTATCATAGGTTCCACCCCATAATACCTCTACCCCATCCTGTTTGGCTTTGTCAATGTAAGCACTGATTTTATCAAAGGCACGCTCATCAATTACGGCATTCACAAAATTGCTGAAATCCTCAGTGGGTCCCACTTTCAGGGTTGCCATTTCCTTCAGGAGCTTATCCTTAACGGCAGGCCAGATACTGCGGGGAATGTAGGTGCGTGAAGCGGCAGAACATTTTTGTCCCTGAAATTCAAATGCACCGCGCACCATGGCCGCCACCAGCACATCCACATCAGCCGAGTTATGGGCAAGAATAAAATCTTTACCGCCGGTTTCACCCACAATGCGGGGATAGCTTTTATACTTGGATATATTTTGTCCGATGGTGTTCCAAATGTGACGAAAAACCCCTGTACTGCCTGTAAAATGGATACCGGCAAATTCAGGGTGATTGAAAATCACATCGCCTGCATCCGGACCGGAAACATAGACCAGATTGATAACGCCGTCGGGCAGTCCGGCCTCTTTGAAAACCTTCATCAACACATTGGCACTGTAGATTTGGGTATCGGCGGGCTTCCAGACCACCACATTGCCCATCATGGCCGCACTGGTAGGCAAATTGCCCGCAATTGCAGTGAAATTAAATGGGGTAAGTGCAAATACAAACCCTTCCAGCGGACGGTATTCCAAACGGTTCCAGATGCCTTTGCTGTTGGCGGTGGGTTGCTCACCATAAATTTCTGCCATGTAATGCACATTGAAGCGCAGAAAATCAATCATCTCGCAAGAAGCATCAATTTCTGCCTGATAGGCATTCTTGCTTTGTGCCAGCATGGTGGCGGCATTGATTTCATAGCGATATGGCCCTGCCAGCAATTCGGCTGCTTTTAAAAATATGGCTGCACGCTGTTCCCATGGCATATTTTCCCACTGATCTTTGGCTTTGAGCGCTGACTCAATGGCCTGGGTTACATGTTGCTGATTGCCGCGGTGATAAAAACCAATTTTATGGGACCTATCGTGAGGCGGATAAATATCGAAGGTATTGCCTGTGCGAATTTCGGCGCCGTCAATATACATGGGAATGTCCTCTACCCTGCTTCTGGCCTGTTGAAGGGCATTTTTCAATGCTGCTCGTTCTTTGGTACCGGGTGCATATTCATTCACATGCTCATTTATCGGAAAGGGAATTTTAAAAAAACCGTTCATAATAGTTGCTGCGAATTTACAATAAAAACATAGGGAATCGCCATAGCGAAGGTTACTTCATTCCCTGCATTAGCAATATTAACTTAACTTTTGTGATGTAATTTTGAAGGGTGAAATGTTTGAAAACAATTACCATTATGCTATGGTGTATGGGCTGTATGGGTGCCACTTTTGCAGTACCCAATAAACCACGCAAGCCCAAAAATATCATTTTGATGATAGGCGATGGTACCGGGCTGGTTCATTTGTATGCCGCATACACAGCCAAAGGGGGGCAATTAAATATTTACGATTATGCAAAAGCCCTTGGATTGAGTATTACTGCTTCATTTGACGATTACATTACAGACAGCGCAGCTGGTGCAACCGCCATTTCTACCGGCAGAAAAACCCGTAATGGCATGATTGGGATGGGTCCTGACAGCAGTACCTTAAAAACACTGTTTGAGGAGGCCTTTGAAAAGGGAATCAGCACAGGCGCCGTTGTTACGTGCGAATTGCACCATGCTACCCCGGCATCTTTTTACGCCCACCAGCCATCCAGAAAAATGTATAGTCAGATTGCGACTGATATGACCCTTAACCCTGCGGCCTCGATCCTCATAGGAGGTGGTTTGCCGTTTTTTGACACCCTGGCATTGAAAAAAGCCGGATACACCTTATCGATAGGTACAGAAGCCATGGAAAGAAACCAAGGCAAAAGACAGGTCTGTTTTACAGACACCCTCAAAGAACCCCTACCGGCCCCATTACGCGGGCCCACGTTGCAAAAGGGTTCCATGCACGCTATCCGCCATTTGTCGAAAAACAAAAAGGGCTTTTTACTGATGATTGAAGGCAGTCAGATTGATTGGGGTGCCCATAATAATGACAGTGCCCACACAATTGCAGAGGCCATAGATTTTGACAATGCCGCAGGCGAAGTACTGAAATGGGCCCAAAAAGACAGAAACACGCTGGTTATTATCACAGCAGACCATGAATGCGGCGGACTGACATTGCACGGATACGATAAAACAAGCAACAGACCGGTGATGCACTTCAGTTCAGGCCATCACACTGCAGAACCTGTGCCGGTATATGCATATGGCCCCGGATCAGAAGATTTTTGCGGAGTATATCAGAATACTGAAATTTATAATAAAATGGTTCGGTTACTGGGTCTGTAAGTACCCAATTGGTTTATTTTCGCTTCGTGAAATTTTGCATCATCATTCCTGCGCGATATGCGAGCACACGCTTTCCGGGCAAACCCCTTGCTGACATTGGCGGAATAAGCATGATTCAACGAGTTTGGGAAGCTGCCTCAGCTAGCACCGACCACTCAGGTATAGCGGTGGCTACGGATGATGAACGTATTGCCTCGCACGTAGGTGCTTTCGGAACTGCCATCATGACAAGTAGTTTGCATCCAAGCGGAACAGACCGATGCATGGAGGCCTACGAAAAATCAGGGTTTGATGCCGATGTGATTGTGAATATTCAGGGTGATGAGCCCTTTATCAAGCCGGAACAGATCAATGCACTGGTTGCGATGTTTGAAAATCCACAAGTTCAAATAGCCACGTTAAAGAAAAAGATTACAGCGGAGGATGATATTGACAATCCCAACGTAGTGAAGGTGGTTACAGCACTTGATGATAAGGCATTGTATTTCAGCCGAAGCCGCATTCCCTACAACAGGGAAAACGATAATGATCCTCAGTATTACAGGCACATTGGTATGTATGCCTACCGCACGTCGGTTTTAAAAGAAATTACACAGTTGCCGCCATCATCGCTGGAACTGACTGAAAAGCTGGAGCAGTTGCGCTGGCTGGAAAACGGATACCACATTGCTGTGGCAGAAACGCAGTGGCAGAGCCCTGCGGTAGATACGCCGGAGGATCTGGAGAAGGCCAGGTTGTTTTTGGGTAAATAAATATCTGGCCCGAAGTCGGGAGACTTCGGGTAGCTGCGCTGCTAACTATCTAGGAACCGGATTGGCTGCGCCCATCCTACAGGGGGGGAGTTACAAACTTCAGAATGCAACCTTTTGCAAAGGTTGTTTTTTTATGGACCTTTTTGCCTCTCGCAAGCTTAAAATCTAAACCGGATTGGCTGCGCCCATCCTACAGGGGGGAGTTACAACCCAAAAGAAAGAATCACTGCTTTATTTTTTATTTTCCTTCAGTCAACCTTTGGCAAGCCATGTTGCCTTTGGGAAAATAAAAAACGCCCTTGAGGGGCGCTTTCTTTTGGGTTGAGGTCGGAACCGGATTCGAACCGGTGTAGAGGGTTTTGCAGACCCGTGCCTAGCCTCTCGGCCATCCGACCACTGGGGTGCAAATATACGATAAATATACGACTTTCTTATTCAGTGATGGTCTTAAAAAACAGGGTTGGTGTCTATCCATAAAAAAAGGCTGTTTGTACAGCCTTTTTTATGGGAAAATTCAATATTTAAACTCCAATCAATGCTTTGTAATCAGTGGCAGACATCAGTCCGTCCAATTCTGAGGCATTGCTGAGTTTTACCTTTACCATCCAGCCGCTTCCGTAGGCATCGCTGTTTACGTTTTCGGGGGTGCTGTCCAGGCCGGAGTTAACCTCCAGGATTTCTCCGCTGATGGGCATGTAAAGGTCGCTCACGGTTTTTACCGCTTCTACTGTACCAAACACATCGTGCTGGCCCAGACTCTCGCCCTGGGTTGAAATGTCAACAAATACGATATCACCCAATTCAGACTGGGCAAAATCGGTAATGCCAACGGTGGCTACATCGCCTTCCACGCTGATCCACTCGTGATCTTTGGTGTACTTAAGATTTTCTGGAAAGTTCATATTCAGGTTGTTTCTTTTTTGGTTGTTTTTTTATCCCAGATAAGCTGCAACAGGTTGCTCAGTGTATCTTTGAGCTGCGTTCTGGGTACAATGAAGTCTAAAAATCCATGCTCCAGCAGGAATTCTGAGCTTTGAAAACCCTTAGGTAAATCTTTACCTATGGTTTCACGGATCACACGGGGACCGGCAAAACCAATCAGGGCTTCCGGTTCGGCAATGTTAAAGTCGCCCAGCATGGCAAACGATGCGGTAACACCTCCTGTAGTAGGATTGGTCATCAATGAAATGTATGGTACACCTGCTTTATGCAATAATGCCAGTTTAGCACTGGTTTTGGCCATTTGCATCAAACTAAATGCAGCTTCCATCATGCGCGCTCCACCACTTTTCGATATCATGAGAAAAGGGATTTTATGTTCCAAAGCATAATCGATGCCTCTGGCAATCTTCTCTCCTACTACGCTGCCCATACTACCGCCGATAAAGGCAAAATCCATGCAGGAAATCACGATTTTCTGGTCGTTGATTTTTCCCGTGGCTGTGCGAACGGCATCGTTGAGGCCCGTCTTTTTTTGGGCTACCTTGGTTCTGTCTTTGTATGGTGCTGTATCGGTAAATTCAAGGGGATCTCCGCTACTGAGGTTTTTGGCTATTTCTGTAAACTTTCCTTTATCGAAAAGTATTTCGAAATACTCATGAGATCCAATGCGGTCATGATATTGACATTGAGGACAAACATAGTTATTGTTCATCCAGTCTTTGCTGGGTACAATGGCTTTGCACTTTCCACATTTTTCCCAAAGCCCATCCGGGGTGGCCTTTTTGTCTTTGGTTTTGGTGAGGATACCCGATAATCTGCGCTGATACCATTTGGTACTTTCAGCAGCGTAGTCGTCCTCTTCGTATTCTATCATGCGGAAGCAATATTACTTAAAAAAATTAAGCTATGGTGATGGTATTATCCAAATATACGTCCTGAATGGCATTCAGCAGTGCTACTCCTTCAGCAATGGGCTTCTGGAAGGCCTTACGTCCGCTAATGAGTCCTGCACCACCGGCACGTTTGTTGATAATGGCTGTGCTCACGGCTTCTGCCATATCTCCGGCACCTTTGCTCTCACCACCACTGTTGATGAGCCCTGCACGCCCCATGTAGCAATTGGCTACCTGGTAACGGCAAAGATCAATGGGATGTTCTGTGGTGAGATCGCTATACACTTTGGGATGTGTTTTACCAAAGTTAATGGCGTTGTAACCACCATTGTTGGTTGGAAGCTTCTGCTTAATAATATCGGCTTGTATGGTCACACCCAAGTGATTGGCCTGACCGGTCAGGTCAGCAGCCGTATGGTAATCCACACCGTCTGTTTTAAATCCATTATTGCGGAGATAACACCACAGAATGGTGCTCATACCCAGCTCATGCGCCATTTCAAACGCGGTGGCTACTTCCTGAATTTGTCTGGCACTTTCTTCACTTCCGAAGTAAATGGTTGCTCCCACAGCAGTAGCTCCCAAATTCCATGCCTCCTGAATGCTACCATACATAATCTGATCAAATTTATTGGGGTAGCTAAGGATTTCGTTGTGATTAATTTTTACAATGAAAGGAATTTTGTGCGCGTATTTACGCGAATTGGCTGCAAGTACCCCAAAGGTAGATGCAACGGCATTACATCCGCCTTCAATGGCTAGCTTTATGATGTTTTCCGGATCAAAATAGATGGGATTGGGTGCGAAAGATGCGCCTGCACTATGCTCTATTCCCTGGTCTACAGGCAAAATACTCATATATCCGGTACCCGACAGACGTCCGGTATTATAAATTTGTTGAATGCTACGCAGCACCTGTGGGCTACGGTTGGTTTGAGCAAACACCCTGTCAATAAAATCAGGCCCCGGCAAATGCAGGTGGTCTTTGGATATGGTTTTACAGGTGTGGTTTAGCAGACTATCGGCATCGTTGCCTAGCAGAGAGATAATGTTTGAACTGGCCATGTTGAGTACTTTTTTTACGGTATTTTTGTAAAATATCACGGCAAAAATACACAAAATGACAGAAGTAAGCCCAATTTTAAGCGCAAAGGATATGGAACATGCCTTTGAGATACGCCGACAGGTATTTGTTATAGAACAAAAAGTGGACCCTGCAGAGGAATATGACGAGTATGAAAACAGCTGTACGCACCTGCTGGCAAGGCATACCGGCGTTCCCTGCGGAACTGCCAGAATCAGAAAAACAGAAAACGGCTACAAGTTGGAACGCTTTGCAGTTTTGGCCCAATACAGGGGAAAGGGTGTTGGAGCGGCACTGGTTGAGGGCTGTCTGCAGCGTTTAGAAGCCGGAACGTATGCCTACATGCACGCTCAGGAACATGCACTGCCATTTTATGCTAAGCATGGTTTTGAGGCCGAAGGTGAAAGATTCTGGGAGTGCGATATCCCCCACTTCAAGATGTGGAAAAAGATTTAGTCTGCCGATTCGCCAATCTGCTGACGCCACATGGCATAATACAAACCCTTAGTGGACAGCAGTTCTTCGTGGGTTCCCTGCTCTGTAATACAACCTTTTTCCAACACATATATGCAATCTGCGTGCATGATGGTGCTGAGTCTATGTGCAATCATCACGTTGATTCGGTCTTTTTGATGGCTGATTTCACGAATGGTTTGGGTAATCTCTTTTTCTGTTAAACTGTCCAAAGCGCTGGTGGCCTCGTCAAAAACCAACAAATCCGGGTTTCTCAGCAAGGCACGTGCTATGGAGATGCGCTGTTTTTCACCGCCTGAAACCTTAATCCCCCCTTCACCAATGGTTGTATTTAATCCGTTCTCGCATCGGTTCAGCAGAGAATCAGCGGCAGATTTTCTCAAGGCCGTCTGCATTTCATCCTCTGAAGCATCGGGTTTAACAAACAATAGATTCTCTCGCAGTGTACCACTAAAAAGTTGACTTTCCTGACTCACAACACCCAGCTTCAACCTAAGATCTGAGAGCCGAATATCCACGGAAGGAATATCGTTGTATTGCAATTCGCCGGTTTCAGGTTTGTAAAGACCTACCAGCAATTTTACGAGTGTGCTTTTGCCACTGCCGCTGGGACCAACCACCGCGATGGTTTCGCCTTTCTTTAGGGTTATATTTATCTCATTCAATGCCCGCTTTGTGGAGGAGCGATGTCGAAAAGAGACATTTTTAAATTCAATTTTTTCAATCATACCGAGCTCCTTTGGATGCAAAGGTTCGGGCTCCTGTGGTGTGTCCAGCAACTCACGGTAACGACCTAAGCTCACCTGCGCCTCACGCCAGGCCTGAATAAATGTACCCATCTCCTGCAAAGGATTAAAGATGAAAAAAGTGTAAAAAAGAAACTGAATATACATTCCCGGGGTGATCCTGGCAGTGAAAACCATCCAGCTCAGGAAAAGCAATAACAGGTTGCGCATCAGGTTCACTGTGGTACCCTGCACAAAACCCAGCGTCCTGATTTTTTTTACTTTCAACAGCTCCAGACCCAGTATTTTCAGCGTATTAAGACGAATTCTGTGAATTTCCTGCCCAATCAGTCCCAGACTTTTAACGAGCTCAATATTCCTTAAACTTTCTGTGGTAGTGCCTGCCAGTGCACCGGTTTCAGCCACTATATTTTTTTGCACAGATTTAATCTTTCTGCTCAAAAAAGAACTGGACACACCAACCACCAGCATGGCCATTAAAAAAGCAGGTGCAATGAGCCAATGCACCATAAAACTGGCGATAAAAACCACAAAAACACCCACCACACTGGTATACAATAACCCTACTGCCAACGTCATAACTTTCTCCGTATCCATGCGCACTTTTTGCAACACATTCAGGGTTTCTCCGCTTCTGCGGTCTTCAAAAATCTCAAATGGAAGTTCCATGGTATGCCTTATTCCATCCATGAAAAGATTGGCCCCCACCTGCTGCATGGCCACATTGATAAAATAATCCTGCAGATTTTTTGCAATACGGCTCACCATGGCAAATGAAATTCCCAAAAGCAACCAGCTCACAACACCAACCATAAAATCAGACTGCTTGTAGCCGCTGTATTTGAGCAAATACTGATCTATAATATTTCTACCTACCCATGGATCCAGCATGGAAAAAATCTGAGAAACCGAAGCCAGAATTAAAGCGAGTATAATAATCCCCGAGCGGGGCCTGACATATTGAAACAGCAACTTCAAAATTTGTTTCAACAAATATACGGAAAACTATTGAGATTTCAGCTTAATTGACAACCATGACGAAAATGCACAGATCATGAGGCCCAGGCTTTCTCTCGCCCGCTCCGTATTTTGATTCATCATGGTGTCTCCCAGGCCCTCCCATTTTTCCGGCCATTGCAATGCAACAAAAAACAGGGGAATAACCATGGCAACCAGGTACCAGATGGTATTGAGCGGTCTGATTACAGCTGAAACCACCACCAGGGCATAGCATGTGTATACGGCTATCCAGAGCCAAGCATCGGGATCATTGTATTGCACTGCGGCAAATGCCAAAAGCATAAAAAACAGAAGCAGCAGAACTATTTTCTTCATGGGTTATCTGGTTCTGTTTACCAACATTATCAGGGGTGTACCTTTGGCAAACCTGGCTGCATCTTCCGTACTCATAAAACTTTGCGGCCCCTGACTAAAGTTACCCAGAACCACATCCTCATCCCCATCACCGTCAATATCACCGGCATCCATGGTAAGCCATCGGCCCAGCTGATAGCCCTTTACTTTAAACGGTTTGAATGTGAGATTTCCGGTGTTTTCGAAATACAGGAGGGCTTCTTCGGGTTGCTGCAGGTAGTCGGCGAAAAATGAAATACTGACCATATCCAAATCTCCGTCGATATCAAAATCCCGCAGCATAAAGCGGTAGGCCCCATTAATCGGGTAGAACCAACGCTGTTTAAACTGGTTTTTTCCGTCATTAAGAAAAATGTAGATGCCGTGATAGGGTTTAAGAATCACCGAATAATCGGCATTGTCACCACAGGCATACACGATATCAGGATACCCGTCTTTGTTGACATCCTCAACTTCAAACCAGGAAGATCCGTTTACAGGCAATAACTCCATTAAACGCTTTTCTGAATAATTTCCATTACCCTCATTGATGTAGAGGTAAATTCCCTCAATACCCTGAGCAAACATGGCTATGATATCCTGCCTTCCATCCTTGTTCCAGTCATAAATGAGAGACCGAATGCAACCGGGCTCTTTGCGCAAAACTTTGGAAACATTGCCATTGCTGTTATATACGGACAAATCGCCCACAAGGTGGCCAAAATTATTGATCAGAAAATCATTGCCCATGCGATGTGCCTGCACGGGCCTTGCCAGCTTATCAGCTTTGGGTGAACCTGCTTTTTGGGTTGCCGGGTTCACTTCCAGCAGTTGACCTGTTTTATCATTGGATGGGAAAACAGACCCCATGCATGTCAGCAGCCATTGATTGGGGCTTGAAATATCGCACCATACAGGGGCACTAGGCAAATCCATTAGCCAACTGGCCGACAGGTCTTTATTGAGTACTACCAGCTGATTGGCCTGACCGGAAATACCGGCAAGAATCTGTTGTTTTTCCGGAACAACTTTCACAAAAGTTGCGATAGGCGGACCACTTTGCTGCACAGAGGGTATCATGGCATCAAACAGACGGGTTTCCTCACCAATGGGAACAGCGCGCTGCTGAGCAGGTAGTGATTCAGGGGCCTTCACGTAGAAATAATTGAGTATTTTACGCATCAGATCCGGATCGATGGTTGGTTTATCGGGATAGATACCCGGCGGAACTTTGGGATCGTCTTTTTCGGAGTAAAACGTGACCCCGTCCAATTCGTAAATCCCCATTTTTGCAGCCATCACAGGAAGTACTTTTTCTTTCCAGGTGTATTTATCCAGTTTATCGGGTGGCACCCAGATGTGACAGGAAGAGCATACGGCTTTTACCGTGGCTTCCACGGAATCTGCCTGTTTTACCAAACTTTCATCCACTTCGGTGGAAATATCATTACCACCACCGCAGGCAGCCAGCCCCAATGACAAGAAAACCCATAAAAAATGACGCACTTTTTTCTTGCAAATTTCGTTAAATTTCCGTATCTTCATATTTTATTGCGCATGTCCTGATAAAACTTCAGCAACCCGGACATAATCGTTTGAATTTCATACCTGTTTTCAATTAACAATCCGGCATTTCGGATAAGCTTTTCTCTAAGCCCGGCATCTGTTTGCAAACGTACCATGGCACCGGCAAATTCATTTGGTGTATTGGCAAAAAGCAACTCTTCTTCAGAATGGGCATCAATACCCTGTATCCCAATATCCGTGCTAATCACAGGGGCACCCAGGTTAAACGCTTCCAGAATTTTCACCCTAATACCGCCGCCGGCAAAAACCGGGACCACCATGATGCCATGGGATTGAATAAAGGCATGAGCATCGCTAATTTCTCCATGCACATGAATCCCTTCGCCCATAAAATCAGGATCATTTTTTTGCAGCCCCTTTCCTGCCAAATGCAATTCTGCCAGCGGCAATTTACTTCTAACCCCCGGCCATACCTTTTCAACGAGCCATTTCACTGCCTCTATGTTGGGCATCCATTCCATACTGCCCAGATGAAAAAAAGAATTTTCATTAAAACTGCCTGCGTTTTGGGTTACACGCTCCTGACCTACGGGAAGCAGATACATGGGTTTACCCGGGGCGATTTTTTCAAAAATAATCTTGTCAGACGGGGCTATGGGAATAATGGCATCCACTGCGTTCAGCATTCGCTTTTCATAGCGTTCAAGTTGCGATGCCAATAGGTTAAAATACAACTTTTTCAGTCCATTGGAATTGCCTGAAGCTAACCGTTTCCATATCTGAAATTCCGCATTATGCTGCCTGAGCGATACCGGCAGCCCCGCTTCACGGATTGTTTCAAGAAAAGGGCTGGCGTACAACCCTTCCAACTGCACCCAATCAAATTTTTCACTTCTTAGTAAATCTTTGAGTACTTCATTCGCTTTTTCGCTTTCAAAACGAGAAATATTGTAGTTCTTGCCCTGCAGTATTGCCTTGAGTGCGCCCCATAGGGTTGGATTCGCATCGAGCGGTACATCGATTACCCTACAGAAATTAAAATGTTCTGCAATTTGAGCGGGAGCTACATGGTGTTTGCGGGTATTGAAGCTAAAGTACACAATGTCTGCACCCTGGGCTGACAATCCTTTAAGCATCTGATAAGTAGCAATAGCACCACCATCTTTCAATGGCCATGGAATACGGCTACCCACAACCAATATTTTCATCCTTTGTTTCTTTTCAGATACATCAAAATACGAAGTGCCTTCTTTCCGCCCTCGTCTGTGTTTCCGTCTTCATTTTTAACAGTTACCCAAAACAGTCGGTTAAAGAACTTCTGGTATGCTTCCAGACTCAGTATGGCACTATCTGATGCTGCCTTAACAGTAATGTAAAGTCCTATGGGTAAAAGTATTGCACTGCTCAACCACATTCCGGCCCAAATCGGCATAACGCCCTCCTTACCGATTTTCTCACCCACCAGGTTAATGGCATAAAACAGCACAAACAACAAAACACTTATGACCAGTGGCATGCCAATTCCACCCTTGCGTATAATGGCTCCGAGGGGTGCAGAAATCAAAAACAACATTATCAGCAGCACAGACAAGGTAAATTTCTTGTGCCATTCAACTTTATAGGGTGCCAGCTGTTCCTCATCATATTTAAGCCCGGTAATCAATCCGTCAATGGTGCCTTTAAAACCGCGGGCATTATTAATAGCCCCTGCCAGAATACTCACCTGTCCCGACGAAACCTGTTGCTGATTTTCGTGCTTAGGTAAAAAAATTCTCATTTTGGTGGTTTTGATATTTTTTAATTCAGGCCTGGCTTTATTACCCAATATACCGGGCAGGTGCATGTACCTGGCCAGAAATCCGGCATTTTCAGTTTTTTGTTTTTGAAGTCTCAGATCGGCAGAATCCAGTTCATGGTTCAGTTCACTGATATTCATAAGGCGATAGTCACCCTTATAAGCGTCTCTTTCAGTAAACTTAAGGTCGAGACTACTGAGATCGATGATCATCTGTTGTTTCTCAAACCGCATCTGATTGAAAGGGGCTGTTCGGGAGTAGTCGGGGTTTTTTGTCATTTCATCATACCTTACACCGTTAAACAATGTAAAGTATAGCGTTCTTTTGTCCGGTGACAGCAGCATCCTGCCTTTTTCAGCCCTGACCACATTGAGTCTTTTGCTTTCATCACCTTTGTACTCATAAATAAGCACATCCTCTACTCCCTCATTGTCAGCGTGTTTTTTTCCAATTCGCAGGGAAAACCCATCTATTTGCTGGTAAAAAACACCTTCCTGGATATTAAAAGCCGGTTTTTTCTGGCGCAGGTCCCATAGTAGCGCCTTGGCCTCCAGATTGGCTTTTGGAATCACAACGTTCATGAAAAAGAAGTTGAGTACTGCCAGGCCCAGCATCAACAAAAAAACGGGTCTTAAAATGCGAAACAGGGAAATTCCATTGGCTTTTAGGGCTACCAGCTCAAAACTTTCGCTCAGATTCCCAAAAGTCATCAATCCGGCTACCATCACAGTCAGGGGCAAAGCCATGGGAACCAGATCGGCCAGTGAATAAAAAATTAGCTTCATAAGAATGAGCGGTTCGATACCCTTCCCTACCAGCTCATCTATGTATTTCCATAGAAACTGCATCAGAAACAGAAACATGCTCAACACGAAGGTCACCAAAAATGGCCCGATGTATGATCGGAGCACAAGCAGGTCAACGCGCTTAATCAGGTTACTTTTCACAGCGATTTTAATACTTTAGTATCCCGTTGGGATATGGCTTCAAAGTTACATATTTCGTGCCGAGTATTCGGTTATCAATAAAACACAAAGCCCGACGGGATGATACCGGCGGTGAAAGATCTAACCTCATTGCCGCCGGAACCCAGAAGATGCACCTTTCCTTTTGACACGTAATCGGCGGCATCACACAGGAAAAGTAAGTTTCTGCGAGGATGTTGAGCAATGTGATAAAAATTGGCACCGGGCTTGGAGAAAATGGGCTGCGTAGGCAGTTTTTCGTCATCGATTCCCATTTTATAAACCCCGCCGGCAATGTAGTACAGACTGTCTTTGCCCGGATTCATGCAGAGCGATGAAGCATAGCCGGACAGCGGCATGCTAAAGCTTTTCAGCTTTTTGCCATCGGCAGTCCATTGCTGCAGGCGACTGTAGCCACTGTCATTGAACGATGCCAGCGCCCAGATATGGTTATTTTTGTCTATGCCTATCCAACGCAGCCCTTTTCCCACATAATTGCTATCGGATACTGACATGGCTGATGCATCAAATTTCCTCAGCCAGCCGTCATAGCAGGCCACCCATACATCATTGCCTGCAGTCACGATTTGCTCGCTCCACGCGCCTGTATGAACAGATTTTATGAGCTGTTTACCATCGGAATTGCGAATCTGTATTTTACCTGAGTATAAATCGGATATCCAAATTTTGTCGCCCACCCTCACAGCGTATCTTGGCGATCCCAGCCCGGCAATACTGTATTTTTCTTTTAGGGTCTGGCTGTCCAGCACCACAATTTTTCCGGAATTATTCACCACCAGCCACACATCGCCATTGATGATACTGCCACTCTGCAACACATCGCCCAGCGGCTTGCCGTTCACTTTTGAATATACATCTGACTGCAACGTACCGGAATCGATAGAATATAAATCGATGCCGGCATTGCCCCACATGAAATTGCCTTCATTCAGCACCAGCACCGGAAGATTGCCAACATTTACCTTTTCCGGCAAGGGTTTTTCTTTCCTGCAAGCAGAAACAAAAAAGAAAGTGACCATGATGGCAGTAAGCAGACGCATTATTTGATAATCTGAATCGTTTTGCTAATAATACCTGTGTGTGTTTTTATCTTTATGATGTAATAGCCATGGGCGAGGTCTTTAGTGGAAATTTCTCCCTTGTAGCTGCCCGTTTTGTAAACGCCTTTGATTTGGCCGGTAAAATCAAGCAGGGAAATTGATTCCATTTCAGCATTGGCTGCTATATGCAATATATCTGAGGCCGGAACAGGATAAATATTAACTGTTGCATTCAACTCTTCCACTGAATTCAACCCAAAGAATTCAACCCCATCCAATACAAAAAATGCAGGCGTATTCATGCCCCATTGACCCACATCTGAACTTACCAGTTCGAAGGAAACGCTATCTGTGTAAGCATCTTTTAGGTTTACAAACTTCCATTCTTTAAGAATGAAATCCTGGTTAGAATCAGTAAATCTGTAATCTGCCAATATTACCCGCTGACTGTCTACAGCCCTACTTTGTTTGTAGCTTCTAATGATGAGTACGAACGAATCCCGATCTTTTCCGGTTGTACCGCCAAATTTCTTGGCAAACATATCGCCAAACTTCATGCTGTTGTAGGCATACGTGGAGTTACTTACATAGAACCCTTTGAGAGGAAAATCATTGGCACTCCTTCTTTGCAGGTAAAAGAAACTCCCGTTTTGTCCCACCATAAAGGCCTTTCCCTTGTTGCCATTCTCCACACCTAGACCGGGAGCTGCGCTATACAAATGATTGGTGAAACTGGGTGGCTCAACTTTATTGTTAATTATTTTTGACAAAGCCCAGCCGCTTGCCCAGTATTTGACAGCGGTGTCATAGCTAACGGGAAATGACATTTCTCCATTGTTGAAATAGTGCATTCTCAGGCCATCGCTGCCATTTAGCAGCATTACCGTGTCAAGGGCCGCATTTTCGAAACCTTCAGTAATCTGAGCATTCAGTGTGGCACTGCAGGCAAGCAGAGAAAGGATGGTGAATTTTTTAATAAATCTCATGGTATTATTTTTTGTAGTGTAATTTCAAGGCTAGTTTTATCCAGAGTGTGCGCAAAGGCATGGGCCTTCCTGGCATTACCTGATAGTTTTGATTGAAAACATTATCCGCACCGGCTGAGAGTAACAAATGGTGTGTGGAACGGCTAAATTCCTTTCCTCCATGGCAGGAGAACAAAGCGTAGGCAGGCAGGGAAGAAAGATTATCGGTGGAAATGAACCGATCGCTTTGCCCCTGGCAATGAATATTTATAAATGCATTTTTGTGCTGAATTTTCAAATGACCTGACCCTGTTATACCTGGCACGAACAAGGCATTATATACTTTATTTTCCCTGGTAATCTGTGCCTTACACCATTCGCCACCGGCAGCCCAATAAACAAGCACATCTCCCATTTTATGGGCAATCGATACCGACAGCTGCACACCCTGGTAATCTCCACGTTCAAGGTTTGAAACGCTCCACATATTGTTTCCCGGAAGCCATACAATGGGATTGTTCAGGTATCGCATCCAGAAAGTGGTATTGAGTGAAACCGTGGCAGCATTGTGTTGCCACTTGCCCGTCAAGCCGGATTCAATACTCCCCCCTTTTTCTGCTTTAATCTGTGTATTACCACCATTACTCCAGAATAAATCGTTCAGTGTTGGACGGCGAAAGCTGTTGCTTACATTGGTTTTCAGCCACCAATGATTATTTAAACTTCTCTCGGCAGAAAACGAACCCACCGGAATCTTCTCATTCCATTCCCATCGGGCACTGGCAGATATGTTGGTTTTTTTGCGATGATGTGAAACCGCCAGAAACTGCGCAGGATAGAAGTTTGAAATTGATTGGGTATAGTTTTTTGTAACTGCTGAAACATGCAGTAAATCAAACCCGGTAATCCATTGAAGCCCGACAATGTTAAAGTGCCATTCCTGCTGGTATTGTTTGCTCATAGAACGACTGCTGTCGGGATTTGAAAGGCCGGGTAATTGAAAAATTATTTTATCACGGATTAACCCCAGTCTCTGAACCAATTTGACACGATCTGACGTATAATTCAGGGATAACACCGTCCGCAGATTTTCATCATCCTGCCAGCCCAGTGAGGAACCTCCGCCGGCGGCTGTTCCCAGGCCCCTGTCTCCTTTTTGCCATTCAGAATGAACTTCAGCATTCCAGCGGTTAAAATTATACCCCGCTGAAAAATTGCTTCTAAATTGATTGCGGTCGGCAAATTGCATTTTCATGGACTCAGTTCCCGGAATTTTATAGGTAAAATTATTCTCTGCAGCATAGAAATTGTTATTCCAGGTGAAGTAAAGTCCCGGCCTATTCCAGTTCCAATGGGTGGCCAGTTCACGCCTGCCAAAACTACCGCTTAGGATTTCGGTGTTGATGTTTCCACCTGATTCATCGGGTGATTTATGCTGAAGCGACAATGTTCCTCCAACGCTTCCGCTGCCATAGAATGAACCACTGCCTCCTTCAGATAACTTAATTTCGGTAGATGCATCATTTTGCAGCAAACTTAGATCAGCCATGCCCAGCATGGGATTGTTCAGCACCAACCCATTCCACAATACCTGAATCTGAGCCGGATCGGCACCACGGCGACTGATGCTTCCGATGCCCGAAGGTCCATATTGACGTATACAAATACCGGCTGCTGCCAGATCCTGATTAAGCCATTGACTGCCTTTAGGAAAAACGATGACATTCTTACCCTGAGATGCCATCATCAAGCGCTTTCCCTCTATGAAAGCGGTATCCGCTGCCGGAAGGGTATCCGAAGCGGAGAACAATAGCGATATGCAGCACAATAGGCCAGTCATGGTTGCACAGCCGCGCCGGAAATAAAAAATGCAGTAGACCGGGTTGCCCCAATTCAGTGCGCTTTTTTTCCCGAAAGCGAGCTTTGGTTTTTGCTACTGGCAGGTCTTCTGACTCCCCCATATTAATTCGGCGCCTTCCCATTGGTATCTACAACAGTGGCTAAGATTGCCGAAGCCCTTTAGGGCCGGGGTTACAGCTGCGGGTACAGTCCCGGATTTTCACCGGAGTTCCCTTTTCATCTTACGTGATATTGACAACCACTTCAGAACCAGATGCTGCGCAAAATTACGCGAATTGTGTAAATTTTTAGGGTTAAAAATTCATAATTATTCAACATTTATCCACCAATGAAAGGCACATCTCGATAAAATTGACATAAAAACATGGCTTAATACCCGCTGTATCAGTATTTTTGCAGAATGCGTTTTGGGGTATTATGGATCTGGATTTGCGCAACTGCAACATCGGCGACAGCGCAAACCGGTAACTGGACACTCGAACAATGTGTAGACCAGGCCCTGAAAAACAACATCGATATTCAACTTGCAGGCGTATCTGCTGCGCAGGCATCACAAACCTGGAGAAACAGCATAGCCGCTGCCACCCCGGACGCAAACTTGAATGCAGGGCAGTTTTTTCAGTCAGGACGAAGTATTGACCGTTTCACAAACCAATTTGTACAGACCACTGTCAGCAGCAATAATTTTCAGTTGCAAAGCAGTGTAATGCTCTACGCGGGCGGCCAAATAAGAAATGGCATCAAACAAACCCATTTTCTTTGGTTGGCCAGTGAACAAGACCAAAAATTCATTGAACAAAATACAGCCCTGAATGTGGCAAATCTTTTTCTTCAGATCATTCAGGCCAAAGAACTCAAGGCCAGCGCAGAAGAAACCTTGAAAAACACAGAAATGCAGCTACAAAGGACCCGCAGACTGTTTGATGCAGGTACCATAAATGAAGGACAGGTACTGAATCTGGAAGCTCAAAAAGCCAACGAACAGACCAACCTCACCAATGCCATCAATCAGGAAGCACTTGCCTTGATGAATCTAAAAATGATGTTGCGAATTCCCGCTGAAAACAAATTCGACATCCTGCGGCCCGGCATTGCATTCAACAGACCTGAGGTATATCCTGCAGATCAGCAGCAACTGTTTGACAGTGCCGTAAAGAAAAGACCTGATGTACAGGCGGCTATCTTCCGCCAAAAAGCTGCTGCGTTCGCGCGTAAATCCGCAAGGGGCGGAATGTTGCCGGTACTGTCAGTGGGCGGAAATCTAAGTACTGTTTATTCTAGCAATGCCAAAAACATATCGGCCATGACCCTCTCCGGTTTCGAACCTATCGGCAGGGTTCAAGGCACCAACGAAATCGTGGAAGCACCCAGCATTCAGTACACGCTTCAAACCATTGATTTCAACAAACAGATCAAAGACAATTTCGGGCAATCGCTGGGATTTAATCTTTCCGTGCCGGTTTATGGCAAACTACAGGCGCGCAATGCCGCACAGCGAGCCGGGATGGATGAGCTAAGAGCCAAGTTAAATGCCGAAAAAACCATCCAAAACCTTTACAGTGAAGTCGTTTCAGCATACAATAATTTCACCTCTGCAACAGACCGTTTTCAAGCAGCCATCAGGGCACAGGAAGCCCAAAAAAAGAATATGGATTTTGTGTTAAAACGCTTTGAAGCCGGACAAGCCAATGTATTCGAACTACAGCTTGCCCAATCCAATGCCACTAACGCAGCCAACAATCTCACCTCAGTGAAATACGAATACATGTTCAGAAAAATGGTGCTGGATTTCTATCTGGGCAAACCCCTCACACTGTAAAAATGAAAAAGAAAAAGATCATCTGGATTTCTATCGGTGCAACTGTGTTGCTGCTGTTAATCATCGCTATTTTCAGGGGGGGCAAAACCGAAATCAGGGTTAGTACTGATAAGGCGGTGAACAGGATTATCACAGAGATTGTGAGTGTGAGTGGAAAAATTCAACCTGAAAGTGAAGTTAAAATCAGTGCGGATGTGAGCGGAGAAATCATTGAAATGGCAGTGATGGAAGGAGACAGCGTACAAAAAGGCCAATTACTGTTGCGCATTAACCCGGAACTGTACGAGACCACCATCAGCCAGCTCAGTGCTAACCTTGACAATGCCCGGGCCGGTATGGCTGGCAGTGAAGCCCAGAAAGCCAGGGCAGCTGCCTCACTCATTCAGGCAGAAGCCAATTTTAAAAGACAAAAGCAGCTGCATGAACAGAAAGTAATCAGTGAACAGGAATGGGAACAGGCCAGGGTGCAATATGAAGTTGCCAAAGCAGATGCCACTTCCGCAGAAAAGAATGCCCTTGCAGCAAAATACACCACTGCCAGTGCGGCCGCCAGACTGGATGAAGGCAGGAAAAATCTGGGCCGAACCTCAATCTTTGCGCCGGCAGCCGGGATTGTAACACAAATGAACAGTGAAAAAGGCGAGCGAGTGGTAGGGACAGCTCAGATGGCCGGTACTGAAATCATGCGCATCAGTAATCTGAACGTGATGGAGGTGGAAGTGAATGTGAATGAAAACGACATTGTTCGGATCAAATATGGCGACAGCGCCGACATTAAAGTTGATGCTTACCCTGACAGGATTTTCAAGGGTGTAGTCACCCAAATTGCCAATAGCGCAAAATTTAACAATACACAGCTACTCACCGATCAGGTTACCAATTTTGTTGTGAAAGTGCGCATTCTACCCCAAAGCTACGCCGATCTGGGCATGGGCAGGAATCAACCCTTTCGTCCGGGAATGACCGCGACGGTTGACATAAAGACCGTATCCAAAAACAACGCCCTGTGTGTGCCAATATCTGCGGTTACTACAAGAAATCCCGCCAATAAATCAGAAACAAATTACAAAAAAAATACAAACAAAACAGAAGAACCCCAAAAAGAAGACCGGGGCACCTGGGTTTTATTGTATAACAATGGCATTTTAAAGTCGGTAAAGGTTAAAACAGGATTACAGGATCTGGATTATTTCGAAATTACCGAAGGACTAAAAGCCGGTGATGAAGTAGTATCTGCGCCGGGAATTGCCATTGCCAAAACTCTGTATGATGGGGATAAAGTTGTAAAAACGGAAAAAGACAAAGTTTACGAGAAGAAATAACTTATTCTATCAATACAGGTACGTTTTTTTGCTCACCGTCACTTTCCACGTTCAAGAAATACAAACCCTTACTCAAACCCGTTTGCAGGTGCAGTTTTACCGTAGGATTCAACACCCTAAGTCGCGACCATGCTCCCTTTTTCTGCCCCGCGGAATTGTAAAGTATGCAGCTTACCTGCTGAATTTTAGGATGCAAGGTAAGGTATAATTCGGTGGTTGCCGGAACGGGAAATAGGGTTACCGAAAAGTGGGCTGCTTCTGAAAGCCCGTTGGAGGGGCACAAAACACAGTTTTTTCTGACTGATACCGCTGCATCCTTTACTGCGAGGGAATCAAAGGTTTGTCCGGAACGACAATCGTTTAAAAGTTGAAATCTGAGCCAGGGTATCAAAAACCGTGAAATTGCCTGATGCTGGGTGGCACGGCTGATGGTGGGTTTAGGAAAACAGGTAGATTCTCCCAAATTGCACAGGAGATTATCTTCTGACATCTGACAGTGGCTGCCCCCTGCAATTGCAACATAGGTTTTACAGGAACTTTTCAGCGAATCAAACATGGGAATCTGGTGACCGGAAGGCGGCGTAACACAATCATTACTGCCGGCAATGAGCAGGGAGGGGATTGTGAGCCCTGCGGCGGCAGCAGTTGCTTTCGGGCTGGTTTCGGCAGCTGCCAGGGTAGCAATACACTTGATTTTTGATGATTGTGAAGCCCCAAGTAAAGCGGCTCCTCCCCCCATACTGTGGCCCATAACACAATTCATGGTATCGAGTTTATTGTAGAAAATGGAAGTGGTATTTTTACCCAGCAAATCCATGGCTGAAAGCACAAAAGAAAGGTCCTTACCAAATTCCAGATGGGATGGCGCTGCGGTGCCTTCTGTTTTGGGAAATGCGATGATGAAACCCTGAGGCACCAATGCATTCCATACGTTTTTGTAGGCATCCCAGGTCATCAAAAATCCATGCCCAAAAGCGATACAGGGATATTTTCGTCCGCCGGCAACAGGCACATTGTCACCTGCCGTGGATGCAGGGTAATAGACTTCCACCGGAATACTGCGATTACTTCTTCCTGCGTCTGAAAGATTGAGTGTGGTATGACCTACCGCATAATTTTGGGCAAACAGCAAAGTGTTACTGCAAGCCGTGGACAGCAGTATGATTAAACCGATTAATTTCATTTTACACTTCAATATTAATCCATTGACCCAAATAAACAACCACATTAAGTTGTCTAGTGCTTTCGGGTGGCAACAATCATCTGGGTGCGTTGCTCAACATTTGAAATCTCATGCTTCTCAATGATAAAAAATCGCGACATGTATTTTTCAAACTCTTCAAAAGTCCATTCTCGGTAATGCGATTCATTATTGGGTGGGCCGTATTTCCAGGGCGAATTATCCAGGTTACGGTCAGGGGTGCTGAAAATGAAGTATTGAGCATGCTGATGCGCAAGTAAATCAGCTATGAAGGCATCCGGGTTGGGAACGTGTTCAATCACATCGGCGCAGATGATAAGTTGGGCGGGAAATTGCTTCCAGGCGTTATCTGAAAAGGCAAACCATGTTTCGTTGGGAAATTTCTCTATCAACCAATTTGTATTCAGCTCCACCCCTGCTTTTAGGTCTTGCTGAAAATTAGCCAGCAGTTTATAGGCCGAGCCGCAGCCCATATCCAGTATGCCGTTCAGCCCATTTTCATCATACAGTTTTTAGGCAGCTGCATACACTTCTTTTTGATATTCATCTGCGTTTGCCTCGTCAATAAAGGGGATAACCTTATTACGGTGCAGATAGCCGCGTTTGATGGCATATTTTACAATCCGCATAAATGCCATACCCACCTTGATTGAATAACCCACTTTCCGCAACATCTTCATGTAAAAAGTCAATTTTCAAATCTAACCCTAAATACGCAATTCTTTAACTTCCTTTTGCTATATTTAATGACTTTTTATTGTCATTATTTTTATCAAATGTTTTTACAATGCCACTCATACTTCAGTTTACGCTACGGAATACTCTCGCCCAAAGACCTGCTGTTGCAAATAGCTTCGCAGTCTGTAGAAAGCGCCGCAAATCCCATTCCCGTATGCCTTACCGACATCAACAACGTGAGCGGCATCCCCGATTTTTTTCGCGAAGCAAAGCAACATCCGCAGATACAGCCCTGCGCGGGTATTGACTTTAGGGAAGGTGAAACCGGAGGGCGCTGCCTGTATGTGGGTATTGCCGAAAATGAAACCGGTTTTGCCGAAATGAACCGCTTTCTTTCCCAATACCGTCTTGCACAGCAAAAACTGCCATCATGGCCGCCAACACTGGATTGTGTGCACTTTATTCTTCCATTTGAGCGCACACAGGAAAAAGGATTTCCTGAAAAACTCAGCGAAAACCAGTGGATTGGCGTGCGATCTGACTCGTTGGGGAAACTGCGGCTTTCACCCTGGCGAAAGCACACTCAAAAATTACTGACCATGCAACCCTGTACCTTTCGCCATGCGGAAGACTTTGAAAGCCACAGACTGCTGCGATGTATGGCCAACAATTGCCTGCTGAGTAAGCTGCCTCCCGGCGAATCGGGTCATGAGAAAGACCGCTACATCAACACCCATGAATTTCTGAAGTGCTACGCAGATGCCCCTTTTCTGGTTGAAAACACCCTCCGGCTCATGCAGCGGTGCACTTTTCGTCCCGCCTTTGGCGGCAACCAGAACAAGAAAACCTTTACCGGCAATGCCGACGAAGATTTCCGGCTCATGACCGATTTAGCCATGGAAGGACTGCGCTACCGCTATCCCAAGTACACCTATGCCACCAAGCAGCGCCTGGAAAGCGAGATGAAGCTCATTTACGAACTGGGTTTCACGGCTTACTTTCTCATCAGCTGGGATATTTGCCGTTTTGCCCGAGAGCAGGGCTTTTTCTATGTGGGGCGTGGCAGCGGCGCCAACAGCATGGTGGCCTATTGCCTGCGCATTACCGATGTAGATCCCATTGACCTGGATCTCTACTTTGAACGATTCATTAATCCATACCGCACCTCCCCCCCTGATTTCGATCTGGATTTCAGCTGGCAGGATCGCGACAAGGTTACTGAATACATCTTCCGCAAACACGGGCGTGAACACACTGCCCTGCTTGCCACATACAGCACTTTTCAGTCTAATGCCGTAGTACGCGAGCTGGGCAAGGTTTTCGGACTTCCGAAGGAAGAAATAGACCACCTGATGGAAAAACCCACCTACTTCTCTCCTTCCATGCTGGAGGAACAGGCCGGCCATAAAATCCGCGATGGCAAAGCCGTCTATACCTCGCCCGGTATTGGTGAAAGGGCCACCATTTCTAAAGCTGTCAGAACTCAGCACAGAGATACCCTGGCCGGAAAAATCATGCAACATGCATTGCGGCTGCACGAACTGCCCAACTACCGCAGCATTCATGCCGGAGGCATTCTCATCAGCGAAAAACCCATGTACTACTATTCCGCCCTCGACATGCCCCCAAAGGGTTTCCCCACGGTACAGTGGAGCATGCTGGAAGCCGAAGACCTGGGACTGGCCAAATTCGACATTCTCAGCCAGCGCGGACTGGGGCATATCAAAGATGCGGTACGACTGGTGAAAGAAAATCGAGGCGAAGACATCGACATACACCGCATTCAGGATTTCAAGTCCGATGAAAAAATCAAGCGTATTGTCAGCAGCGGACATACCATGGGCTGTTTTTATGTGGAAAGTCCGGCCATGCGGCAGCTGTTGCGCAAACTCAATTGCAGCGATTACCTAACGCTGGTGGCGGCCAGCAGCGTCATACGTCCGGGTGTGGCCCGCAGCGGCATGATGCGTAGCTTCATCGAACGGCACATCGATCCCGAAAGACGCGGGGAGGCCCACCCGGTTTTGCAACAGATCATGCCCGACACCTATGGTATTATGGTATACCAGGAGGATGTGATTAAAGTTGCCCATCATTTTGCCGGACTGGGGCTGGCAGAAAGCGATGTACTTCGCCGGGGCATGAGCGGAAAATTTCGCAGCCGCGAAGAATTTCAAAAGGTAAAAGACCGCTTCTTCGAGCTTTGCAAGGAAAAAGGGCACCCCGAAAAACTGTCGGCTGAGGTATGGCACCAAATTGAGAGTTTTGCCGGCTACAGTTTTGCCAAAGGACACAGCGCCAGCTATGCGGTAGAAAGCTACCAGAGTCTGTATTTGAAAGCGTACTACCCGCTGGAGTTTTATGTGGGGGTCATCAACAACTTCGGCGGATTTTACCGCACAGAATTTTACCTGCACGGAGCCCGCATGTGCGGGGCCGATATTCAGCCACCATGCATAAATCACAGCCAATACCTCACCCACATACAGGAGAAAACGATGCACCTGGGATTTGTGCATGTGGCATCACTGGAACAAAAGCTGTGTGAGCGGATTGTGGCCGAACGAAATACCAACGGGCCTTACCACGGTTTGTTTGATTTTAAGGAGCGCGTGGAACCCGGGCTGGAGCAGCTCAAAATTCTCATCCGTACAGGCGCTTTGCGCTTTACAGGCAAAAACCGCAAAGAACTGATGTGGGAGGCCCACTGGCTCGTCAATCGCAAAGAAAAAAAGGTGGCTACTGAAAAACTCTTCCGGGAAACGCCCCAGCCCTTTGTATTGCCTGATTTAATGGAACACCCCGCTGAGGAAGCATTTGAGCAAATAGAACTGCTTGGCTTCCCCCTGTGCAGCCCATTTGAGTTGCTCCCTCCCGGCCTTGCCCCCAAAAATCCCTTCCTGGCCCGGCACCTGAAGGCATTGGAAGGGAAAACCATACAAATGATGGGATACCTGGTCACCGTCAAACCCACCCGCACCATCAAAGGACAGGAAATGAATTTTGGCACCTGGCTGGATGTATCCGGGCATTTTTTCGACACCCTTCATTTCCCCAATACACTTCGTCAATATCCTTTCAAAGGACGGGGCATATACCGACTTGCGGGAGAAGTAACCAACGATTTCGGGGTGTACAGTATCGCTGTATTGCAGATGGAAAAAATCCCCTATATCCCCGATCCGCGGTACGAACAATAATATAACTTTTTTATAAGTTATCTTTTTGTAAGTTACCTTTTTGTAAGTTACTTTTTTGTAAGTAAATTTGTGATATGGAAAAAAGAGCACCATTTGTATTTGGGAAACTGGCAACAGAAGAAGCGTTCACCAACCGCACAGAAGAACTCAACTACTTGCTGCAGAATTTTCAGTCAGGCATCAACACCATCCTCATATCTCCTAGGCGCTGGGGCAAATCTTCGCTGGTACTGAAGGCCACCGAAAAAATTGAATCACGAAAAATCCGCACATGCTCATTCGACATGTTCAACACCCGCAGTCAGGAGGAATTTTACGAACAGCTATCCCAGTCCGTGATATCCGCAACATCGGGTAAAATATCTGAATTTGTAGAAAACACAAAGGAATACATCGGCAAATTCATCCCTAAAATAAACCTGGCAAATGAGGCAAATCAGGAAATATCGTTAAGTCTTGACTGGGAAGAAATACGGAAAGACCCCACCGACATTTTAAACTTGGCTGAAAAAATCGCTGCCCGAAAAAACATCAAAATCATCATCTGCATTGATGAATTCCAGAATATTGGCAATTTTGAGCATGCGGTGGATTTTCAAAAAAAACTCCGTGCTGCCTGGCAGCGGCACAAGCACGTTACCTATTGCCTGTATGGAAGCAAACGACACATGATGATGGATGTATTCACCAAACCCTCCATGCCGTTTTACAAATTTGGAGACCTGATGTTTCTGGAAAAGATCAAAATACAGGACTGGAAAAAGTTCATCGTCAAGCAATTTGCCGATACGCAAAAGAAAATATCTCCTGAACTGGCGGGTAAGATTGCCGAACTATGCGAATGTCACCCCTACTACACCCAGCAACTCGCCCAGCAAACCTGGTTGCGCACCAAAGGCACCTGCAATCTCCAAAACATATTGTCGGCACACGAATCTATTAGCCAACAGCTGAGTCTGTTGTTTCAGATGATAACCGATGATCTGACCACCACACACGTTAACTTCTTAAAAGCAGTGATTGAAAACCAACAACAATTATCTTCAAAAAAGACAATAGACCAATATCGTTTGGGCACTTCGGCCAATGTGATCCGAATCAGAAAGGCCTTGATGGATAAAGAAATCATTGATGACATGGGAAAAGGATTGTTCCTGCTGGATCCCATGTATGCTTACTGGCTAAAAACTGTGTATTTCATACCCAGATACCGGTAGTTTCTAAGTCCAAATCGGGAAACTCCTGCCTGGAAACAAAACATCTTATTTACAAACCTTTAATTTATAGATAATGATTTGGTAACATACAAAAACATTGTCTTAATTTTTATTTGCACTTGTGTTAACATTAAATAAATATTTATTAAATATTTGCTTAACTGCAAGTGGATTAATGCCTTTAGCAAATATCAGCGCCCAAACTGAAAAGGCACAACAGGACTCGGCCCATATCCTAAAAACTGAAACCAAAACGGGCAATTGGGCGGATAAGGTGAGTGTCAGGGGATACATGCAAGTAAGGTATAACCGACTGCTGGAAACCAATCCTGACTTAAAATGCGAACAATGCGACAGGTCTTGGGGTAAAGATGGTGGCTTTTTTATCAGGCGAATGCGAATTATCTTTTATGGACAATTATCAAAACAGGTTTATTTCTATGTCCAGCCAGACTTTGCCTCATCTGCAGGCACTACAGGACATGTTGCTCAATTAAGGGATGCTTATTTTGACGTGGGTTTTGATAAAAAAAATGAGTATCGAATCCGGATTGGCCAGAGTAAAGTCCCATTTGGATTTGAAAACATGCAATCCAGTCAGAACCGCCTGCCCCTTGATCGAAATGATGCCTTAAACAGTGCTGTGTCCAATGAACGCGATCTGGGAGCATTCTTTTACTGGGCTCCAACCAAAACAAGAAAAGTTTTTAGCGACCTGGTACGTGATGGATTAAAAGGTTCCGGTGATTACGGTGTTTTTGCTTTTGGAGCTTACAATGGTCAAACCGCGAATCAAACTGAAAGAAACAATAGCCCTCACC